>Ga0007834_1000566_pt1 | contig 11138 bp, 8 predicted proteins | sample CryBogCBE06Nov07_FD_71233 | JGI IMG/M metagenome (GOLD analysis project Ga0007834, IMG submission 71233) | Freshwater microbial communities from Crystal Bog, Wisconsin, USA - CBE06Nov07 | ecosystem: Environmental > Aquatic > Freshwater > Lake | place: Crystal Bog, Wisconsin, USA | collected...
AAGAAGGCAGCACCCGCCGCCAAGGCTCCAGCCAAGAAGGCAGCACCCGCCGCCAAGGCTCCAGCCAAGAAGGCAGCACCAGCGGCGAAGGCCGCTCCCACCAAGAAGGCAGCACCCGCCGCCAAGGCTCCGGCCAAGAAGGCTGCTCCGGTCGTCACCGCTCCCGTTGCTCCGACTCCTGCCCCTCCCAAGAAGGCAGTGCCGGCTCCAGCGCCGGCGAAGCCGAAGGTCAACCCCTACCTCAAGTCGCCGAAGTTCCTCGACCAGATGCGCACGAAGTTGCTCGAGAAGAAGGCGGCGGAGATTGCGCTCGCCGAGCGCTTGCGTGCTGAGGCCAACGCCCTCACCGCATCTCGCGAGGCGGGCGACGACACCTCTCGAGAAGACGAAGGCGGCGACGGCTCAACCTTCGCCGTTGACCGTGCCGATCTCTTGTTCAACGCTGAGCAGATGATGGCCACGGTGGATGAGATCAACGAGGCCCTCTGGCGGATGGATCGCGGGACCTGGGGAATGTGCACGAGTTGTGGCGACCCCATCATGAAGGCACGACTCGAGTACTGGCCCGAGGCGTCAATGTGCGTCGAGTGCAAGCAGGGTGGCCTCGTCCGCCGATGACGGTTTCGGTGGTGCGGTGCGCCGCCTGATCATCGCTGCTGCCATCACGACCACCGTCGTGCTCATCGACGCCGTGACGAAGGCGTGGGCTCGCTCCCTCGACCACGCCATCCACGTCGTCGGCTCGCTGTCGTTCGTTCGAGCCTCGAATACCGGGGCAGCCTTCTCGCTCTTCCAGGGCGGCAGTGGGTGGCTGAGCCTCGTTTCGTTGGCACTGTGCATCGTGCTCGGCGTTGCGCTGTGGAGGACGACGTCGTTGGCGATGACCGTTGCACTCAGTCTCGTCCTCGGTGGCGCACTCGGCAACGGTAGTGAGCGGATGGCGACCCCAGGGTCTGGCGTCACCGATTTCATCGCCACGTCGATCTGGCCGGTGTTCAACGTGGCCGATGCCTGCATTACGGTCGGATGTCTATGGATCGCACTGCAGCTCCTTCGAACGAAGACTCCTCATGGTGAATGACGCAGAGGGTGAGCACTTAGACGTCTCGGTGCCAGCCCTGCTCGCCGGCGTGCGCTTAGACCGTGCACTGGCGATGTTGACGGGAATGTCGCGTAGCGAAGCCGCTGCGCTCATTACCGCTGGCCAGGTGGTTGTGAACGACCGTGCCGACCGTCCGAGGAGCCACCTCCTCAGTGAAGGTGACCGGATTGAGGCCATCGTTCCGCCGGCTCCCGAAGAGACGGTGCTCCCCGAACCCAACGTCTCGGTGACGCTCGTCGCTGAGGACCCCGACTTCCTCATCATCGACAAGTCCCCTGACCTCATCGTCCACCCCGGAGCAGGACATAAGACCGGCACCATGATCGCGGGCCTCCTCGCCCGCTACCCCGATCTCGCAGGGGTGGGGGAGCGAAGCGGCGGATCAGCCGTTCGCCCTGGCATCGTGCACCGACTCGACCGAGGCACCTCGGGGCTGCTCGTGGTGGCACGAACCGAGCCGGCCTACGCCAGTCTCGTCGGGCAACTCGCGGCCCGAGAAGTTGATCGCCGCTACCTCGCTCTCGTCCGAGGCCACGTGGCTGATGACCGCGGCGTCGTCGATGCGCCGATTGGTCGATCGCTGCGGTCGCCGACCATGATGGCGGTCAGTCGAGACGGTCGACCCGCCCGCACGGCGTATGAGGTCGTCGCCCGGCTCGAGGGAGAACAACCGCGGACCCTCGTCATCTGCAAGCTCGAAACTGGTCGAACGCACCAGATCCGCGTGCACCTCGCAGCGATTGGCCATCCCGTGGTGGGCGATGCTCGCTACGGACGCATGGTCGATCCCGAACTCGGTCGCGACCGGTTCTTCCTGCATGCCTTCGATCTGGGCTTCGCCCACCCGACGTCGGGGGAGTACGTGTCCTTCACCGCACCGATGCCGGCTGATCTCGTCGCGCTGCTGCCTGAGGATCTCAACCTCGGCGAACTCGGTTAGTTGAGGTTGGCGTCCAAGTCGTCGGGCCGGAAGACCCCGAGGACGTCGTTGTCGACGGCCAAGGTGGCGAGCGCTTCGGCTTCAGCCCGTCGGACTTGACGGACGCCAACCGGCTTGTCCCGCAGCTTCGACAGGCGCTCGGCGGTGACCTGGAGCGACGTCGGGTCTGAACCGTCGAGGCCAAATCGCATCTTGATCACGTCACGCTGGAGGTCGCTCAGGCGTCCGAGTGCTTCGCTCAAGCGGTCGTCGAGCATGGTCTGGTCGACCTCGTCGAAGTAGTTGCGAGCATCGGGGGCCACGAGGTCACCGAGGACGGTGGCCGAGTCGGAGTTCGCCGGCTGATCGAGCGACGCCGTCACGCCGGCGATGCCTTCCAAGTTCTTCCGCTGTGCGGCGGTCATGCCGGTGGCTTCGGTCAACTCGTCGTCGGTTGGTGGCCGACCGAAGAGGCCGGTGAGCTCGGCAGTGGCGGCTTCCAAACGCTGGAGCTGCTCACCGACTTCGAGCGGGATCCGAATGGTGCGGCCGTGCTGCTGGACGGCACGCTGGAGCGACTGGCGGATCCACCAGGTGGCGTAGGTCGAGAACTTAAAACCACGCTCCCAGTCGAACTTCTCAACAGCGCGCATGAGGCCGAAGGTGCCCTCTTGGACGAGGTCGACCATCTCGACGCCCCGGTCGGCGTAGCGGCGGGCCCAGTGGAGGACGAGGCGGAGGTTGGCGGCCACCATTTGCTTCTTGGCCTCATCGTCCCCAGCGGCGACGCGCTTGGCCAGTTCGACCTGCTCGTCGTAGTTGGGCATGGGGTACTGATCGAGGTCTCGCATCAAGAGACCCAAGCTGTCGGTTGTTGCGGTCCACGAGGTTCGTGACATGGTTGGTCGTGCTCCACAGGTGTGCGCTGCACCCAGATCGTCTGTGCGCTTGATGGGATAACTCCAACCGCTGCTGGAGTATTCCAACGATGTGGTTTACCGAGTTTTGGCAGCGGGTTGGGTGCCGCGAGCGCGAGCCACCATGTCGGCGAGGGAGTAGGAGCTGAGGTGATCTCTGAGGAGATCACCAACCTCGGACCACAGCGCCAACAGCACGCACTGACCCTCGTGATCGCATGCCCCGTCAGCGTGGGGCTCGCCGAAATCTCCAGCAGCGATGGGCCCGTCGACGGCAGAGACGATCTGGGCCATGGAGATGTCCTCGGGATCACGGGCCAGGACGTAGCCACCGCCGACGCCACGCTTGGAGCGTACGATGCCCGCGCCTTTCAGCGCCAGGAGGATCTGCTCCAAGTAGGGCTGGGGGAGCCCGGTCCGCTCGGCGATGTCTCGAACCGACGTGGGGTTGGACTCTGAAGCATGGAGGGCCAAGGAGAGGAGCGCTCGGCTGGCGTAGTCGCCTCTCGTCGATACCTTCACGTCCATAGTCTACCCATTTGGTCAGGAATTAGCCGCAACGACGCTTGGGTCGAGGTGGCAGACTCCTTGCCATGACCATGCCTGACACCCCGAGTCCTGCAATTCAGCCCGACGAGGTCATCGAAGGCGGTGCCACCGCCGACGAGGTGGAGAACGTCGAGACCATCTCCGAGCCGGCCAAGGTCATGCGCATTGGCTCGATGGTCAAGGTGCTGCTCGACGAGGTCCGCTCCGCACCGCTCGACGAGGCTGGACGCACCCGGTTGAAGGAGATCTACGAGCAGTCCCTCACTGAGCTCCGCCAAGCCATCAGTCCGGACCTCGCCGCTGAACTCGACCGCATGACGTCGCCCTTCAGCGACGCCGCTCCCTCCGAAGCCGAACTCCGAGTGGCGCAAGCCCAACTCGTTGGATGGCTCGAAGGCCTCTTTCACGGCATCCAGGCCACCTTGGTGGCCCAGCAGATGGCTGCTCGAGCCCAACTCGATGAGATGCGCAGCCGAGGGCTCCCGCAATCGTCAATGCCGCCCTCGGAGCGCCCCGGCACCTACCTGTAGGTCGTCTCCGACGCCGTGCCGAGGTCAGAGGCCCGCGATAGGGTCGAACCACAGCGCTGTTATTTCGGCGATCACCCACGTTGAAGGAGTTGGCGGCCGTGCCGTCGAGTTTCACCCACCTACACACCCACACCGAATTCTCGATGCTCGACGGTGCGGCGCGTGTCGACGCCCTCGTGGTCAAGGCAGCTGCCGATGGCATGCCGGCCCTCGGCATCACCGACCACGGCAACATGTACGGCGTCTTGGACTTCTACAAGGCCTGCAAGAAGGGTGGGATCAACCCCATCATCGGGACCGAGGCCTACATGGCTCTGGAGTCTCGCCACGAGCGCCCGGTGCGCCGGGGGAAGATGGACGACACCGGCGGCAACGCCGACGGGGGAGCGAAGCTCTACTACCACCTGACCCTCCTCGCTGAATCCACGCAGGGGTATCGCAACTTGCTGAAACTCTCGTCGAGGGCTTACTTGGAGGGCTACTACTACAAGCCCCGTGTCGACTGGGAGCTCTTGGAAGAGCACCATGAAGGCCTCATCGCCACGACGGGGTGCCTCGGTGGCGTCGTCCTCCAAGCGCTCCTCAACGATGACTTCGACGAGGCAGTGCGTCGTGCCGCTCGCCTCCAGGACATCTTCGGCAGAGACAACTTGTTCGTCGAACTCCAAGACCACGGTCTCGTCGAGCAGAAGCGCACCAACCCACTCCTCGTGGACTTGGCCCGCAAGATCGACGCCCCACTCCTCGCCACCAACGACAGCCACTACACCGACGAAGCTGACCACGTGGCCCACGACGTGCTCTTGTGCGTCCAAACCGGTGCGCTGCTGTCAGATCCCAACCGCTTCAAGTTCGACGGCCACGAGCACTACCTGAAGACTGCCGCAGAGATGCGGCACCTCTTCCAAGAGCTCCCCGAGGCCTGCGACAACACCTTGTGGATTGCCGAGCGGGCCAAGGTGGAACTCGAGCTCGGTAAGCCGTCGCTGCCGGAGTTCCCGGTGCCTGAGGAGTTCACCGGCGAGGTCTACGAACAGCGGGCGGCCAAGTACCTCCGCCATCTCACCTACGAAGGAGCGCATCGCCGCTACGGCGATGTGCTGCCCGAAGAGGTGACGAGCCGCATCGACTTCGAGCTCGGTGTCATCTCCGACATGGGCTTCGCTGCGTACTTCCTCGTGGTGTGGGACCTCATCGAGTTCGCCAAGCGAGCCAAGATTCGCGTGGGTCCCGGTCGTGGATCAGCTGCTGGGTGCTGCGTGGCCTACTGCCTCGGCATCGTGGACATCGACCCCATTCGCTACGACCTCCTCTTCGAGCGCTTCCTCAACCCGGGCCGCAAAGAGATGCCCGACATCGACATGGACTTCGACGAGCGCTTCCGCGGTCAGATGATCAAGTACGCCGCCGAGCGCTACGGCGCTGACCACGTGGCCCAGATCATCACCTTCTCGACCATGGGTGCACGAGCAGCCGTGCGTGATGGGGCCCGCGTCCTCGGGTTCAGCCCGCAAGATGGCGACCGTGTGGCCAAGGCCATGCCGCCCATCGTGATGGGTCGCTCCACGCCACTCCAGGCCTGCCTCGAGCCAGATCCTGACCACATGGACGGCTACAACGCCTCCTCGGAGCTGCGAGCGATGTACGCGAACGACCCCGTCGCACGCCAGATCATCGACGTGGCCAAGGGCCTCGAAGGGCTCCGTCGACAAGACGGCATCCACGCCGCAGCGGTCGTGATCACCAACGAGGCGCTGACCGAGTACCTCCCTATTCAGCGAAAGCCCGACTCGTCGGGCAACCCCGAGAACTCGCCGATCGTCACGCAGTATGAAATGCACGGCGTGGCCGAACTCGGCCTGCTCAAGATGGACTTCCTCGGGCTGCGCAACCTCTCGGTGATCGAACGGGCGCTCGACCTCATTGAAGAAGAGACTGGAGAACGTCCCGATATCGACCACGTGCCCCTCGATGACCAGAAGGTCTACGAGATGCTCAAACGCGGGGACTCCATTGGTGTGTTCCAACTTGAGTCCTCACCGATGCGGGCCCTCATTCGGGCCTTGGCGCCGACCTCCTTCGATGACGTGGCCGCCCTCATCGCGCTCTACCGCCCGGGTCCCATGTCGACCAACATGCACTACGACTACGCCGATCGAAAGAACGGTCGCAAGCAGATCACCTACCTGCACCCAGACTTAGAACTCATCTTGGGTGGCAACCAGGGCCTCATGATCTACCAAGAGTCGATGATGCGTGTGGCCCAGAAGTTCGCTGGGTACACCCTGCAAGAAGCCGACAACCTCCGAAAGGCCTGTGGCAAGAAGGACCGGGCCCTCCTCGCCTCGCACCGCGAGAAGTTCATCCAAGGCACCGAGTCCGAGGGCTACGGCGCCGAGATCGGCAATCAGCTCTTCGACATCATCGAGCCCTTCGCTGACTACGCCTTCAACAAGAGCCACTCCTACGGCTACGGCTTCGTCACCTACCAAACTGCCTGGCTAAAGGCCAACTACCCCATTGAGTACTTCGCCGCGCTGCTCACCAGTGTTCGAGACTCGAAGGACAAGACGGCCATCTACTTGGCCGAGTGTCGCTCACTCGGCATTGAAGTGCTCTGCCCCGACATCAACCGCTCGGTGGCGGACTTCGCTCCGGCTCGAGACGCGAACGGGGTGAAGGAGCAGGCCATTGTCTTCGGCATGGCGGCGATTCGCAACGTGGGGGAGAACCTGGTCGAGAAGATCGTGGGCGAGCGCAAGGCCGGCGGCCCCTTCACCTCTATCTACGACTTCTGCCGACGGGTCGACCCCATCGTGCTCAACCGTCGAGCCATGGAGTCGCTGATCAAGGCTGGGGCCTTCGATGCCTTGGGTCTCCCGCGCCAGGGCCTCGCCCTCGTCATCGACGACCTCGTCGAGCGCACCTTGAACGTGCGTCGGGACTTAGACGTCGGCATCGTCTCGCTCTTCGCTGCAGCTGCTGAAGAGCACGGCCAAGACGCCGATGAGGCCAAGTGGGAAGGGACTGCCATCCCCATCCCCGAGAAGGAGTTCGACAAGACCACCAAGCTCCGCTTCGAGAAGGAGATGCTCGGCCTCTACGTCTCGGACCACCCGCTCCGGGGTCTCGAAGGAGCGCTCCGGCGCCACACTGAAGTCAGCCTCGGCGATCTCATCGACTTCGCATCGGATCCTGCCCTTCCTTCGGATGCTGCAATCGTGAAGGTGGTGGGTGGTGTGGTGACCAACCTCGACCGCCGCTTCACCAAGCGCGGTGAGCTCATGTGCTCCTTCGTCTTGGAAGACCTGAACGCCTCCATGGAAGCGATGTGCTTCCCGAAGATGATGGCCGAGTTCGGCGCCATGCTCGAAGACGACGCCATCTGCGTCATCAAGGCGCGCGTCGATCGTCGAGAAGACGTGCCGAAGCTCATCGTGATGCACGTCGAGCGTCCGGCCATGGAAGGTCAAGGCGACCGCATCATGAAGATCGCCGTCCCCCTCTCCCGGATGACCGCAGACGTGATGCAGGCCCTCAAGTCGATCCTCGTGGAGCATCCCGGCACCGTGCCGGTGCAGTTGCACATTGGCGAGCAGGTCGTCCAGCTCCCGCCCGAGTTCAACGTGGAGGCCAATTCGGTGGTTGGTGAACTGCGGACGCTCGTCGGTCCCGATGCACTCGTTTCCTAGAGAATCTGGGCGTTTTCGGGGGTCGGAGCGTCTCCCTCTAGAATGGTTCCATGCCAATCGCAGTTGTGACCAAAGATGCTGCCGCCCTTTCGGATGCTGAACTCGAGGCAATGGCCGACCTCTGCGTCGACCGGGACCCCGGCTACGACATTGGCTACCTCTCCAAAGAACGGGAGTCCTGGGTCCTCGTGACTCTGGCTAGCGAAGGCACGAAGCTCCGTGGCTACTCGTTCTGCACCCTTGAGCGCATTGGTGGCACGCCCTCGTTGCTCGTCGGACTCGCACTCGTCGACCGCACGGCCAAGGCCGAACAGGCCTTGAAGGCCATCATGGCCGACCAGTACCGCCGCGCCCTTCTCGCCTTCCCTGACGAAGACGTGCTGCTCGGGACTCGCCTCCTCAACGTGGAAGGCTTCCGAGTGTTCCAGTCGCTCACTGAGGTGGTGCCTCGTCCTGATCACAAGCCATCGGGTGAAGAGCGAGCCTGGGCTCGTCGTCTGGCCAAGCGGTTCGGGAACGAGAAGGGTCTCGATGACCGCACCTTCGTGGTGGCCCCGAAGGACAGCGACCCGGTGGGTGGCATCGATTTCGTCTACCCCAAGGTCAAGGTGGACCCGGCGTTCGGAACGTTCTTTACCTCCGTCGACGCCGATGCTGGGCACCGACTCGTGGCCTTTGGTTGGGCAATGGCTGAAGACCTCGCCTCGGGCAAGGTCGCCAAGTAGCAACCTCCTCGCTCGGGGTGCTAGTCCCTCGGAAGAATCGCACTCACCGTCTTGTAGCAGTGGCCGTCGCGCGGCCGACTGATCGAGGTGAGGAGGTAGTGCGGCCGGAACCCGAGAGCGGTTTGGAGTTCCTTGCCCGAGAGGCGCTCTCGCCGAGCAGCGTCGAGGACCCGTCGACCCATGCGGCCAACCATGGGCATCCAGACGTCTTCTGAACCCCAGCCGAAACGAACCCAGACCGAGTCATCTTCGTGGCGTCGGAGCAACTGCGGGCCACGTGACGGCGTGATGAGGGCCACCGACGGGTAGGACCCATCGAGTTCGAAGTAGGGGGCAGACGTGCCTCGGAAGCCGAAGAGTGAACCGTCTTGAGGCACGGCGAGGTCGGCGAGCAGGCTCCGCACGCGCCGGCCGTGGAGGTCGCCAATTTTTCGCGGCAGCTCGGCAACGGTGATGGCCTCTGGGTGAGCGGGGTCGTTCTGCTCGGGATTCTCAGCCACGGTGACCTGGACGACCTCGAAGGATTCGAGGTCGGGCTCAGTGCCCCTCGGCCACGGCACCCGGAGGCGCACGAGGACCCCGGAGGCCAAGTCGATAGCGATGGTGTCATCAAGGCTGGAGGACAACACGAGCGCCCGAAGGGTCTCGCCACCGTGAATAGTGAGTCGACCAGTGGTCGGCGCTGGTCGTCCTCGCCGTGCCCGCAGTGCATTCGCCATGGTCTGATTCTGCCCTGTCAGCGAGGGGTCGTGCGGAGGAGGCTTGCGAGCTGTCGTTCGAGATCAGGAGTTGTGGTTGCGGGAAGGTCACAGACCTGGCCATGGCAGACATACGCCGTTCCCGAGTCGCGCCCTTCGAAGAGGGGAGAGCCGTCGAGCGCACCGTGGGCGATGACCGTGCCGGGAAGCCATGGGCGGCGAGCGACCTCAAGCAGCGCACTGGCTGGTCCGGGAATGACGACTTCGCCACCAAGCTCGCCACCAACGACGGCGAGGACGAGATCTGCGGCTGCACTCGGCTGGGCGGTGAGCAGTGCGGCGGAGCGATCGATGATGCGTTGCGCGGCTGCGTCGAATCGAGCATCGCCGGAGAGGGCGCTGAGCCGTCGAAGCGCAGAGGCAGCAACGGAGTTCGCCGCCGGAATGGCCGCGTCGAAGACGTCCTTGGTGGCAGCCAAGACAACTGGAGCATCGTGTCCGGTGGCGTAGAGGCCGCCGGCGGTGCAGTCGATGCTGTCGGCGTCGACGGCACCATCCCAGAATCCCCGGAGGAGGGCATCGGCGGTCTCGACCGCCTGGCCGAGCCAGGTCGGGTTGGCGGTGAGCTCGTAGGCCTGGAGGCAGGCTTCGGCCAACCACACGTAGTCGCCAGCTTGGGCGAGACCTTCGGTGCGGCCGAGCGACGCGCTGCGGAGGAGTCGACCGTCGGCTCGGGTGTGGAGTCCGAGGCAGGTCTGGAGGATCTGCACCGATGCTGCTGCGAACCGCTCCTCTCCGAGCACCCGTCCGGCCTCGGCGAGTGCTGCTGCAGCCATGGCGTTCCACTCGAGGAGGATCTTGGTGTCGACTTCAGGTTGCACTCGACGACGACGTGCATCGAGGAGCGCGACGCGGGCCGCTTCGATGTGCGGTGGGCGCTGTGTCGCTGCCCCAATGGGACGGACGGGAATCCACGACCCTTCGAAGGTGGCTGGTCCCTCGATGCCGTAGTAGGCGCAGACCTCTTCGGTGTGGTCCTCCAAGCCGGCTGCGGTGAGGGCAGCTTGGACGCTCGTCTTGGTGAAGGTGGCGTGGCTCCCTTCGTGGCCCCCGGCATCGGCGTCGTGGGAGGAGTAGAGCGCACCTTCTTCTGCCCACAGTTCATCGAGGACGTAGGTGAGGGTCTCTCGCACGATCTGGGCGTAGCTCTCGTTGCCGGTCACCTGGTACGCGTGGAGGTAGGCGCGGGCGAGGAGCGCTTGGTCGGTGAGCATCTTCTCGAAGTGCGGCACCAGCCACTCGGCATCGGTGGAGTAGCGAGCGAAGCCCCCGGCGATGTGGTCGTAGATTCCGCCGGCTGCCATGGCGTCGAGGGTGCGCAGCGCCATCTCCATGGCTCTCGGGTCGTTGACCTCGGGGAGCGATCCAGCGAGGAGGGCGCACTCGACGAGGCTCGGTCGGGGGAACTTCGGCGCTGGCGAGAAGCCACCCCACTTCGGGTCGTAGCGCTCGGCGAGCTCGGTGGTCATGGTGGTGAGCAGTGCTGCAACCGACGGCATCGTCGCGCCATCGGACTTGACCGCGAGGTCATCGGCGAAGCGGGCCTCGGTCGCCACTGCGGTGAAGAAGGTGTCGGCCCGCTCCTCAACGGCAGCACGGTCGCCGACCCACGCTCCGGCGAGTGAGGTGACGAGTCGGGTGAAACCGGGGAGTCCGTGGCGGTCTTCTGGGGGGAAGTAGGTGCCGGTGTAGAAGGGGCGACCATCTGGCGTGGCGAAGACCGACATGGGCCAACCGCCGTGACCGTTCTGGGCTTGGGTGGCCGACATGTAGACGGCATCGAGATCCGGGCGTTCTTCTCGGTCGATCTTGATCGAGATGAACGACTCGTTGAGGAGTGCGGCGACGACCTCATCGTCGAAGGTCTCGTGCGCCATGACGTGGCACCAGTGGCAGGAGGCGTAGCCAATGGAGATGAACAGCGGCTTGTCCTCCGCAGCAGCCCG
>Ga0007834_1000569_pt1 | contig 11098 bp, 12 predicted proteins | sample CryBogCBE06Nov07_FD_71233 | JGI IMG/M metagenome (GOLD analysis project Ga0007834, IMG submission 71233) | Freshwater microbial communities from Crystal Bog, Wisconsin, USA - CBE06Nov07 | ecosystem: Environmental > Aquatic > Freshwater > Lake | place: Crystal Bog, Wisconsin, USA | collected...
CGGCCTTCCACATTGAAGAGCTTAGCCTGACGGCCAAGCCCTTTCCGCAGTTGCTCACCAAGCCACCGGACATGGGATTGGGGACAGAATTTGGCGGATGTCCATGAAGGTCAGAATTTCTTCAAATTTCTTCCCTTCAATTCCATCCACATTGAGCGTGGCAACGATGATGTCACTGCCTCTGGGTTGACCAACGTGTACACCTTCAAACGGAATGGTGGTGGGTAGATTGGACTGATGGATCCAATAGGCAGGAGGAGGGTCTGCCACCGGGTCGGCACGGCGACAGGACAGAGCACAAGTTTCAACGGTTGTGTGAGCATCTGGAAGAGCGATGGTGCCGTGGAGTTCGTCGTTTGAGCTGATCAACTTGAGCCGGGTGAGGCGTCGAAACGCGCCAGGATTGACATCGGGGGCAAAGCGTGCCACGCGTTCTCCGAGTTCCGAGAAAACGGTGAGACCAATTTGCAGAGAGAGAGAGAGTGAGTAAGGCAGCCGAGCAGGAGGGTATGCTTGCCTGGATTGAGCAAGGAATCTTCAAGCAATTCAGGGGCAAATCAGTGGCCTCCAGCAGAGTGCTGGCAAAGGAACTTTCCGGTCCCATTGTACCGGAGTATGGCTTGATCCCAGTGGCGCTCCCCAACAGTAAGGGTGTCAGACCAGATAGAGGCGGCGGATGCATCGCCTTTAAAGTAACTGACTGCCACCGCCAGCAGGGGAGACAGGTCCCCGGTGAACATGGGGAGAAGTTGAAGGCGGTGATGGAAAAGGTGAGCGGCAAGCGAGGTTCTTCCGTGGAGTCGCTCCGGAAGGGTTTCGAGATCCAGCAAGGATTGAAGGCGCGTACGAGGAAGAAGCAGCCGGTAAATGGGGAGTGGTTTTTCGGTGCGGGTACGACTTTCTTTCAATTATGTGTTAGTTCTGAAACATGGTCACACTTCACCTATCTTAAATCTGCTACACTTTTAAATCCGTTCTACTCGTATCTATGTAGTACCAATAAAATTGGTTGACAGGTAGCTGCAACACGTCGGGCAAAAATGATGATACTTATTTATGCATGTCGATGAGGGAGGGCGTTATTTCCTGCAAACTACGTTTTGCGAGGGATATGAGATGCTTACGTGTGCGGATAGTAGTAAAACGGGACATCGGGACTTGATAGCGGGGGTAGCTGCTATGATTGTTGGAACGAGACAAAACAAGTGGAAATCTAATTTTTCTCAATGTACAATTAAGTGACCTGGATATTTCATATTGTGAGCGAAACGATGGTAGAGATGTAAACGAAATCGATTAATAATATTTTTGTTTGAGGATAATCTGAGCAAAGTATTGGATCAATAAACCTTAAACATCGAAATTTCCGTTTGACAAATATCGATTTTTGAATCGAATACTTTCTGGATTTCGATATATAATCAATTTATTGTCCTAAAAAGACTCTAAATGCGATGAAATATTAGAAATAGTGAACAATTCGTCGAGATCGAAATTTTTCGTACCTGAATAAAGTTTTCTATTTTGGATATTTTACTACGGTCGATGGAGGTTCATAATTCAGTATGTTGAAAACCGAAGGAGTTCAAATTCATATCTAAGTTTATTTTGCATATCAACTCGCTGAACTTGAGCTTCATTTCGTGGATTTTCGAAACTGGACCTTCAAATCTTGAAAATTTTCTTGCGATTATTTTCTGCCTTTCTTAATATTTCCAATTAATGCAGTTCTGTTAAGCATTTCGCCTTTTTTTGACGTCTATATTGTTACTATTAAGAATTGTGGAACCCTTTAGATTACTCATAGTACTTATTTTAAAACAAAACTAAAACGTTTCGATGCAACGGAAATTTTTCAATTCCAACACATTTCAATATGCTATAGCCGATCCACGGTACGCGGTGAGCCATCATAGTGACGGCTATAGCGGCACCGCTATAGCAGTCTACATTGCGGTGCCACTTTAGTGACCGCGTACCGCGGTACGCGGTAGATTATTACACAGATGGCAGGAGAGGACGAGTCCAAATGTTGCACTTGCTGACTTTCTAGCTTTGTAACATTTAAAGATGGCTTTTCCTGTACCCCTCAGGTTCTGCCTAATTTCTGGTATCGCGCCACTAGCATAGAGCTTAGGGTAACTTTTCATTTTCCTACATTTTTTCACGGTCACACTAAAGCTAATACGCGGTCTGCGGTACTCTTTACAGGGCGGTTATCACACTTTTTACCACCACCACGGCTTTCTAGAATAAGGTAACAAGAAGCCTATAGTAGAATTAACTCCTATTTAGTACCACTCTATCAAATAATTTTTTAGAAAAACTCAATAAAGCCGAAGAAGATCTTCTACAGAGTACCGTCCTAAAGGACCTTTTCAATATCCGGAGCACGTGAACCGTAATTAGGATAGAATTCCGTTTACGGATTCTATCTACGGTCACTCTACCAGTGGTCTACTAACTGTTAGTACTTTACACCGATTCTCATTAAAGAGGAAACGTTTGATTCCACCGAGGCTGGTAGATTATCAAATTTAAATATCGAGCGGACTCTCTCGCAATGATTCCTCCTACACAAGTCATCGCCCTCACGCAAGCGAGGAGGTAGATGGCAATAAACGGCTCCTGTCGTGTAAACAACATACACTTCCTGTGAGACTTTCACCAGCTATCTCTTATCACCCTCTGGAGTCATCTTAATCTTCACTAACGCCCTCGCCTTGATTTTACCAGACGACACTTCTGTGCCGCTCTGAGGAGGCGAAGCTAATTGAATGATACCCATTTCATCGCTTTTTCGGTCTTCTTTCCAATGGCGACACATTCTGTGCAAGTTGTATACCAAGTCTTCCTGACACGGCGAAAACAAATATGTCAGTCAAATCGCGACAGAAAATAATTTAAGCGCTAATGCATACGGTGTATTTTGATCCTGGTAAAGCGCAGACGCGAATTTATGCGACCAGTGATGGCAAGTTGTACTCTCACCACTTGTTTAGGATCGGGAAGGGGCCCACTGTTGAGAATCAGTCTGCACGCAGTTTAGTGTCCCGCTAGGTAAGCGTGATCATAAGCGCTCAATCCACGCTAAATAATAACAACAGAATTCAAGGAAGAGCGAGCAACATCTAATGAATTTTCGCATGGACATCTCCTGACCCCTCTGACCCTTGTTACCGGATCGCTCTACGTACCGTGTCCTCCATCCACAAATTTGCGCCTCGATCCAGAAGAAGTCTGGTAACATTTATGTTCGCGCCTTGACAAGAAAGCATTAAAGCGGTTACGCCCCCCTACACCAGAGATATAATTGCTATCAATATATTGGATGGATGTGAAACAAATGGTAAAAGTACCTTATCCTGAATGTCAATAGCAGCTCCTTTGTCAAGCAACATAATCATAGTTTCCTCATGCCCCTTCAGCGTGGCCCACATTAGAGCGGTGCGGCCATCCTAAAAGTAAGTGATAACATAAGAATTTAGCGAGGTATTGCTGAATTGCGATTCACCCCGTCTAGTTCATCGACATTGGTCCAGTTTGCTTCCAATAATTGACGGGCAAGCTCAGTGTCTCCATTGCCACAATAAGCTAGAAACGCCGGTAATGCTTCCTGCAAAATGATTGCAAGTTATGCAAACTACTAAGTCTACTGAAAAAAATTAAAAACGATTTCATGCTAACAAAAAAGTTTAGCGTTTAAATGATTGGGAACGAAAATAATGTATACTTAATAATGTATTTCCAAATGATCTCTATCAGTCAAATCGACTCACCTCTTTATTGCTCGTGTTCAACCGAACAACTGCAGTTGAAAATCTATCTGAATTGTGGGCGATGGGAGAAACCACTTCTGATGAAAATTGGAGGCAAAATAAATTCCATTCATTTGAAAATTATAAAATTCTATAGCAATTCTCAACCATAAATAAATCGTAAAGTTTTTAATTGTAAATGGAAAAGTAAAAAGTAATCACCGAGAGATGTGTATGAGTGTGGTTATTCTCTACATTTTGATATGTTTTGCTTAAACACTGCACAGTAAGTATTTTAGCACCTGTTTTTGCGGCGACAAGCTCACGATTCTGTTTTTCCCCGTTAACTTTAGGTTGGAAGTAAGCCAACATTTGTGTTACATGCTGTTTTTCATCTTGTACTGTTCTTCTGATTGTACATAAATTATGTGAGATCCATAGCAGTCAAAAAAAGAAAGTGATACAAATACTTCTTTAAGGTAAGAACTTGATTTTATCAAGAGACAATATAGGACTAAGAATGAGTACCTTCCCATGGCCATGTTGTTGTTGCCGTGATTCTCAAGGTCTGGATATTCTGTAATACTTACCATTCACCGTCTTTGAGACGAGTCAAACTATAAATAATGTTTCTTGTTCTAGGCGGGATTGCACCTCCTGCGGGAATTCTAACAGGTAAAACAACGTCATGCAGTTTTTCTCAGAAGAATGAAGGAAAATATAGAATGTGATATGATTCCCAGAAACCAATATGAGATTTTAAATTATTAATTGCTGTGCTTTTAACTTTGAACTGATATTACCCAAAATAATCAATTCTTTTATGGCCTACGTTATATTTCTCCCTTAATGACTTTTTTTACAGTAACAGCTCCGGAAAATCTTGTTACAACAGTAGCAGCTGAGCCCAATCCACCTGAGCCAGGTTAAACTTTCATATAAGCACGGAATAGATCAGAATTAAAATTAGGATAATTCATTGTCTCAAACTTTGCTCTTAGTTGGCGACGTCGACTTTGTTCATAATATTGTCCCTTTTAGGACAGGTAAGGAAGTGAACAAAATTCTTGAAAGGCAGGGAGGCCTAGCAAATGCAAGGGATCTGGTGAGTTGCGACTGATTTTATCTTGTATAACTCGCGTTTACTATATAAATGCTAGACTTGTATGAAAAAATTTGTGATGTATCACAACATACTATCTTCATCTTTAAAAAATAACTTCTTGCGTCAGGATGGATTCACAGCATTATGTGCAGCGGCGTATTCCAATAACACAGACGTTATTTTGGTTCTGTTGCAGAAAGGAGCTCACGTTAACGCTGTAAGCAATGTAAGACCTCCAAAGCACAATACTGCACTTGTAATTTTATCATTAAGAATAATTTACACGATGACTTTATGTTTTAAGGATGGAAATACGGCACTAAATTGCGCTGCATTCGCGGGTAGTGATGCTTCCGCGAAGGTTTTATTGGCAAACGGGGCCACTGTGGATAGCCTATCAAAAGTAAGTTCCAACAGATAATATTTGGGGGGCTGCTGCAATTAAACGCAATAACTGTAACAGCTATTTCCTTCTGTCGCTCAGGATGGAACTTCGCCTCTCATGTGGGCATCGAAAGAGGGCCATTTCGAGGTTGTAAGAACTCTCATCTTACATGGGGCGCAAGCAAACTTACAAGACATGGTAAGTTCAGTGACTTATTGCTTATTTCCGAATTCTTTTTGTCTGTCCTCTGGTTACATGTAACTTTCAAGCTCTCCGATTATATCAATAAAGATAATCGATCATCTTGTCAAGTAACACTTACAAATCAAGTTGTATTCAGGAAGGTGAATTTGCATTGAATTGTGCATGCATAAGTGGATCGGTTGAAGTCATACAAGTCTTGGTGGAAACCGCAGGAGCTGACATCAATATGGGCAACCACGTAAGCTGCTGAATTTTTACTTTTTAACAATATTTAGTTATGCATACCCTCCTGTACTATCAGCGAGGCGTTTCATGTTTGATAAACGCCTCACGCAACGGTCAACTGGATATTGTTCTATACCTCTTATCAAAAGGGGCCTCAATCGACTCCCGGGACCTGGTGAGCGTCTTAAAGCTCAAACGACTTGAAAAATGATTTACATTATATATATACATATATCAGGGAGGGGTCACGGCATTAATGCACGCGTGCGTGGAGGAAAAATTCGAAGTGATCCGCGCATTGGTTGAAGCTGGAGCGAACCTCAACGTCGTCAACAAGGTAAACCAGGATAAATACATGCCTGACCGTCATCTCTTCTGATCACTTAACCCTGTTTGGCTGCTTCCTGTATATAGGAAAAAACTTCTGCTTTGATGATTGCATCTTGCTACAGTAATCTTGATCTTGTTAAATACCTTGTTCAACATGGCGCAGTCATAAATACACGTAATGAGGTAAAGTGACTACCACATTCGCACTGCTGTACTGCTTACTCAAACATATTGTTACCGATAAGTTCGGAGATACTCCTCTGAGGTTAGCACTTCTTCACAGCAGCCCGGACGTGTTAAACTTTTTGATATCTCAAGGAGCCTTGTAGGCTCTATGGCTTGAGCTAAGATCGACCGCACATTGTTACCTCTGGTATGAATTCTCCAAACGAATTTTCGCTCTGTTCCATTACTCAATCGTCTTTTGCACTTGTTTCTTGCTAATATCATGTCACTCTATGTCTGTTTTGTACTAAATGATGGAATCAGCATGATGCATGAACCATACAGATAGTGGTATTTATTGTCAAATTATGTTCAACCTGCCTTCAGAACTAAAATGAGCGCTCGTTTGCTATTACCAGCCACCACCAAATTCTTTCCTATTCCCGAAAAAATGCTGTGTAGTAAGCAGTACATTCTGTTTTTGGTGGTGTGAGAAGCAAGAACTATTCACATCATTTTTCTTGCTTATCGAGGAGCGAAGTTCGATATACGAGATATTGTTTATGCCCATCTTAAGAAGAAAACTATCACCACTTGGCTCGCTCTCTGAGCAGTTACCACAGCCAGGGGGTGTCGTACTTATGTAGTTAGTCATACTTTCTATTTGCGGTAATTTATTCCAACTTAAAAAGTGTTTCTTCCTCTTCGATATATATCCCAAAGGCAGTATGCTGATCTAGCTACTCGTAAACAGAATTCTATTTACCGGCAATCTACCACACTATTTAACGTGGGGGTACTCTACACCAACTCTATAGAGTAAACGTTTTAGAACACCGATGCTTCTGCCCTTGCAGGACATTGCAATATACTTATCCTAAACTTTAGCACAATTAAAGAGGGGAAGAAAGCCAACACAATAGATTTTGATATCAGCAATGAACTTTGTTAAAAGAGTTGTACCGAATAAGGTTTCATACAGGGGTGTTGAATTGCATTCAGTTCCGCAGCACGTTGACACATAGATATAATCACCAAATACAAGGACTCAATCAGTATGAAATTCACCGATAACCCACTCTGAGACGATACGCTAGCAATCAAGTATGGAGATGAGGGGGGTAGCAATCGCAAATCTCGGTCCATCTCAGTTCTCATTTACGCTTCCGATCTCAACTGCAATTCCGGTGGTAACTCCTGTTGTTCCTGCTCCAGCCAATCTCCAAACTCATCAATTCGTTCTTTTTCTTTCTTCTCTTCTTCCTCCTCCTGATTCGGTGACACAATCGAATAATTAGTTGTCCCATCCCAGAAATAACACTTCAATACACGTTTGGCAAAGTAGCGGCCATGTACCCCTCGAATACACTCCTGAGCTGCAAAGGCAGTTTTGAATTTGACCACAACAATACCCCTCGGGTTTTGACTAAACACTGTCATTTTATCGATTTCCCCGTATTTCTCACATTCATCTGCGACGTCACGCTCGAGCTCGTCAGAGAAGTCTGGGTCTTCAAATTCTTCTGGAACAAACATTCCTTCGATTACGACAATCTTCAACCCTTGCTTCTTCGATATCCCGATGTCATCCTCATCGTTCCATGTAAGTGCCTGAGCGATGGCCGACTGGGCGACTTTTCTTTGGGCTTTTGTAGCTGCTGGTCGAGGGCGTTTATGATGATTATAGCTGCTTCCCTCAGGACCATTTACACTTCCCGAAGTGGTATGTGATGAACTTGTAGAATTATCTTTCTGAAACTCTGCTAATGATACCCTCAGCTTGTACTTCGGTCTCAAATAGCCCTCGTCAAACACATCCACAGCCATCTGCACGCTCTCAATCGCGTTGTAGCAGATTGAGCAATCCCCTTTTATATTCCCAGCGTCGTCGTAGTACAGCTTGATCTTCGGCTGCTGGTCGATGGGGTTCAGAGCGATGAGCCCCACCTGGAGGGGAGTCCATCAACACATAGGTGATAAGCGAAGGCGGTGACATTTAGCAACGGGACCCAAAAACAACAGTGTTCATTCCACAAGAAGTTGCATCGCTTAGTGCCTTGAAGAATATATCACAAATGAAATTTGAGGACATGAACACATTCACGGGTATAAATCATCACACTTCGAACATGGAGGATATAAATCATCACCCACGGGTATCCTGTTCAGCATTAAGATATATAAATATCACAAACATTCCGTCTATAATGGACCCTTAGCCGTTAGAAGTGCTTGCGCGTACAGACAGACAAAAAGAATTAGTCAATCCATCCGAAAAACATTCGTTCGTACAAACAAGAATGAAAACTATACCATATACGATTTAACGTATTAGCAAAACAATGCGCTCCACTGCTCACCTTGGAGAAGTGCTCTTTGACCTCATCGACCGTTACGTCCGGGGGAAGACCTGTGACATAGACCCAGTGATTGGCTACAGGCGCTTTCTTGTTTTTTCTTTTCCTCTTCTTTCTGCTAGGAGCCTCCGATTGAAGAGATGTCTCCCCATCACCAACACCACTGCTCACTACATGATTGGCCGTTCCATTTCGATTGTTATGCTTATTTTGTGTAGACGGACCCGCTTCCACGTTGTCACCACCATTTGCTGTCATATGTTTATACTCTTCTGCGCCATTTTCATCATCGTCTTCAACGTCGTCACCCTCTTCTTCATCCTCACTCTCCTCTTGATTCGGATCTTCCACCCATTCCTGCTCTATCTCATCCCAAATGTAGCGTACTCCATTATCTGCACGAAAAGCCTGCAAATTCTTTTTCGCACTGTCATCCTCTCCAGATGGTTTTGGAGTCGGATCACTGGTCGGAAATTTTGTTTGTACACCTTCATCAATATCTTCCATATTGAATTCAAATGTTTGGTCTGACACTGGAATGCTATTCACCACTTGGGAGGCTATCTCTTCTTCAAAGGCTATTTTCTGTATTTCTTTTTTCAAGACCGCTACATCAGACACTTTTGTCCAGCCTTCGAGTGAAGGGTTAAAGACCAAAGTCAATCCATCCACGTCTCCTTCCTTTAGTTTATGCAAAAGTAGCCTAAGATGAAAAATTAGGGCAAGTCATCAAAAAAAGTTCAATAATTTAAAACCTGGATGATATCGGTCCTCTCTGCGATCCGTCAGTATCTATATAGCTCCAAATCATATTATGAAATGCACAAACTTCCTTAAATAAATCAATCTAATGTGAATAAGCAATTTAAAAATGATTAAATATTAAATTTATGCTACATTTCATTACCTCCGCAAGCGATAGCCATTTTTCCATGCCGGGTTTCCATGCTAAAGTTTCACCAGATACACCTAAATTTTTTTCCAGGAGACGGAGAAGAATTTTGCCAGGAACTGGGCCTTTTAAATTGTTGTCCTTGTCTAGATACATCCAGATCTTCTCTTGAAGTTCCACATTCTTATCGGTGGAAGAATCAGCTTCAGCCATTTATATACATACACTTTCGCCTTAATTTCAAAATTACTATTTACTAGTATTACAATTAATCAAATCGATAGTTCCTAGTTTGATTTGTCGATGTCGTTAGTTCCCGTACGCGACCCTCTTTTACTTGTGCTTGCGTCGCCTATATATTATTGTTCGTAGGTTGAGTGTTGCAGTTCTGATCGAATTGATTCGCCTAATCTATTTAGTTAACAGTAGCAAAACCAAAAAAGTATATATATTGATTTTGGGCGAATGACGGTAAGAGTATGGTATTTATTGCATCCTAGTTGAATTCTACTTTTTAGATGAAACCCGTTTCGACCACGAGTGATGGTTCAAAGTTTCGAAGTTGTAATCAGCTGTTACTAGTTTAGGCCAGAGAGAAGTTCTGAGTCTTCGCGATTTATAGGACTGAGGTATCATCTCTTGCTCCACAATTTTCTTGATAACGAACCAGGAGGTGCAGGATTAGCGTTAAGTCTGCTACAGGGACGAAAGTAGCTGCCCAAGTGATTGATTTTTAAAAATTTTCAACATTTTAAAGCAGCGATGGATAAGCGAACGCGACTTTGCGGTTACGATCGATATTGATGGAATGGAGTATGATTTGATTCGCAAAATGACATTGTGTTCGATAAGTGGATAAGATTGCATTGAAATAGGTAGAGTATTTTCCCTATACCGCGCATGATCTAGGCATCATGATTCTTCTTAGCCGCTCAGCTGACGAAACCAGTCCGTAATTAATTAGACAAATTACCACACTTTACCAGACTGATCTATAAGCATACCAATTTAAAATTTGGTTGTAATTAATTTGTTAGTTAAGTGACCACGGCGGGCTTACTAATAAAAGATATCTATTTGTTGTTCTTCGTGTAAGTGTTAATTTCACATTTTTCCCCTTGGCTGCAAGAAAAAGAATATAAATCAACAGGAATGGGTAATTAATGCCTGGGCTAGTTTTTAGTCCACATACACTCCTATTACTTCAGCCAATACAGTTGTTATTCTTGGAATTTCTGGATTATGCATGGTGTCATCCGAAATATTACCACAGTTTGCAAAGTAGGACGATAAGAATATTGCGCTTGTCGACCGTTTTTTGTACTGATAGAGGGCTGGCAGTGGATTGTTTTTCGTTATATCGGCTCCTGTCTGCTTGCTTCCAGAGCTCGACGACGAGCGATGCGCGTTCTTAATTATTTTTAGTGTTGATGTGGCATTTCCCCCCTCTTGTTCATTCCCCTTGTTACGCACACGACTGCTAAACAGCGATTACTCTAATCGCCGCGTCACCAATATTCTTCTCGACACCAACTTCAAAAAGAACAAATACATCGGTGTGTTAGAGTAAATCCTTTCTGGATTTTCTAGCTTGGTAATCTAGCCTTGCTCATTACTACGAAGTGCCACGAACTACAGAGATATTATTTATTTATTAACTCAAGTTGATTTAATGAG
>Ga0007834_1000571_pt1 | contig 11087 bp, 10 predicted proteins | sample CryBogCBE06Nov07_FD_71233 | JGI IMG/M metagenome (GOLD analysis project Ga0007834, IMG submission 71233) | Freshwater microbial communities from Crystal Bog, Wisconsin, USA - CBE06Nov07 | ecosystem: Environmental > Aquatic > Freshwater > Lake | place: Crystal Bog, Wisconsin, USA | collected...
GTGTTCGCCTGGATGGCGCTGATCGTGCTCCTGATGCTGCCGATCATCGTCGCCCTGCGCCGCCCGCCACCGACCCCGCCGTCTCCGATGGACAGCGTCAGCGAGTAGACAGGCGCGCCGGTCGGTTGCCCAAAGCGCGCGAAGAGACTAAGCCCTCGAACAGACGCATCCTGAGGCCTTCATGACCAACTACCTGCATCGCGGCGATCTTCCGGACGGCCTGTCGTTTGGATCCGCCGTCGCGGTGGACTCCGAAACCATGGGCCTCAGGCTCGGTCGCGACGGCCTTTGCGTCGTGCAGCTGTCGGCGGGAGACGGCGACGCGCATCTCGTCCAGCTCGACCGCGACACCTATGACGCGCCCAATCTAAAGGCGCTGCTGACCGATCTGAAGGTGCTGAAGATCTTCCACTTCGGCCGCTTCGACATCGCCATGTTCCGGCATCATCTCAAGGTCGTGACGGGCCCGGTCTACTGCACGAAGATCGCCTCAAAGCTCGCCCGCACCTATACCGACCGCCATGGTCTGAAGGACGTCTGCCGCGAGCTCGCGGGCGTTGATCTGTCGAAGGCGCAGCAGAGCTCCGACTGGGGCGCCGACACCCTGTCGCCGGAACAGCAGGCCTACGCAGCGTCCGACGTGCTTCACCTTCATGTGGTGCGGGAGCGGCTCGACGCCATGCTCGCGCGGGAGGGGCGCACGGCGCTCGCCCAGGCCTGTTTCGATTTCCTTCCCGCCCGCGCCGAACTTGATCTGGCGGGCTGGGAGGACGTCGACATCTTTGCGCACAGCTGACGGCCGTGTCCGACGTCGTGGCCTTCCCGCACGCAGATCCTGAACCCGACGGGGGGCGAGCGTCCGGCGCGAAGGGCGCGGCGCTGGAGGCGTGGCGCAGGCGGTCGCAGAGAATTCTCTTCCTGCGGCGGGCGCTGCCGGCGACCATGATCGCGCTCATCGTCCTGTTGCTCGGCTGGATCGCGGTGCGCGCCGTGCTGACCGCCCTGAACGAGGCGAACGGCGCCTCCGGTCGCGTGCACATGACCAACGCCCGCCTGCATGGACGGGACGGTCGTGATCAGGCCTTTGTCCTCACCTCGAAGGACGCCGTGCGCGATGAGCGCGACGCCAACCGGATCGAGCTGACGCAGCCGGCGCTGGAGCTCGCCGGACAGGAAGGGCAGCCTCCCAGGCGCGCCAGAGGCGATCACGGCGTCTATCTCGCCGATCGCCGGATCCTGTACATGGACGGCCATGTCGTGTTCGATAACGGTCCGGACTCGCGATTCACCAGCGATCGCGCCGTCGTGGACCTTCAGGCGGACACCGTGACCGGCAATTCGGCGGTCCATGGCGACAGCCCTCTTGGACATATCGACGCTTCGTCCTATTCGGTGGATCAACATGGTGACCATGTCGTTTTCATCGGCAATGTGCGGGGCCATCTCGTGAACCGGCAGGAACAGGCGCAATGAAGAAATTCGCCCTCGCGATCGGACTATCGGCCCTGTCCCTGTCTCTGGCGGGTCCCGTCGGACAGGCGGCGGCTCAGGACGCCAAGCCCGCGTCAAAGGGCGGTTCGGGCTTTTCCGGGCAGGGCGGCCCTGTGGACATCAGCGCCGACCGGAACGAGAACTTCCAGCAGCAGCACAAGTCGATCTGGCAGGGCAATGTCGTCGCCATCCAGGGGGACCAGAAGCTTCTGACCCCTCTGCTGACGGTCTATTTTTCCGATAGCGCAGACCGCGCGGCGCAGTCGGCGTCCGCCGCGCCGAACATGGGCAAGATCGACCGCATGGAGGCCGAGGGGCCGGTGTATCTGGTGACCTCGACGCAAAAGGCGCAGGCCGATCACGCCACCTACCTCGCCGCCAGCGATACGGTGATCATGTCAGGGAATGTCGTGCTTCTGCAGGACAAGAATGTCGTGAAGGGCGAGAAGCTGGTGATCGAGCATACGACCGGCCATTCGACCCTCTACGCCTCGCCCAAGGTCGAAAACGGCCGCGTTCGGGGCGTGTTCTATCCCAAGGATGACGCCGCCCCGGCGAAGCCGCACTGATCCTGCGTATCCGGTTAGCCCTTCTGCGAGCGAGATGACTGCGCCCATGGCCCGACCCGGCGATCCATTCAAGCCCCTGACGGACCTGTCCCCGGCGCCCGCCGCGGATCGAGGGCCGGCGCCGTCGGCGGACGCGATCCGGAACGGCCTTTATGTCGACCGGATCGGCAAGACCTTCGGCGCGCGGGCGGTGGTCAGAAGCGTCTCGCTGCGCCTGGCGCGAGGAGAGGTCGCGGGCCTTCTGGGACCCAACGGCGCGGGCAAGACCACCTGCTTCTACATGATCACCGGCCTGATCCAGGCCGATTACGGGGCCATCTATCTCGACGGCGCCGACATCACGCCCCTGCCGATGTTCCAGCGGGCGCGGCTCGGCGTCGGCTATCTGCCCCAGGAAGCGTCGATCTTCCGCGGCATGAGCGTCGCGGAAAACGTGCTGGCGGTGGTCGAGATGCACGAGCCTGACCCCGCGAAGGCGCAGCGAACCGTCACCCGTCTTCTCGATGAGCTGCGGATTTCCCATCTGAAGGCGTCCCCCGCCTCGTCCCTGTCCGGGGGGGAGCGCCGCCGCTGCGAAATCGCGCGGGCTCTGGCGATGGAGCCGGCGTTCATCCTGCTGGATGAGCCCTTTGCGGGCATCGACCCCCTCGCCATCAACGATATTCGCGACGTGATCGGCTATCTGAAGGCCAAGGGCATCGGCGTGCTCATCACCGATCACAATGTCCGCGAAACGCTGGAAATCATTGACCGCGCCTCGATCATTCACGGCGGCGAGGTGCTGTTCGAAGGCTCTCCGGACGCGGTTCTGGCCGATCCCGAGGTTCGTCGCGTCTATCTTGGCGACAGGTTCAACTGAACCTTAAGGCCTTGTCCCGCAACATGGTAGCCTATTGATTCGGCAACTGGCGGGGAGGCGCGTCAGACATGGCGCTTGGTGCGCGTCTTGAACTTCGGCAGGGCCAGAGTCTGGTCATCACGCCGCAACTTCAGCAGGCCATCAAGCTTCTGCAGTTGTCCAATCTCGAGCTGGAGACCTTCGTCGAGCTGGAGCTCGAGAAGAATCCGCTCCTTGCGCGGGAAGAACCCGTCGCCGAGGCGGAGCCGCCCTCCGAGGCCGCTTCGGATGAAACCTATGCGATGATGGACGAGCCGGGCCGCGCGGGCGCGGAGCTCGACGCCCGTCCGGATGATCTGCATGACTGCGCGCCGGGCGACTTCGCCACCGGCGACGCTCAGGCCCCGGCCGCCGATGTCGGCGGCGCCATCGACTGGTCCAAGGCCGGCGCCGGCGGCGGCGGTTTTGATCAAGACCTCGAAGGTATGGAAAGCGCCTACCAGCGCGAAAAGACCCTTCAGGATCACCTGACCGAGCAGCTCCAGGTTCTGCGGCTCACCGGCCCCGAACGGGCGGTGGCGCAGGTGCTGGTGGATGCGGTGGACGAGGGCGGCTATCTGCGCCTCGATCTTGCGGAGACCGCCGAGCGGCTGGGCTGCAGCCTTGAGCTGGTCGAGGCCGTCCTCAAGCGTGTTCAGGGCTTTGATCCTGTCGGCGTATTCGCCCGCGACGTGCGCGAATGCCTCAGCCTGCAGCTGGCGGATCTGAACCGGCTCGACCCGGCCATGCAGACCCTGCTGGACAATCTCGACCTGGTGGCCAAGCGCGACTTCGCGGCCTTGCGCAGGTTGTGCGGCGTGGACGACGAGGATGTCCGCGACATGCTCGCCGAATTGCGCGGCCTGACCCCGCGCCCGGGCGCCGCCTTCGGGTCGGTCCCGGTGCAGGTCGTCGCGCCAGACGTCTTTGTGCGCGAGGACGGCTACGGCGGCTGGCGCATCGATCTGAACAGCGACACCCTGCCGCGCCTTCTGGTGGACCAGCGCTATCACGCCCAGGTCGCCCGCGCTTCGCGCACGGATCAGGAAAAGGCCTTCGTGTCCGACTGCCTCGCCTCGGCCAACTGGCTGGTGAAGAGCCTGGATCAGCGCGCGCGAACGATCCTGAAGGTCTCGACGGAGATCGTGCGCCAGCAGGACGCGTTCCTGGCCTTCGGGGTGGAGCATCTGCGTCCGCTGAACCTGAAGACGGTGGCGGACGCCATCGGCATGCACGAGTCCACCGTCAGCCGGGTCACGTCGAACAAGTATATCTCGACTCCGCGGGGCCTGTTCGAGCTGAAGTTCTTCTTCACCTCGTCCATCGCCTCCTCCGACGGCGGCGAGGCGCATTCGGCCGAATCCGTGCGCCACAAGATCAAGCAGCTGATCGACGCCGAGGGCGAGGGTCGCTATGGCGACGAAGGCGTGCTGTCCGATGACCGCATCGTCGAGATCCTGAAGTCCCAGGGCGTCGATATCGCCAGGCGCACGGTCGCAAAGTATCGCGAGGCGTTGCGGATCCCCTCATCTGTTGAGCGAAAGCGACAGATGCGGCTCGCAAGCTGAATTCGCCGGGGCATTGTTAGCGCGTTCTTAAGTCTGTTCAGGCCTTCTGGCGGGGATACATCAGCCCCATCGGAGCCCGTCATGATCCGCCGTATGCTTGTCCTTGGCGCCAGCGCCATCAGCCTCTGCGCAGCGACTGCGGTCCGCGCCGACGAAGCGCCCGCCGACACCTACAACGCGCCCTTCGCCATCACCCTCGGCGGCGGCACCACCGGCGTCGATCTGGGCGCGGCCTACGCCATCAACCGGAACATTGTCCTGAGAGTCCAGGCCTCGACCCTCGACTTTGATCAGACCTTCAGCTCGTCGAGCGCCGACTACAAGGGCACGCTGAAGTTCAACACCGAGGGCGCCTTCGCCGAGGCGCATCCCTTCGGCGGCGGACTGTTCGCCGCGGCGGGCGTGCTGGGGGGAAATCGCAATGTGACCGTGGTCGGCAAGCCGACCGGCGCGCTCAGCCAGACCTACATCATCAACGGCGTGCCCTACACGATCAGCCAGATCATTCAGGTACAGGGCAAGGTCGATTTCGGCGGCGCAGCGCCCTATGTCGGCGTCGGCTGGGACAACACCTTCAGCCATTCCGGCCACTGGGGCCTGCGCGCAGCGCTGGGCGTCGCGTTCGGCGACACCCCCAAGGTCGCCCTGACGGCGTCAGGCCCGCTGGCCAACGATCCGACCGTGCAGGCGAACCTCGCCGCAGAGCAGGCCTCGCTGTCCAAGGACGTGAAGGACCTGCGCTATTATCCCGTCGCGTCGGTCAGCCTCGCCTACCGCTTCTAGACCACCCGCGATGGGCTCAGCTCACCGCTGGGCCGCTCCGGTGTTCCTGAACGACGTAAGGCGCCGGGAAGCCGGCGGCGCCGAAGGTCGCAGCGATCACGCGATTGGTGTCGAAGTAGACCTGCCAGTAATTCGACGTGTGGCAGTACGGCCGGACCGCCAGCACGGTTCCATGGTCGTTGAAATCCAGAATTTCCACATCCGGCGCGGGCGAGGTCATCACGTTCGGTATTGCGGCGAGGGCCGGTTTGAGGCGGGCGATCGCGTCCAGCGGGTCCACGCCGAACGCCAGCTGCGCGGTCCGCTCCACCCGGCGGTAGGGGTGCGCGCTGTAGTTCTTGATGATTTCGCTCGAGACCTTGCCGTTGCCGACGATGACCATGACGTTGTCCGGCGATGTGATGGCCGTGTTGAAGAGGCCGATCTCGGTCACCGTGCCCTCGACAGATCCGGCGATGACATAGTCTCCGACCTTGTAGGGCCGGAAGATCACCAGGAACGCGCCGGCGGCGAAATTGGCGAGAAGGCCTGACCAGGCCGCGCCGATCGCGAGGCCCAGTCCCGCCAGCAGCGCTGCAAAGCTGGTCGTCTCTACCCCGAAATACCCCAGGATCGACACGACCAGGATAATGTTCAGCGCGACGCCGAGAATATTGGCGACGTACCGCTGGAGGGTGGGATCAAAGTTTCTGGCCGTCAGAATTCTGGAAAACATGTCGACGGCGAAGCTGATCAGCCAGCGACCGACCATATAGAGCACGAAGGCGCCGATGATCTTCAGCCCGGCGGCGATCACGATCGGTGACGCGGACACCCACCAGCTATTGATATCCATCCTTGAGCCCCTTCAAGCGTGGGGAGGCTCTATCGCGACCCCGGCCGCATTGAATAGCGTGGTTAATCTGAAATTAAAACGCAGCAAGACTGCTTTTGTCGCGTTGAATTGAATATTGCACCCGTCCTTCATCAGAATTTCGCAACTTGAAGCCCTAAAGGTTCAGCAATGCCGGGTCCCCGCCCTGGGCGGAGATGTTGACGCTGACCGCGCGCTCTGAGGCGAAGCGGATGAGGGTGTAGGGACCGCCGGCCTTCGGGCCCGTGCCGGACAGGCCTTCGCCGCCGAAGGGCTGCACGCCCACGACCGCGCCGATGATCGAGCGGTTCACATAGACATTGCCCGCCGGAACCGCCGCCTGCACGCGTGCGATGAAGGATTCGAGGCGCGTGTGGACGCCCAGCGTCAGGCCATAGCCCTTGTCCGCCAGCTTCGCCGCCATCTCGTCCAGCTTTTCCGGGTCATAGCGCAGGATGTGCAGGACGGGGCCGAACACCTCACGGTCGATACCGTCGAGCGAGGCGATCTCCGCCAGAACGGGGGGAAAGTAGAGCCCCGTCTCCGCTCCGCCCGCCGGGGCGCGGTGCAGCCGCGTGGCGTGGCTCTGCAGGGATTTGAGGTGCGCCTCCAGGAGGCCCTTCGCGTCCTCGTCGATCAGCGGGCCGATGTCGGTCGCAGGATCCGACGGATCGCCGACCTTCAGCACGTCCATTGCGCCGCACAGCCGCTCCACCAGCGTCTCGGCGGTGTCGTGGGGCAGGAAGAGGAGGCGCAGCGCCGAGCATCTCTGCCCCGCCGAGCCGAAGGCCGACGAGATCACATCGTCCACCACCTGTTCGGCCAGCGCGGAGGTGTCCACGAAGAGGCCGTTGAGGCCCCCCGTCTCGGCGATGAAGGGCAGGATGGCGCCGGGCCTGGCGGCGAGGGTCTGATTGATGATCCGCGCCGTGTCGCCCCCGCCGGTGAAGGCGACGCCGACCAGTGAGGGATGGCGGGTCAGGATCGGCCCCACCGTCTCGCCGGCGCCGGGGATCAGGGCGAGGAGGTCCGGGTCAAGGCCCGCCCCATGGAACAGGCGCACGGCCTCATAGGCGATCAGCGGCGTCTGTTCCGCAGGCTTGGCCAATACGGCGTTGCCCGCGGCGAGGGCGGCGGCGATCTGGCCGGTGAAGATGGCCAGCGGGAAGTTCCACGGGCTGATGCACACGAACACGCCGCGCCCGTGCAGGGCGTGGGTGTTGGTCTCGCCCGCGGGGCCGCGCAAGGCGACCTCTCCGGTGAACAGGCGCTCGGCCTCGGCGGCGTAGAAGCGGCAGAAGTCGACGGCTTCGCGCACCTCGGAGATGGCGTCCGGCCAGGTCTTGCCCGCCTCCAGCGACAGGAGCGCGCAGAGCCTTGGCCGCGCAGCCTCCAGCGCGTCGCCCATGGCGCGCAGGGTCTTCGCCCGCCCGACGCCCTCAAGCGCGTTCCAGGCCTTCTGCGCCGCCCTCGCCCGGGAGAAAGCCTCGTCGATCGCCGCTTCGTCCGCCTCGCGGATGACGCCGAGCTTCACCCGCCGGTCGTTGGGGGAGCGCACGTCCAGGGCCGGGCCCGTATCGATCCTGCGTCCGCCGATCAGGGGTCCTGCGGTCACCGGTTCGGCGATCAGCGGGCCAACGGCGCCCGTCAGCACCGCCCGGTCTGCGGCGATGCTGAGGTCCTCGCCCAGGGAGTTGCGGCGCGCGTCGCCATAGAGATCGACGGGCAGGGGTAGACGCGGGTGCCGGCCGGGATGCGCCTCCACCGCGGCGATGGGATCGGCGACCACCACTTCGGCCGGCACCCGCGCGTCGGTCAGGGCGTGCACGAAGGAGGTGTTGGCGCCGTTCTCTAAGAGGCGGCGGACGAGATAGGGCAACAGGTCCTCATGCCCGCCAACCGGGGCGTAGGCGCGCACGGTCATGGCGCCGTAGCGCTGGGCCGCCGCCGCGTAGAGCGTCTCGCCCATGCCGTGCAGACGCTGGTGCTCGATGGCCACGCCCGCCTTGTCCGCCATGTGCCGCACGGCGGCGAGGGTGTGGGCGTTGTGGGTGGCGAACTGGGGATAGAGGTGCGGGGCGGCGTCGATCAGCGCCTGCGCGCAGACGAGATAGGCGAGGTCCGTCGCGGGCTTGGTCGTCCAGACGGGATAGCCCGCCCGACCCAGCACCTGCGCCTTCTTGATCTCCGCGTCCCAGTAGGCGCCCTTCACCAGGCGGATCATCAGCCGCCGGCCCGACTGGCGGGCGAGGGCGGCGAGGCGGGCGATCACCTCCGGGCTGCGGGTCTGATAGGCCTGCACGACGACCCCGAAGCCTGTCCATCCTTCAAGGGCGGGCTCCGCGACGAGACGCGCAATCATCTTCAGGGACAGGACCAGGCGGTCGGCCTCTTCGGCGTCAATGGCGCAGTTGAGGTCGTGCTTCGCCGCCAGGGTCATCAGGCGCAACAGGCGGGGGTAGAGCTCGGCCATCACGCGGGCTTCATGCGTCGCCTCATAGCGTGGGCAGAGAGCCGACAGCTTGACCGAAATGCCGTGGCCGTCCTCCGGGCCCTGTCCGCCGCGCTTGCGTCCCACGGCCTCGATGGCGTCGGCATAGAGCTTTTCATAGCGCTCGGCGTCGGCCTCGGTGCGCGCGCCTTCGCCCAGCATGTCGAACGAGGACAGATAGTTTTCGCGCTTGGCCCGGGCGAGGGCGGCCTCGATGGTGCGGCCCAGAAGGAACTGCTCGCCCATCATGCGCATGGCGGCGGCGACGGCCTGCCGGATCACGGGCTCCCCATCCGGCCCGCGAGCCTGAGAATGAAGCCCGACGGGTCGCGGCGGGCGCCGTCCTCCACGTCCACCAGCTTGCCCGTCAGCATCAGGCCCCAGGTGGAGGCGTTGACGAACAGGCTCTCCGAATGGCCGAAGTGCGAGGCCCAGTCGGCGGATCCGATCTTCTCTGCGATCAGGCGGTCGCGGGTCTCGGAATCCGGCGTGCGCAGAAGCGCTTCCGCCAGACACATCAGCGCGAGGCCTTCCTTGGTGCTCAAGGAGAACTCCTGCAGGAAGCTCTCGACCACGCCCTGGCGCGTTCCGGCGGCGCGCGCGCCCCGCACCAGATTGGCCGCCTCCGCGCCCACCGCGCCGCGGGCCGCAGCATCGAGGGGCGTCTTCGCCAGAAGCCTGGCGATGGCGTCGGCCTCGGGCCGCGATTTCAGCGCATCCAGCGCATCCCAGTCGTCTGGCGCAATGATGTCGGCGGAAAAGCTGTTCGGGCTCATGCGGTCCGTGGGGGAAAGCGACGCCGGATGCGTCGGATTATGCGTCAGTCCTTACCAGTCTCGTTGCGAATCGGGGAGAGTTTTGTCCCTGCGCCCAGGCGCCCGTCAGGGCTGGACGCGCCGCCCCATCGCGCCTATGCGGGCCCCATGCCTGAATTGCCCGAGGTCGAGACCGTCAAGCGAGGCCTGTCGCCGCATCTGGTCGGCGCGCGCCTGACCCGTGTCGTCGCCAACCGCCCGGATCTGCGCTTTCCCCTGCCCGAGCGCTTCGTCGCCCGCCTGACCGGCGCCCGCGTCGAGACACTGGAGCGGCGGGCGAAGTACCTGCTCGCCGCCCTCGACACCGGGGAGACGCTGGTCGCCCACCTCGGCATGACGGGGCGGTTCCTGGTGGGCTCAGGCCAGCCGGGCGCCTTCCACTTCGCCGCGGGCGCCGACCCCAAGCACACCCATCTCGTGTTCCAGACGTCGGAGGGGACGGAGATCGCCTATAACGACGCCCGCCGGTTCGGCTATGTCGATCTGATCGAGACCAGGGCGATGGCCCGCCACCCCTGGTTTGCGGGACTGGGGCCCGAGCCGCTGGGCGAAGCCTTCACGCCCGCCCACCTCGCCGAGGCGTTTCGCGGGCGGAGCCAGGCGGTCAAGACCGTCCTTCTGGACCAGAAGATCGTCGCCGGGCTCGGCAACATCTATGTCTGCGAGGTCCTGTTCCGCTCCGGCGTCGATCCCAGGACCCCGGCGGGGGAAATCAGTCGGGCGAAGCTCACCCGCATCGTGACGGTCGTGCGCGAGGTGCTGACCGAGGCGATCGCCGCGGGTGGCTCGACCTTGCGCGACTTTCGCGACGCGGACGGGGCGCTGGGCTACTTCCAGCACAGCTTCCGGATCTATGGGCGGGAGGATGAGCCCTGTCTGAAGCCGGGCTGCCGCGGTGTGGTGCGACGGATCACGCAGGGCGGCCGCTCGACCTTCTTCTGCGCGGTGTGCCAGAAGTGACGCATCCGGCTCTGACGTCCGAACGTATGGGGTAGGGACCGAGCGCTAGGAGAGTGAGTGAAGTCATGCGTCGTTCTTGGCTGGCGGGCCTGGCCGCCCTGATCCTGGCGAGCTGGGCGCAGACCGCGCACGCCGCGCCGCCCCTGTGGAAGATCCACGGCCGGCACGGGGCGGAGATCACCCTCTTCGGCGCCTCGCCCAACGCCACCCTGAACGGGCCCTGGCGGACTCAAGGCTTTGACGAGGCTCTGGCGGGCGCGGACGAGATCTGGTTCGAGAATCCGGACAAGCCCGGCCCTGTCACGGCCCTGCGCGCCTTCGGCGTCATCTCGATGCACGGCAGTCTGCCAGAGGGGAAGACGCTCTCCCCCATGCTGTCTCCGGACGGCCGCGCGCGCATGGTCAGGCTCGCCGGAAAGCTCGGCGTCGATGTGGCCAAGCTTGACCGGATGCAGCCCTGGTGGGCGGATCTGACCCTGACCTTCGCCTTCGGGGACAAGATGCGCCCCCTCGATCGCAACGGGGTGGAGCGGTACGTGAAGGCTCATGCGCCGAAGGGCGTGCGCTTCCGGGCCTTCGACACCGCGCTGAGAGATCTGCAGGCTCTGGCGGCGTCCCCGGTGGAGGAGCAGATCGCCGATCTCGAATACGCCAACCGGCGCCGGGAGGCGGGGGCCGAC
>Ga0007834_1000572_pt1 | contig 11080 bp, 10 predicted proteins | sample CryBogCBE06Nov07_FD_71233 | JGI IMG/M metagenome (GOLD analysis project Ga0007834, IMG submission 71233) | Freshwater microbial communities from Crystal Bog, Wisconsin, USA - CBE06Nov07 | ecosystem: Environmental > Aquatic > Freshwater > Lake | place: Crystal Bog, Wisconsin, USA | collected...
CGGGCCGGGCCCTGTAATCTCCCGGTTGGCTCAAATCAGGCTGCCCCGGGTTGGCAGGGTTAGGCCGGCAATCAGGTTGAGCAAGGTGGACTTGCCGCAGCCCGAATGGCCGATCAGAGTGACAAACTCGCCCTTGGCGACATTGAGTTCCACGCTCTGCAGGGCGATGAACGGGCCATTGGCCGTCTTGAAGGTCTGCTCCACGCCTTGGATCTGGATGTATTTGGATGCCAGGTTTTCGCTCATGATTTCACCTCGTCGAACGTGAATGCCGTTGCCAGCTTGATCAGTGCGTATTCGAGAATCAGGCCCACAATGCCGATCATGAAAATCGCAATGATGATGTGGGCCACATTTAGGTTGTTCCACTCGTCCCAGACCCAGAAGCCGATGCCGACGCCGCCGGTGAGCATTTCGGCCGCGACGATCACCAGCCAGGCCGTCCCGACTGCCAGGCGCACACCGGTGAGCATGTAGGGCAGCACGGCGGGGAAGAGGATTTTGGTGGCGATCTTCCACTCGCTCAGGTTGAGCACCCGTGCCACATTCATGTAGTCGCTGGGTACGCGTTGCACGCCCACTGCCGTATTGACGATCATCGGCCAGATGGAGCAGATGAAGATGGTCCAGATCGCTGCCGGGTTGGCACCCTTGAACACCATCAGACCGATGGGCAACCAGGCCAGGGGCGACACCGGGCGCAGCAGGCTGATCAGGGGGTTGAACATGCGCGAGAGGAAGGTGAAGCGCCCGATCATGAAGCCCGCCGGAATCCCCACTAGGGCAGCCAGACCGAAGCCCAGTGCCACGCGCTTGAGCGAGGACAGCACGTTCCAGCCAATGCCCTGGTCATTGGGGCCCTTCTGGTAAAACGGGTCACTGAAGATCACCATGGCTTCCTTCAAGGTGGCCCAGGGCGACGGGAAGTTGTTGGTGCTTTTCATTGAGATGATGGCCCAGATACCTACCAGAAGGCCAAAGCCAAAGACGGGCGGAAACACCCGGAGCAACAGGGCGCGCCAGTCAAACGGCGCCTTGTAGGGGGCCGGCGATTCAGGACTATCTGTGCCCGAAGAGGACGTGAATTGGGCGTGGTTTGCTACAGGTTTTGTAGCAGGCGCCACTGAGGGGCTAGCGGCTTGCAGGCTGGCAGCCTGTAGCGGGGAATGGAATACGGCGCTGACCATGGTGTCCTCCTAGCTCGGGTTCAGGCGTGAACCTTGAAGCTGTCGGCGTACTTTTTGGGGTCTTTGCCATCCCAGACCACGCCGTCCATCAGCTTGCTGGTGCGCAGCGATTCTTTCGGGACATTGATCTTCATGGCACTGGCGACCTGCTTGTAGAGGTCAATCTGATTGACCTGTTTTGCCACGGCAAGGTAGTCCGGGTGGTCCTTGAGCAAGCCCCAACGCTTGTGCTGGGTCAGGAACCACATGCCGTCGGAGAGATAGGGGAAGTTGACCGCACCATCATTGAAGAACTTCATGTGGTTGGGATCGTCCCAAGTCTTGCCCAGGCCGTTCTGGTAGCGACCCAGAATCCGCTGGTTGATGGCATCGACGCCGGTGTTGATGTAGCTTTTTTCGGCCACGGTTTCAGCCATCTTCATCTTGTTGGCCAGGCTGGCATCGATCCAGCGACTAGCTTCAAGCACGGCCATCATGACCGCGCGACAGGTGTTGGGATTCTTTTTGACAAAGTCGGCCGAGGTTCCGAGCACTTTTTCAGGATGGTCTTTCCAGATGTCCTGGGTGGTGATGGCGGTGATGCCAATGCCATCCATGATGGCGCGGTGGTTCCAGGGCTCGCCCACACAGAATCCATCCATATTGCCCACGCGCATGTTGGCCACCATTTGCGGCGGTGGCACGGTGATGACCTTGGCATCCTTGAGCGGATTGATTTCCGACGCGGCGAGCCAGTAGTTCAGCCACATCGTGTGGGTGCCGGTGGGGAAGGTTCCGGCAAATGTGTACTCGCGCTTTTCCCTGCCCATCAATTTGGCCAGGCTGGGGCCATCAACGGCACCTTTGTCGGCCAAGGCCTTGGAAAGCGAAATGGCCTGGCCATTGTTGTTGATATTCATCAGCACGGCCATGTCCTTCTTGGGGCCTGCGGTGCCCAGATGCACGCCATAGATGAGCCCGTAGAGGGCGTGGGCCATGTCGAGTTCGCCACTGACCAGCTTGTCGCGCACGCCGGCCCAGCTGGCTTCCTTGCTGGGCACGATCTTCACGCCGTATTTCTTGTCAAAGCCCAGCACCGAGGCCATCACCACGCTGGCGCAATCGGTCAGCGGGATGAAGCCGATCTTCACCTCCTCCTTTTCCGGCCTGTCCGAGCCCTGCGCATAAACAACTGCACGCAAGGCGGGCGACACGCCGACGGCACCGACGGCGGCAGTCTGCAGTACCGCTCGGCGGGAGAGTTTGGTTTTCAGCAAATCGGTCATCGGTCAGGGACTCCAAGGAAAATGAAAAACAAAAAAGGCGCCTACACACAACACCGCAGTGTTGGTGAAGACGCCTTCGTCTGGTGATAGCCAATCAGCCTTGATTGCCTACCGGTATTTCAGATCGCCGTTGACCCGATGCTCCGGTCATGCAAGTGTCATGCCAGGCGCACGGTCTGTTTTTCTGGACGAATCCTGCGAAATAACCGCTTTTTTGGTGCGGCGCACGCATATGGTGCGGCCGGGCGGGGCCTCGTTCAGCCCATCAGGTCGGCCACGTCAATGATGCGCTGGGCCACGTCGGCCAGCTTGAGCCCCTTGTCCATGGCGGTTTTGCGCATGAGCGAGTAGGCCTCGTTTTCGCCGATGGTCTGCCGTTTCATCAGGATGCCCTTGGCACGGTCGATGAGCTTGCGCTCGTCAAGTTTGGTGCGCGCCTCGCTGAGCTCGGCACGCAGCCGCTCTTCGTGTTCAAACCGGGCGATGGCCACCTCGAGTACGGGCTTTACGCGCTCTGGCGCCATGCCTGCCACCACATAGGCGTTCACGCCAGCAGCTATCGCATCGCCTACGTAGGAAGTGTCCTGGTCGTCGGTGAACATGACCAGCGGGCGGCGCGCATCGCGCGTGGCCATGACGACATGCTCGAGCATGTCGCGCGCGCCGCTCTCGGCATCCACGATGATCATGTCCGGCTGGATTTGCGCGATGCGCTCGGTAAGAAACGTGTCTGCCGGCAGCACCGCCACGAGGTTGTAGCCGCTCTTGAGCAGGCCGATCCGCAGCGAACGCGAGCGTTCGGCCTCCATCCAGGCCTGATCGTCGCTCGGGTCGTGGTCCAGGTGATCGGGTGCTATTACCACGATTCGGAGCGGAGCGGCAATTGTTGGAGCCATGAAGGAGGGCGCGCAAGATTCAGGCCAAGGGCCCTACACTTGGCGCCATGCTTGTATTGGGAATTGAGTCATCTTGTGACGAAACGGGTGTTGCCCTTGTGGAGTTTGGTCCGACCGGCGTCCCGCGCCTGCTGGCCGATGCATTGCACAGCCAGGTCGCCATGCATGAGGCCTACGGAGGCGTGGTGCCCGAGCTGGCCAGCCGGGATCACATCCGCCGCGTGATCCCAATGGTAAAACAGGTGCTTTCCAGCGCCAATGCTCCGTTGCATGCTATTGATATCGTAGCATTCACGCGCGGTCCCGGCCTTGCGGGTGCCCTCCTGGTCGGTGCGGGCGTGGCCTGCGCTCTGGCCGCAGCGCTCGATCGCCCGGTGCTGGGGATGCACCATCTGGAAGGCCATCTGCTGAGCCCCTTCCTGAGCGCTGATCCGCCGGAGTTTCCGTTTTTGGCCCTGCTGGTCTCGGGCGGGCACACGCAACTCATGCGCGTCGACGGCGTGGGCCGCTACGAGACGCTTGGGGACACGATTGACGACGCGGCGGGTGAGGCTTTCGACAAATCGGCCAAATTGCTGGGGCTCGGTTATCCGGGGGGGCCGGCTCTTGCGCGCTTGGCCGGGCAGGGCAGGGACGATGCCTTTGCGCTCCCGCGGCCCTTGCTGCACAGTGGCAATCTGGATTTCTCGTTCGCAGGGCTCAAGACGGCCGTGCTGACCCAGGTTCGCAAGCTGGAATCGCAGGGCGCAGACGCGCTGGAGCGCGCACGCGCTGATGTGGCCGCATCGGCCCAGGCGGCGATTGTGGAAGTGCTGGTGAAAAAATCGCTGGCGGCCTTGAAGCAAACCGGCTTGCAACGCATGGTTGTGGCCGGCGGGGTGGGGGCGAACCACATGCTGCGCGCCCAACTCAATGCCGCTTGCGCCAGGAAGGGCGTTCGCGTCCATTACCCCGAACTGCATCTGTGCACGGACAACGGGGCGATGATTGCGATGGCCGCCGCCATGCGCCTGCAATCCAAGGCGGACGGAATGGAAAAGGCCAGCACGACTTACGCTTTTGACGTCAAGCCGCGCTGGCCCCTGGACCAGATCTGATCAGTTGGGGCCAGAGCTTCGCTTTGCTGCGGTCTGCCCCGCAAGGGTTTTTAACTGATCGCTAGCTCGGTCACATTGCTGACCACAGCCTTTTTGCCCAGCTTGAGGGTGAGCACGCCGTTTTCCAGTTTGGCCTGGCTTGTGGCAGCGTCAATGTCTTGCGGCAGCTCACAAGCGAGCTTGACCTGGCGGCTGGCCTCGGGCTTGGTCTCCAGGCGAACGACATTGCCTTCAATACCGATCGACAGTTGCTCCCTGGCGATGCCGGGGAGGTCAACGCTCAGCGTGAAGGCGGTATCGTCCTGCTCAAGGGTGTAAGCCTTTGCAGCGGGCACGGCGAAGCTGTCTGCGAGCCAACGCTCGAAATTGCGATCCACCGAACGGAAGCCCGGGGTGAGTGCAGGGGCGAAAGAAGCGCGGCGAATGACGGGTGTGAAGAACATAAAAACTCCTGTGCAAAAAGAAAATCAAGTGCGGCGGGTTCGTCTACACTTCGCGGCTTTCAAATTTGAGCGCCGCTTGCACCAGAACTGCGCCCGGCTGCTTCGTTTTCAAGGGAATTTTGTGCTGTTTATTTCTTCGCGGCGGGTCTTGAAATCCGCTTGCACATGCATATTTTTTTGCCTTTTTGCCCTTTCGCCGGTTTTTGCCCAGGGCCTGAACCCATCGCCCGCGAATGCAGCCTCCGCCCCCATCCGCCTGGCTTTGATCGAAGGGCTCAGCGGCGGCAATGCCAACGGCGGCGAAGCCGTGATGCGCAATCTGTCCTGGGCTGTGGAGCGGGTCAATCAGCGCGGCGGTGTCAAGCTTGCTGGCGGTGCGCGCCTCTTGCAACTGGACCGCTACGACAGCAAGGGCCAGGTGGAAGAGGCGCTGGCGGCCCTGCGCTCAGCAATTGATGACGGTGCGCGGATCATCCTGCAGGGCAACTCCTCGGCGGTGGCGGCGGCCCTGATCGATGCCATAAACAAGCACAATGCGCGTGAGCCCCTGCGGCGGGTGGTTTTCCTGAACTATTCCGCGGTGGACCCGGTGCTGACCAATGAAAAATGCAGCTTCTGGCATTTCCGCTTCGATGCCGATGCCAACATGCGCATGGCGGCCCTGATGGAGGTGCTCAAGGACGACCGCAGCGTGCATGGCGTGTACCTGATCGGGCAGGATTACAGCTTTGGCCAGGCCGTCCAGCGCGAAGCGCGTCGCCAGCTCGGCATCCAGCGCTCCGACGTGAAGATCGTGGGCGACGAATTGCATCCCGTGCTGCGCATCAAGGACTTCGCCCCCTATGCGGCCAAGATCAAGGCCAGCGGCGCGGATGCGGTTATCACCGGCAATTTCAGCAACGACCTGACCCTGTTGGTCAAGGCCGCGCGCGAGGCCGGCTTCGAAGGCAAGTTCTACACCTTCTATGGCAATGCCCTGGGCGTGCCCGCCGCCATGGGCGAGGCTGGCGTCGGCAAGGTCGTTGCGGTGGCCGACTGGCTGCCCAATGCGGCAGTCCGTGCAGACGGAACCAGCGCACAGAACGCGCAGAGCGACGCCTTCATGCAGGCCTTCCGCGCCCGTTTCCCGGCCCCGGCGGACGACTATGTCCACCTGCGCATGCACTTCATGGTCGAATTGCTGGTGCAGTCCATGGAGAAAGCCGGCGCTACCGATTCGATAGCACTTGCAGGCCAGTTGGAGCGGGCGTCAGGCCAGTTTTATTCTCAAACCGGTGCGATGCGGGCCGCCGATCACCAGTTCCAGCAGCCCTTGGTGGTTGGCTTGATGGATCGCATCGGCACGCCCGGTGTCAAATACGACGTGGAGGGCTCGGGCTATGGCTTCCGGGTGATCAAGGCCCTGACGGCTGCTCAGGTAGAGCAGCCCACCACGTGCACAATGCAGCGACCCTAGACCACAGGACACCCCTTTCCATGCGTTCCACCATCTTGGCCCTCGAGGGCTCGAAAATCCGCCAGGTTGTCAATGCTTCCCTAGGCCAGCCCGATGTCTTGCGCTTCTGGTTCGGAGAAAGCGACGAAGTCACCCCCCAGGTGATCCGTGATGCCGCTGCCGCCTCGCTGGCGCAAGGCGAGACCTTTTACAACTTCAATCTCGGCCTGCCGGAGTTGCGCGAATCGATCGCGGCCTACATGGCCGTGCGCCACCCCAACCCCGCGGCCCCCATCCACAGAGAGCGCATTGCCGTGACCTCCAGTGGCGTCAGCGCGCTGATGCTTGCCGCCCAGGCCCTGGTGGACGCCGGCGATGAGGTGGCCGTGATCACGCCGATCTGGCCCAATCTGGTGCAGCAGGCCGTGATCATGGGGGCCCGGCTCCAGGCGGTGCCGCTGCGGCCGGTCCATGGTGAATGGGTGCTCGACATGCCCTCCCTGCTGGCATCCGTCACTTCGTCCACCAAGCTGCTGGTGCTCAATGCGCCCAACAACCCGACGGGTTGGACCCTGAGCCGCGCCGAGCAGCAGACCATCCTGGAGCATTGCAGGAAAACAGGCACCTGGATCCTGGCCGATGAAGTCTATGAGCGCCTGTATTTCGAGCCCACGGTGAACGCCTGTGCGCCGTCTTTCCTTGACATTGCCCAGGCGGATGACCGCCTGGTGGTGGCCCACAGCTTCTCCAAAACCTTCCTCATGACCGGCTGGCGGCTGGGCTGGCTCGTGCTGCCGCCCGAGGTGACGCCGCACATCAGCAAGCTGATTGAATTCAACACCTCCTGCGCGCCCACCTTCATCCAGCGTGCGGGGCTGGCCGCCTTGCAGAACGAAAACGCCATCACCCCGCCACTGGTGGCCCATTTCCGGCATTGCCGGGACACGCTCCTTCCTGCTTTGCAGGCCCTGCCAGGCGTGCAGGTGCAGCCACCCAAGGGTGGCATGTATGCTTTTTTCCGGCTTGAAGGCTACGACGATTCGCTGGCGCTGGCCAAACGGCTGGTCGGGGAAGCCGGCCTGGGCCTGGCTCCTGGTAGCGCGTTCACGCCGGTGGGCCCCCCGGTCGGTGAGGGCTGGATGCGCTGGTGTTTTGCATCCAAGGACCCCCAACGCCTGTTGCAGGGTGTGGGTCGACTCAAGTCCTGGATGAAGCTATAATCAAGGGCTTCGCCATTTGTGGCGGAGAGCACGGCGCCAGAAATTCCTCTGGCGTTCGCAAGTTGAAAGGCTTGGGTTTCCCGGTGAAATTCAAGCCCCCACCCACAGGAAAATCATGAGCATCAACAAAGCTGAAGTTGTCAAGGACAACGCCCGCGCTGCCGGCGATACCGGTAGCCCCGAAGTACAGGTCGCCCTGCTGACGGCCCGTATCAACTACCTCACCCCCCACTTCAAGGCCAACGCCAAGGACCACCACGGTCGCCGTGGCCTGTTGCGCATGGTGAGCCGCCGCCGCAAGCTGCTGGACTATCTGCGCAGCAAAGACGCCGAACGCTATACCGCGCTGATCGCCAAGCTGGGCCTGCGCAAGTAAGTTTGGCTGACCAGCACAGAACAAGACGCCTGGGTTAGCTCGCTAGCTCAGGCGTTTTTTACTTCCGAAGGACGAAGCAGACCACGCGCTGTGTCATTCCAAAAGCCCTCAGCTGGAGGTTTTCTGGGATGGCATCGTGACTCTGTAAGCCCCTAGGCCCTTGCAGTTCGGGAATGAACCGCTATCAAAAATGGAGCAGAGCATGAGTATTTTCAACAAAGTGACCAAGACTTTCCAATGGGGCCAGCACACGGTCAAGATGGAAACCGGCGAGATCGCCCGCCAGTCCGGCGGCGCCGTATTGCTGGACATGGACGGCACCGTGGTTCTGGCCACCGTGGTGGCCTCTAAGAGCGCCAAGGCCGGCCAGGACTTCTTCCCCCTGACGGTCGATTACATCGAGAAGACCTATGCAGCCGGCAAGATCCCCGGCAGCTTCTTCAAGCGCGAAGCCAAGCCCAGCGAATTTGAAACCCTGACGAGCCGCCTGATCGACCGTCCGATCCGCCCGCTGTTTCCTGAAGGCTTCTTCAATGAAGTGCAGGTCGTTATCCACACTGTGTCGCTCAACCCCGAAGTGGAAGGCGACATCCCCGCCCTGATCGCAACGAGCGCCGCGCTGGCCATTTCCGGCATTCCGTTCAGCGGCCCGATTGGCGCGGCCCGCGTGGGCTATGTCAACGGCCAGTATGTGCTCAACCCCAGCAAGACCCAGCTCAAGGATTCGCAGATGGATCTGGTTGTTGCCGGAACCGAAGCCGCTGTGCTGATGGTCGAATCGGAAGCCAAACAACTGGCCGAAGACGTGATGCTCGGCGCCGTGGTGTTCGGCCACGACCAGGGCAAGATCGCCATCAACGCCATCCACGAACTGGTGCGTGATGCCGGCAAGCCGGTCTGGGACTGGAAGGCTCCCGCCAAGGACGACATCCTGATCGGCAAGGTGCGTGCGCTGGCTGAAGAAAAGCTCGCTGCCGCTTACCAGATCCGCAACAAGCAGGCCCGTACCCACGCCACCCGCGAAACTTATACCTGGGTCATGATGGGCCTGAAGGCCGAAGGTGTCGAGTTTGACGCCGTGGCCGTCGAAGGCATGCTGTTCGACATTGAAGCGCGCATCGTGCGCAGCCAGATACTGGCCGGCGAGCCGCGCATTGATGGCCGCGACACCCGCACCGTGCGCCCCATCGAGATCCGCAACTCGGTTCTGCCGCGCACCCATGGCTCGGCCCTGTTCACGCGCGGCGAAACCCAAGCGCTGGTTGTCACCACGCTGGGCACCGATCGGGACGCACAGCGCATCGACGCACTGTCCGGCGAGTTCCATGACAACTTCATCTTCCACTACAACATGCCTCCCTTCGCGACCGGCGAAACCGGCCGCGTGGGCACGCCCAAGCGCCGCGAAATCGGCCACGGGCGGCTGGCCAAGCGCGCGCTGATTGCCGTGCTGCCATCCAAGGAAGAATTTCCCTACACCCTGCGCGTGGTCTCTGAAATCACGGAGTCCAACGGGTCTTCCTCGATGGCTTCGGTCTGCGGTGGTTGCCTGTCGATGATGGACGCCGGTGTGCCCCTGAAGGCACATGTGGCCGGCATCGCCATGGGACTGATCAAGGATGGCAGCCGTTTCGCCGTGCTGACCGACATCCTGGGTGATGAAGATCACCTGGGCGACATGGATTTCAAGGTTGCTGGCACCACCAACGGCATTACCGCCTTGCAGATGGACATCAAGATCCAAGGCATCACCAAGGAAATCATGCAGGTTGCCCTGGCCCAGGCCAAGGAAGCGCGCATGCACATCCTAGCCAAGATGCAGGAAGCCATGGGCGAAGCCAAGACCGAAGTCTCCAGCTTCGCGCCCAAGCTCTACACCATGAAGATCAACCCCGAGAAGATCCGTGATGTGATCGGCAAGGGCGGCGCAGTGATCCGCGCGCTGACCGAAGAGACCGGCTGCCAGATCAATATCGACGAAGATGGCACCATCACCATCGCTGCCACCGAGGCCGCCAAGGCCGACGAGGCCAAGCGCCGCATTGAGCAGATTACGGCCGAAGTCGAAATCGGCAAGGTTTACGAAGGCCCGATCACCAAGATCCTGGACTTCGGTGCCCTGGTCAACCTGCTTCCGGGCAAGGATGGCCTGCTGCACATCAGCCAGATTGCTCACGAGCGTGTGGAAAAGGTTTCCGATTACCTGTCTGAAGGCCAGATCGTTAAGGTCAAGGTCCTCGAGACCGACGAAAAGGGCCGCATCAAGCTGTCCATGAAGGCCTTGCTGGACCGGCCGGCGGACCATGGCAATGGCGGCGGTGAAGGCCGTGGCGGCCGCCCCTTCCAGGAGCGCGGTGAGCGCGGGGGTGATCGCCACAATGAGCGTGCTGCTGCCGAACAGGCCCAGCAGCAAACGCCTCCTGCCGCACAAGCCGAATAAGGGCGGGGCAGTGAAGGTCGTAGAAATCAGCGCTTTTGGCGCACCGGAAGTCCTGCGTTTGGGTGAGCGCGCCGACCCTGCCTGGGGTGAAGGCGAGTTGCTCATCCGCGTCAGCGCCTCGGGTGTGAACCGCCCGGATGTGCTGCAGCGCACCGGCAATTACCCGGTGCCACCCGGCGCTTCGGACATTCCCGGTCTCGAAGTGGCTGGGGTGGTGGTCGCCGGAGATGCAAAAGCCATGGCTGCTGCGGGTTTCAAGTCCGGCGATCGCGTCTGCGCGTTGGTCGCTGGCGGCGGCTATGCCGAACTCTGCGTGGCCCCTGTTGTGCAATGCCTGCCTGTGCCCCAGGGCATGAGCGACGTGGAAGCGGCATCCCTGCCAGAGACCTTTTTCACGGTCTGGAGCAATATATTCGACCGTGGGCGTCTGCAGGCCGGCGAAACCTTCCTGGTCCAAGGTGGAACCAGCGGCATTGGTGTGACGGCGATCCAGATGGCCAAGGCCTTTGGTGCCACCGTGATCGCCACGGCCGGGTCGGATGACAAGTGCCGGGCCTGCCTTGCACTGGGTGCCGACCATGCCATCAATTACAAGACCCAGGATTTCGCCGAGCAGGTCAAAGCCATCACGGCGGGCCGTGGCGTCGATGTCATCCTCGACATGGTCGCTGGCAGCTATGTGGCCCGTGAAATCGAGTGCATGGCCGAAGACGGCCGCTTG
>Ga0007834_1000573_pt1 | contig 11061 bp, 9 predicted proteins | sample CryBogCBE06Nov07_FD_71233 | JGI IMG/M metagenome (GOLD analysis project Ga0007834, IMG submission 71233) | Freshwater microbial communities from Crystal Bog, Wisconsin, USA - CBE06Nov07 | ecosystem: Environmental > Aquatic > Freshwater > Lake | place: Crystal Bog, Wisconsin, USA | collected...
ATTGATTGTGGCCGCTGTCAAATCGACGGGTGCGCCAGCTTGGTTGGTGAATGCTAGATTCCAGTATGTCGCTTGATTCCAGACAAGTTCGCCGGATATGCAAGGATTAGAAAAACCCGACACTTGATATATCGTGTTTTGGTTAAACGCGGCCATGATGTTTCCCTTTACTCAGGTAGTGACGCTCTCCGCTGTCTCGCAGAGCTACGGTTTTGTCATGTCTTGTTTTGAAATTCTACTTCATCTCAGAACAATTTTTACTAATTAAGCAAAGGTTGGAACAAAGATGCGTAGTAGGTAATTTGCGAAATATATCCAGTTCCAGTAACTAAACTTGGACCATTTCTAAAATATGCACCTTGTTGATAAAGTTGAATTTGGAAAGTTCCAGTTCCCGTAAAACCAACCAAAATTGACAGAGAAAATGGAACGGTGACGCCGTAAGTTCCGGTGGATTTTTGGAAAACTCCGGCTTGTATTAAGCTGCCATAAGATGTGTTTTGCACATAAGCCGTACCGCCAGCAATGATATTTAATCCACTATCAAAATATGTTGGAATCGTTCCAGAGAAATTTCCAGCGACTGACCAACTTCCAGAAATTGTTACCAATGCAGTTCCTGTGCCAACAGCACTTCCGGTAATGACTGTTAAATAACCGCCAGATGTTGACACGCTAACACTATTTCCCCCCGCGCTAGTGGCGCTAAGAAAGCCATTTAATTGCAGCGTCGAGCCGTTGTAAGTTAAATTCTGCGACGATGTTCCAAAAGCAAAAGCGCCCGAATTTTGAATAACAGCGCCGGAACCCGTCATGGATGACCCGCTGATTGCGGCGGTGTTCGCTTGGAATGTTCCCGTGACCGTCAAATTGCCCGTGTTGGCGGTAATGGCCGACAGCGACCCAACCTTCAAGTTCGACAAATAAGGCGCGGTCCAAACCGTTTGGGATGTTCCGGGGTTATATATGCCGTTTGTTTGGAATAGGGCTTGTCCAGCGCCATACGTTGCGGGTGTAGCTTGCCATGTTTCAGCGCCGCCCCATGTGTTGTAGGGGGGAAAAGCGCCCGCGCCTGTGGTCGTGTAGGTGGAAGGGCTTGAACTCAGCGACGATGAATTGGAAACGGCGTAAGCAATCCGGGCCGACAATCCATCAATACCATTCGTGCCGTTTGTACCGTTCGTGCCGTTCGTTCCATTAGCGCCATTGGTTCCAGACGCGCCCAAGGCGTAAGCCGTGGAAGTGGTCCAGCCGACCGTTGAAGTGGACGTGGTGTTGGTGTCCGCATAACTGACCGCGCAAGCGTAAAGCGTATAACCGACAACGGGTGCGCCGGGCAGCAATGTCCAACCGTTGGGCGAACTAGGCAGGTTATAACTTCCGTTTGACCATGTATAGGTTGATGAACCGCTTGGAAACACCGTGGGGGTGCTGTAGGCCCATTGATAAAGCTGCAAGAACGCTGTGCGGGTTCCGTTTAATCCGTTCGTGCCATTGGTTCCGTTTGTGCCGGGTGCGCCTGGTGACCCATTAGCGCCGTTCGTTCCGGCCGCGCCGCTTGGGTAAGCAATTGTGGACGACCAAACAATCGACGATGTTGCGCTGGTGCTGGTGTCAGCGTAAACCATGTCGGTGGCATAAAGAATGTAACCCGCCACGGGTGCGCCGGGGTAAATTGTCCAGCCATTGGGCGTTCCGGGCGCGGTGAACGTGCCATTTGACCAAGTGTAGGTGGACGTGCCAGACGGGAACAATGATGGGGTGGAAGCCGCCCATTGATACATGGTGATGACTGCGGTTCGAGTGCCATTGATGCCGTTCGTTCCGTTTGTGCCATTTGTACCGTTTGTGCCATTTGAGCCGTTTGTTCCGGCATAACCAGCGCCAAGAATGCTTGCCAACGTCCAATTGATTGTAGTCGTGGTGGCCGTGGCCGAATCAGAAATGTTGACCTTTGCCGCCCACAAAGTGAAACCGGGACTTGGCGATGCACCGGGTGTTTGCGTCCAGCCGCTTGGGGTAGGCGTAAACGATGCACTTGCCCAAGTGTAGGTTGATGAACCCGTCGGACCGCTTGGGATGGTGATTGCCCATTGGTAAACGGTAGGCGATGCAGTTTGCAAGCCATTTGCGCCGGGTGAACCGTTTGTTCCGTTTGCACCATTAGCGCCGTTCAGCGTCAAAGCTGAAATTGAATAACCGCTGGCCCAACTTACCGATGTAGTGGACGTGCCGCCAACCGCAACGATTTGAATGGCCGCGGTCCAAAGCTGAATCAACGGTGTGCCGGGGTTTGTCGGAATAGTCGTTGACCAACCGCCCGTTCCGGTATAAGACGAATTGACGCCCGTGGACCAGTTATAGGACGACGTGCCTGTTGGATTGGATGGGGTTGTCGTTGACCATTGATACAAATACACCGTGGCGTATTGGTTGCCGTTTGAACCGCTGGTTCCCTGTGGGCCAGGGTCCAAAAAGATAAATTGAGTGCTGGCCGTGGCCGCTTGAGTAATGACGCCCAATGCCGATTTGTAGCGAATTGGAACGTTAAGCAACGCGGGGGACGACGACATGGCCGTGACGGATGCCCATTGCGCGTATGTGCCGCCATCGGTGATTGAACCAAGGGTTAAGCCGCCCGTGGTGGTGATGTCGCCATAACCTGTCGTGGCCGAACCGCCAATGCGCCAAGTGTTATTCACAAAAGCCGAATCGGTGTCGGTTTGCGATGTAACAAAGTCAATTGCGCCGCCAGCAGCCGAACCGTAAAGTTTTGGAACGATGCCTGTGAAAACGGGCGTGACGCCGCCAGTTCGTGGCACTTGCGTAACAACGGGCGAAAACGTACCCAAGAACGTGCCAGCCACCGCGGAAGTGGTTGGGTTTGGATTCCAATTCAAAGATGCCGACAAAGGCGACAAAAGTGACGAACTGTTGTTGTTCGAGACAATGAATGCAAAGTAATAGGTTTGGGTCGGCAGACTAATGTCTAAAAACGTAACCGTGGACGATGGCGTGAATGCCAGCGAATTCGACGATGTTTGCGAACCCCATGCCACCCATTGCGATGCCGATGGGCTTGAATAGGTCGTATAAAACAACGTGACTTCGGTGACTTGGCCGCTGGCGGGAATAGTGCAAGCCACATTGAACGACGGGATGGTGGCCGTTGGGCTTGTGCTGGTAACCGTGGGCGCTGACAGCGCCGAAAAGTATTGCGGATTTGCCAAGCCGCTGTTGGGCGTGGGCGTGAATTGCGTGATGTTGCCCGTGGCGTAGACCGCCGGATTGTAGGCATTCATTTGGAATGAAGCCGACAAAGTGCCATCGGCTTGCGCGATTTCCTTGACTTGCGTCACGCGGAATTGCTGATTGGTCCAACCGTAATTTGAATTGGTGACGGTGACGACATCGCCAGCTTGAACTTGAATCCCGGCATAGGTTGATTCAAAACTGACAATCAAGTCTTGGCGGTTTTGTTCCAAAACACGGTTTGCAAGGTATTGGGCGGTGACGCTGGAATTTATCAGGTCATAAGAAACCGTGTATTTGTTGACGGGTTCGTTGGGATACAGCAAACCGCTCGGGGTTTGTAAATTCACATAGCCGGGTTGGTCGCGGTTCGTGGCATCGTTGAACTTGGCCTCGACTTGGTTGGCCTGTTGGGTGATGTCTAAAGCGCCAACGGTAATTGCGCCAATGATGTTGGTGTCATCAAAGCTGAAAGATGGCGATATAACTTGGTTAATCACCACCGACCATAAACCCGTGGGCGAATTGTAGGCTTGCCAGCAATCGCAGCAAGTCATCATGATGTCCACGTTGTTGAGGATGGTTTGCCCGGTGTCCAAGACGCCGTTGAACCGATAGCGCGGAATTGTTTGAGAATAACCGTTGTAATCGGTGTAAGGAATCAAGACATCCGAATAATTGTTCAGCGCGGTGGCCGATGCTGAATCAACTTGCGATGCTGGAATCGCGCCGCCGTAGACGGTATTTGTAAGGTAGTCATACCAAACGTCGCCGGGCTTCGCGCAACCTGTGCCGTTCAAATAATGACTGACGTGGAAGGTGATGGGTTGAAGGCTTGTCGTTCCCGCGGAATTGGCGTTATAGACCAAGGTGACGACCGCAAACGCTGTGCCGTTCATTTGACGACCGCTCGATGCCCATTGTTGGCCCGATGGAACGCCGTTTGCCGTGGACATGATAGCCGATGGCAGATTCGATGTGTTTACGGGCGTAATCGTTCCGGTGGCGCTGGATTTGTAAAGTGCAATATACAAATGGCCGTTGATGGTGGTGTCCACGTTGCCAGCCGCATCGGTCAAGCTGACGACTTTGGTTTGGTCGGTGCTGTCAAACGTAATCAGGCGGTCTTGATAATAAAACTTTGTCGTGTCATAGAAAAATTGACCGTTGGGCGAAATGCACGAAATCGCCATGACGTAATACATTTTTGTTTGGTCGGTGGTCAAGACCGCATCAACGAAACGCGCCCCGGTGAATGCGTCGCCATAAACCAAAGGGATGCCCGCGGTTGGGTCGGGCGGGACTTGCTGGCGAATATTGTTTTGTTGAGATTGCGGAACGTTGGGGGCAAAGATGCGAGACACCACCATCGAAACGGCAAATGTAGCGGCCATTTGATAGGCCAATGAAGCGCCGCCAGTAAAGTATGCCGCGGTGACAATGACCGCAAGACTTAGCAATGATTTGAAAAAACCGCCCATTTTTAATTCCCAAATTTAACGATTTGCGCCGGAACGGTGCTGGTGGAACCAATTACTTTGGAAGTGCTGCCTGTGCTGGCGGTGTTGCCAAAATTGAAATACGTTGATGCAATTGCGGGTACGCGGTCCATTGAAGTGTCGTTTGGATACAAAAAACGCCAGCTTGATGGGTTGGTCTTAATGCCAGCAATCCGACTATCCAAAACCAAGCGCATCGATGCCGATGACATGATGCAAGTGGCGACCCGTTCGCGTAACTTTTCATCAAAGTTTTCGGTGATGTTTATGTTGTTGATGATGCCTTGGTAGCGTTGGAAAAACTGCAAAACGCCGCCAATGGTCAAAAGCTGATTGTCTGAATCGGTGAATCCGCGCCAAATTGTCAGGGTTGAACCTTTGATATTTGAGCCAAGAATCAACGCAATATTGGAAGGATTAAGCCCGGTTATGGTCAGTTTGACGTCGGTGCTGGTGGCCTTCATATCCGATTGAATTTCGGAAACGCCCATATACGAACCCATGCCAGCGTATGTCACGCCGCCAACGGTTATGTTGTCAGGTGCATTGCAAAAAGTATCGGTGAAACTGGAATTTGACAGCTTTACAAATTCAACATATCGAATTGCGTTTGAACTTAGCGCGGCGATTGTTGTTGTCATTTTTTTATCCTGTTACATATTCACGGAACACAAACGGGCCGGACCATTCGACAAAAGCGCCGTTTGTCATTGGGTTTAAAGTATAGGTCGGGCATTGCTCGGCCACCACGGTAAAAGTGCAATTATTTGCAACCGCGGTCAAAGTTCCGGTCGTGACCGTACCAATCACGGGACGATTCAAGTTTACGCTTACGGTGCTGCCAGAACCACGCAGAACGTCCGCGGTGACTTTGTAGGAATAAGAACCCAATTGCAAGAAATCACCAGCGCGGAAAACCGCCGCCGTTGACGCCACGCTTGGCAAATTGCCCACGGTGATGGTTTGGCTATTAGCAGCCGGAACCGATGCAAGGGTCAGGGCTTGCGCGTCCGACAAGTTCAAGTCGCCCAAATACGCCGTAAACCATGACAACAAGGACGAATTGAATATGATGGTTTCGGGCAATTGGCGGTCCAAGTTGTCAATGCCTTGGATGATGTTTCGGACTTTGGGGTAATACAGAAAATTGTGCGGAACAACCGTAAACTGCCACGGAACCGCGGTCAAGTATTGCGCCGTGGTCATGTAACCAGCGCGAGTGACTTGTTGACCAACCATGCGGCGATTGTTCACCGTCATCTTTTGTTGAATTTCAAAGATTTGCTGGAAAGCCATTTTTAGGTCCTTGCGCGGTTGGTTGCCAAGTTCTTGGTGGCGTATTGGTTAGCCGCCCAAATCGCCTGTGAACTACCATATAGCCGTTGTTCAAACGATTGGGTATCAATGGCTTGGATGTAGTTGTTGGTCACGTTGTTGGTGGTTGCACCGCCCAAGCCGCCCAATTTGTTGTTGGGGATAATTGTTCCCGATGTTTTGGGGATAAACAATTCCGGGCCTTGCTCGCCGACCAATGACGCCTTGCCGACGGGCGGGTCGCCACCGTCTGCAAATGCCGCGCCAAGGTCCGCGCCTGTGGCCGTTCCCATGTTGACGCTGCCACCGCTAAACAAGCTGGAAAAACTAAAGCCACTAATCATTTTGCTGATTTGTGCTTGAATCTGAATTTTGATAATGTCTTGGATGATGCTTTGCGCTAAAGACTTGAAGTTCAATTTGCCCGTAGAGACAAACTTTTCCAATGCCGACGAAATATCATCAAAGGCGCGTTTGCCCACATTGGCCATGGTGTCGGCGTTTTCTTTGTATTGGGCAAATGCTTTGTCCCAACCAAACATAAAACTTTCTTGCAGCTTTTGGTTGGCTTCAACGGCTTCTTGGCTTTTAGCAATCATCACCGAATACACATCTTGGATTTTGGCGCGTTGTTCTTCCAGAACTTTTAACAATGCTTTGCCGCTTTCGGTGGTTTTGTCCACGCCCGATTCGCGCTTGTCAATGTCGTCCAAGGCTTTGTTTCGAGCTTCGACCACCTTCATCAACTCATCGGCCATTTCTTTTTGATTCTTGGTGGCATTGTTGTCTTGCAGCTTGGTGGTCAGAATCAACAAACTGGTGTCAGCTTGCTTTTGATATAAAGCCGCCAGTTCTTTGGCCGAATCAATCAGTTTTTGGTTGGATGCAATAATGTTTCGATTAACCGCGTCAACGGGCTTGGCTTCGGGTTTTTTCTGATTTTCTGCGCCAATGTGAAAAATCTTGTTTTGAAAGTCAACATCTTCTTGCAGCCGCTTTTTGATGCTGTCCGTCATCGCCGTAAAATCGGTTGCAATTTCTTTGAAATTCAGCGTGAAAGCGTCTTTGATGGCCGACCCAAGAAATTTAGCCATATCCACCACGGTCATGATGGAAGTGACAAAACCTTTTACCAATACGGCCACAATGTCAGCGCCAGCAGAAAGCAAATCAAAAAAGAATTTCAACGCGGTTCCGTCTTTGTGTAAGACCTCATAAAGTTCCAGCAATTGCGGAATGACCGCATTGGTAAAACTCAAAGTAAATTGTTTGCTGGCGGCGTCCAACTTCAAAGAAAGTTCGTGCGCTTTTTCCACGGCTTCCGAATACTTATCCATTGACCCTTTGCCTTCTTCAAGGTCATGAGCCAATCCATTGATGTCCACGCCTTTGATGCCTTTGCCAAGGGTTTGCATTGCCAAGCCATTGCGTTCGGCGGCATCTTTCATTTTTGCCAAACCGTTGATGGTCTTTTCAAACAAATCTTGGGTGGATAAATGCGCCAAATCATTCAGCGAAACCCCAAGACGGGCAAATGATTCTTGGGCTTTGGCGTTGCCTTGGGCCGCAGCTTCTATTTTTTGACTGAATCCAGAATAAATTTTTCCGGTGTTTTCAGCGTCGCCGCCGTTTTCTTCAAGTGCTTTGGATAGTTCAAGAACGGATGCAACCGCGACATCGTTGGCTTTGGCAGTCGTCACGATGGTGTTGGCATACTCCATCGCTTGTTTGGTCAGTTCCGCAAAGGCAGTAACTTCGAGAATCTTAATGAGACTCTCTTTTAACTCCATCGTTGATTCTTTGGCTTCCGAAATGCCTTTTTGGAATTCGGTGGTGTCAAGCCCCAATTGTGCGCCAAGACCTGCAACGACGTTTGCCATTTATTTACCCTCAAAAAGATGGACCGGGGCATTCGGACTCATCATCGCAAACGCAATCAGCTTTTCAGAAACCAATGATTTCTTGGTTTCCGGGTCTAATGGCGGGTAGATGTAGTCATAAGCCTTGCCGATTATATCTGCGAGCTTATACGGTGACGACCCTTTTGACAACATCTTGTTGAATTGTCCAGCGGTCAATGCGCCAAGGACTTCCAGAACGCCTTGGTTGCCAATTAAGCCATCGGCATACATGACGCAAATGTCATTGAAGGTTGCTTCGTCTACGGTGTCAGGGTCGGTTCCATGCGCGGTCAAATAAGCTTTCACTTGCCGCCGGACCGACCCGACTATTTTCCCCGCGTGTTGGCGTATCCGGGGGCAATTGCTTTGTTGATTTCTTCCAGCAATTCAAGTTGCACCGAAAAGGGGAATAGTTCGTCGATTTCCTCATACGTCACGGTGGACATATCGAAATCTTTGTTTTCGGGAACAAGCAAACGCACCATTTCGGTGATGCGGTTTTCAGTCTGAACTTTATTTCTGGCGGTCGATTTTAAGGACGTCCCTTTGATAAAAATGTCATCACTTTCGTAAGTAACATCCGAATCATTGGCAAAGCGTTCTTTATTTTCAACAAAATCTTTTGAAAGGTCAGCATAGTATTTTTCTACCTTTGCTTCGTCAATAATTTTGGCGCGTTCAAACATTGCGTCGGTTTCCGCGGTCAAAGGTACTTTTACTTTAAAGGTATGTCCATTTAAAACAAACGACCGGACCCGTAACGAATCTTTGTCAAAGTTGATGCCAAATGCGGAAGATAATTTTGTCATGTTTTAGGAACTTTCATATTTTTGGAACGATATTTTTCTAAAGTTGTACCCAAATGATAGCCAAGGTTATTCGTTACCGTGGCGGCATTGTTTTCAAGCGCGGGCCGCATATAGGGCATTCCTTCGCCTTTTAACCAACGCGCCGTTCCAAATTCGATGGCGTACGCTCGGGCGTCGCTGTGCATATTTTGTTTTTCGCCCGTTTTAACATTTTTGAATGTCTTGGTCGTAAACTTGGTTTTTTTACCGTCACCATCGGGAATAAACTTTGTGCCGGGGGCAACAGTTACCCGTGAAATCATAATCATGGTTGGCGACGTATACGATGAACGCTTGTCCTTTGAATTGGGTTTTCGCGCTTCAATTTGTAACGAACGAATCAATTGTCCGGTGTCAATGTTGCGTTCCAGATTAGAACGTGCGGCTTGCAAAACCGTAGTCATGGCAGCGCGGCAAGCATTCCGCAAAATGTTCTTGGCGTCTTTTGGCCCGTAGTCAGTTTGGATTTCGTCCAGCAAGTCTTGGAATTCTTGAAAGCCCGTCCATTGGACCTTGAATCCCTTGTTTTGCTGAACGTAATCAGCCATTGTTTTTGCCCATGATGATGCGATGGAAGATTGTATTGTTCAGCCGAACAACATAATCCACCACCGCTTCGGGGGTCATTTCTGGCGCGTGACGTTGCGCCAGTTCATAGCATAGGTCAATTCCCGTAATCTTTTGTTCTGAAAAACCAAACCAGTCTTTTTTACCGGAACCAGCTTGGTCAATCAGAAAATGCAACAGGTCTTTGTTATTTTGTATTGTCGTCATGTTATCAAGTATTGTGTGACCAGCCGTATTGGTTGCCACGGGGGTGGATGCTGAAAATGCACTTTGCCTCAGCCTTGGGCATTGATTCAATGCGGAACTCAGAAACGCGACCGTTGAAAGCGTATGCAATGACGTTTGTGCCATCGTATGCAGCAATCACGAAAGTGCGGTCAATCGTGCCGTTGTAAGCATCAGCTTGGATGATTGCCAAACCAGCGTCGGAAGGGTTCCAAGGCGCGGTGATGGTCAAAGATGTGGGCTTCGATTGAGTGGGGATGATGTCCGATTGACGCGAACCAGCGACCGCAAAGTTTGCGCTTGCATCGTCTTGGCCGAATGCGGGGATTTCTTCCACATTCAGAGCTTGACCCGATGAACCAGAACCGCCAGCGGAAGTGCCGACAATGTTTTGAACTTCAGCGGTCCAAGTTGCCAAATAAGTATTGGTCAACGGGGTTGGATTTGCGCCAGTTTGACACCACAAGGACGCTTGAAAACCAGCAAGAACTTTACTTGGAATAGCCATTTGTAAACCTCAATTAAAAGTTAAAAAAGTCTTGTCTTATCAGCAAGGGATGTCCATGCGGCAATCCAGCACAATTTGATTCAATTTTACCGAATCGTCGTATGTATTGTATAGCATCGTCACGTCAATCTTGGCAACATAAATTCCAGCAAAACCAGTTTTGACGCCAAACTGTCCCGAATAACCATGCAGGGCTTGCAAGATTTGATTGGTCATATTGAAACAGTTATTCATGTCTGAAGCAAAAACATTCACTTGAAACACGGGCGTATCGATACCTTTGTTGGTTTGGTCTTGACCCGTGTAAACAGGTTGGTGAACGTTTCGCAATTGCCAAACGCAAAATTGGCTTTGCTCGGCAAAGTTGCGGTTGAAGTTGGCATAAACCGGAACGGGCGACACCACGGCCACCAATTGGTTTTGGATGGCTTGCGCGTATGTAAGGACGTTTTGTTGGGTGGTCATACGCTGGTAATCGGGTCGTTACGATAACAAACAAACGTCATTGTCATCCGGTCGTTGGCTTCCAAAACATCCAACAATTTGTAATCTTTATTACGCCAATTGATAGAGTATTGATACTGATTGATGGAAACGTTTTGCGTGTTTGGCGTGTAGTTCACCACAAACCGAACTTGTTTTGTATAGGCGCGGTCGTCCTTTGTTGCGACCATAGAATCGCGGACATCTTGCACCAAGGCGCGGGTTTGAAAAGCCAACGTGATGGTCGTGGTTTGCTGGCCGATGGAATCAATGCCAGCGGTGACCGTATTCACTTTGATGTTTTCGTACCGGGTAAGTGCCATTACATCACCAGCGGTTTGTAAGGTCGCAACAATGCGGCCACGCCATACGGAATTTCATTCAGTTTGGTCATGGTCGTGTTTGAACGGTTGTTGTATAGGTGCGTCAGCAATAACAAACCAGCTTGTTGAATTACAGGGTAA
>Ga0007834_1000574_pt1 | contig 11049 bp, 7 predicted proteins | sample CryBogCBE06Nov07_FD_71233 | JGI IMG/M metagenome (GOLD analysis project Ga0007834, IMG submission 71233) | Freshwater microbial communities from Crystal Bog, Wisconsin, USA - CBE06Nov07 | ecosystem: Environmental > Aquatic > Freshwater > Lake | place: Crystal Bog, Wisconsin, USA | collected...
AATTCTTATCCCTCATGACGTTTCCTTGTTGATCTGCTCCTAAATTGCCTTTTTTAAACAGCTCCAAAGTCGCCCAAGCTCCCAACCCTTCAGGTGCGTACAACGTTGTAACTGCGTCAGCCTCACCTTGAACCACATGTCAACTCCATTCTGCAAATCTGCTGCACTACCGCACTGCAGCCGGAATCGCTCAAAACGCCTAACCGTCGAACCGCCCCTACACCCAGTGCGATCTACCAAGTAGCTCATATAGCGTGGTCTGCTATGTCTCCCTGTGTAATCTAAGCTAAGTTGCTGTAAAATTAAGCTTAACCGTCTAACCATCCCCGAGGAGTAGCTGTCGGCTCTTGAGCCTCCCCATTTCATAATACCTAGCCGCGCGTCGTGCCATTTCTTTCTGCCATTATAACACATCTCCCGCTGCGCGCAATTTTGACACTCTTGCCCCTTGACTTCTCTATACCTCTCAACTCCTGCATCTTGCCATCACATACATGTCAAACCTCCTCGCACAAAACGTCATTCATTACATGTCACGTTATGTAACACACCCGCTTTAATCGTGCCCGTAATGAAATAGAACCTTTCGCAAGCATTCAGTGTTGCTACCAAAACTAGCTAAGCGTTGAATTTCATAAGTCGATTCGCGCTGGAAGTGAAGTAGAAGTGAGCGTAGATCAGAAATAAAAGTGTTGCAAGTATACCCGCACCAAACAAAATCCGACAGCCGATTCGGATAGCTCCCGCTGGAGTAAGTATAGGGTATACTAGGAGTGCGCACTTTACAGTTAAGATATATAGCTATAGCAGGTACATAATATAGCCTGTACACAATGCACTGAATCGTCATAGATGGAAGGAGCTCGCTTCAGCCAAGTTCTCTGAATACGTTCAGCATAACCAGGAAAATGCAATCAACGACATGTCCCCTCTTCATTCGTTTTCCTCCGCCTGCACTATCAAGCGTCTTCAAAATCTGCTTCGGATTTGCCGACATTGCGTAACTCTGTCATTGTTAGCACACCGGCTTGCCTTTTACGAGAAAACTGTGGCCGGCAACTTGTCAGGACCTCACTAAAACAAGTGGAAGCAGACCTCCTCCACTTCTCTCCAGCACCTCTCCCATCGATTGTGTCCAAGAAAGAAAATTCTGATGTTGGACCTTTGGAAAGCGTACGACTGTCGCAGCACTTTTTCATTGCAAAGGATAATTTCAAAAGCATGGCACTCGAAACGCTTCATTCCGATCCATAAAGTTTCTAACCTTTGCCAAATGGTGTTAAAGCAGAATCTTGAACGTAATGTGGATAGAACTTCAATCCACGCCCTGCTGGGAAATTCTTAGCCTGTTACAGCTAAATACAGTGAAATTTCTTATAAATTGGTATTGGTAGGTCCCTGTGGGCGGTCTGCCTCATAACGCACTTACGAAACACTTACATATTATGTAACTTACCTTGATCGCTGTAAGGCTCATCTACACACATTCCAGTAGATTTTTTGTTCTTCTCAAAAATGAACTTCATGTTGAGATTAAACCGCAGGTTGAATTGAACATCAAGTTGAAATTTAAAGTTAGCCTTATAGTAGAATCTTTGAACGCTATTTATAATATCATCACCGCATCTTCCAAGTATTTCTCGCCATTTGGTGGCATTTATTAGTAGTAAATTGCAATTTTACTCGGTTTCTATTTCAGTTTTTAGGTACTATTCACATTGCGGCCAAGCCTCTCCTTTCTTAAAATATGAATGGAATTGATTACCGTGTATATGATTACCGTGTTGGGGTCCTCCAACTGGAGTAGTTGGTTACTCTAGGACTTGGGGGTCGATTTTACATCCAGATTTTGCGTCAGACCTTCTCGACGACTAGTAAGTGGAGCATCGAACAAGATAATGTACACAGCCTCTTCACATGGAAGGCAGTATTAGATGTTTTTCCTGATTCTCTGTATAAGACAGATTCGGATTCTTCTGATAACGTCTTTCCCAAAACCGGATGAATTGCTGTATCGCGCTCAAAATGTGTGCGATGTAGATCGGGTCATGAACGGATGGCTGATCTCCACTCGACTGTGTAACACGACCTATGCCTTAGTCTCCAACCTCACTAGCGCTTGCAATTGACTTTGAGTTGTTCAGTTTTGTGGACAGTTCCCCCAACTCTGCCACAAATTGTTTAGTTCACCTGGCGGACTGGCAGGAGCAAAGCCTCTAGTGCGCTTCACGGGGAAATTTTGTTGTCTTAGAGTAAACAATCCCACCTATCCCCGATGCTACACTTCAAAGGCTCCAAACGTGGTTCCACGTTTTTACGGGTATGAAATCTTACCTCCTCGCACCTCAAATCGCATGACAACTCCTCAGGTATTACGTTATTGGCAATTACATGACCACCGAGGGTAAATAGAAATGTATTAATTACCGAAATTAACACTGCAAGAACTATTGTGATTACGGTGAAATTTACTGTGAGCCACACGCGCAATACTTCACGGTATAGTAGTACGATAAGTACCGTGTCTTTTTATCGCGTGCGATAAATTACGATGCACTGGGATAAATGCGGCAGCAATATATTACGGCATATTTAACTAAATACCATAGTAAATATGTATCAGTATAGTTGTCTCTACTCCTGTCCTTGTTTTCGGCGGGAAGCCTTCGGGAACTTTACGTGTATCCAATCTCATCTGATGGAAGCTCAGTCTTCACATTTTTAAAAAAAGAGTGCCAGGAAAGTCCATTCTAATCCCTCCTGCTAAGCACAGCTCCTCCCTATCACTGAGCGCTTCATTCCATTTCATGGTTCATCACCAACTAACCCAGTTACGCCCCGATTCGATCCCTGGCCACACACGGGACAGCAGACATTCAGCTAGCCTGCCTATCCCTTTTTGGATTCCATTTCCTATCAATTCCTTCTCGAGGCTACCGTCAGCTACACATCTCTTGACTCTGACCTCCATTTTTCGGTTGGACAAAATTGGGCGCGGCACTAGAGGGGCGACTCTGAACTCAAACAACTTGGCTTGTGCAAATTATGTCGTTTGGATATTATTCAAAAATAGGAAAGTATGATTATATCCTCACCTTTACTTGCAATCGTCAACAGGACAAAATCTGCACTTTTTCACCCCGCACGTACAGAATCCTAGTCGGCGCTGCTCGGTATACTAACAACACGGGCGAGCTCACTACTCTTATATCAGCACTCACGTGCATACGATCGTCTATCCCAGTGGTGAGCTACAACAACTATGCAGTGCCTCTGACTACGCCTGAATGAGTCCACTTCAGTGTTGAGTTGTGTTTTGCAGTTGAAGTTCGAGTAGAAGTTGAAGTGACCTGTGACAGAGACCTGTGAGCTGTGACACAGACCTGGGATCGAATTAAAGTTCAAGTTGAAGATCAATTTTCGAGTCCTCCAACTTCAATTCCAAGTTGAAGTTGACCCGTAACTTGTGTCCACTGACATGCGCGGGTCCTCCGCGACCGGCTGCTGACGTCAGTCATTAAGCGTTGGGGACCACCAGTATAGTAGTAAGGGCTCCAACTGCCGACTCTGATATTCTGAGCTCGCTTGTTACTTGACCAAAATTGGACACTGATCTCCGTGGCCTTTATCTGCATTTGGACGACGGAACACATGAGGAAGTCCTTTCCATTGTGGTGCTAAGCAAAAAGTAGTCTGACTAGCTGGCTCAACGCGGGCACTAACAACTTTTTTGGCGTCCGCCTAAGAACAGATATTCTGCGGTTTTATGTTTCAGTGACCACGTGTTCCTCTAAGAGTGCGTGCTTGCTATATGCCAATTGTATCTGTTCCTTGCCATTATTACCAATCCCTGATATTATTGCATCTACCCGCCCTCCACAGGGTGGAACCATCGTTGCGACTCCGTGCGTTAGCCCCTTGCGTCCTCCAATTCGGTTTTACTACACAAGACTCGCCATAATTCCATCGGCAGGGGTCAGGTTATCTTATTCTTTCTGTGGCATTGACCTCACCATTTATTTATTTTTTTAGACGACTACAGTACCCGCAGAAGTCTACTGCCCTAAATCCCCAACAACAGAGTCGGGGTAGCTATTGGCGGAACATCTGTAGGTGGACATCACATTTTAAACCCTCTGTTGTAATATGTGTATGACTATAGCGGGTTGGGCGTCTTTGGATGGACCAGCGATATCCGATATGCTGCTAATGAACTTGAATCTTGGACGAAATGTAGTAAGATATGACTGTGAACTTAAAATGATTGGGACCGAGTTTCGTTCATGGCGGCGACTCTTACAGAGTATGATGAAATGGTTTTTGCAAAGTAAAATCGAGATTAATGAATATTCTTACCCAATAGGACCAGAAGGGAGTCTAATATCGCACCAAATAGTTGCGTGCCGGTTGGAGGACTGAGTTTCATTTGTTCACGCGATCACAATTTTAGCACAGTAAACTTGGAATTCCCTCGAATTCCCCACAGTTGGTCTGTTATTTAGCCTATTTCGCGCTCTGATCCCGCTGCTGACAATGCGCTCGCAGATCTTTTGCACCTCCCTACCTTATCCCCTCCTGAGACCCCAAGAACCGGCTGTAACCGGTTGACCGGGAGTGCGTTCCCTTCCACCCGGTGTGGGACGTAGGCGCTCCAATGCATTTCTGGAGGTCTCTACTCGGTCACGGGACTTGTCTTATGGTCGAAAGGGAGTGGTTTGTATTTAGGTGGGGTCGCGGCTTCTTTCGCTGCTGCTGACTTTCTTGATCGCTCTGTCATTCTTCGAGTTTTCTACTGCCCTGTCGCACTCCTATTAAGAACTATTACTGAGGGTTTCCAGGAAAAGGTTTTTAAAGAGAAACCAGGAGAGAACGGTTGTGGTGGTGGCGAGCGATGGTAGTGGCGGCAATCAGTGGTGGTGGCAGTATTGTAGCAAGTAGGCAGGGCCGAGGAGAGATATAATTCTTGTTGAGCATTCTTCTTCGCCATTATCATACTAGCATGATCAAAAATTTTTTCCCGGTGCGTAATGGTGCTGGTGTCGATGGGCTGCGTCCTCTTTATAGTGAAGATACTACTCGCCTGCTTCGTATAGTACTGTGATGTGGAGGCAGTTACTAGATTGTTGGACTCAGTTAGTGGTTAAACATTGATAAGATTTCCCTATTCAGAATATTTCCTCCAAAAGCTTTTTGTACTAAATTAGAAGCCAGCAAATCAGTGTCATAGGCACATGGTGACGCAACAATACTTGCAACTCATCACGGTCCACTTCCTTGCAAGTACAGTAGCGATACTGGTGCAACTTCGCACACTCTTACTTGCATTCTTAACTACGTCCTCAAGCAAAGCTGCGATACATCACGCTTTACGCAGGATTAGCGACCTCTCGACCCCAATACCCACTGTCGACATGACGATGGCGATTCTTACTCCCAAACAAACCCATGCGTCCCGCCCCCGATGTTGTAATAAATGGCTCATTGTTCAGATAAAGCGCCCTCTTGCAAGGTTCACAGTTCAGTAGTACTATCCATCGTATCAAGTACATACCGATGGGCACTATCAAAGCTTAAGGACGCACAGCGGTGGATTTACCAAAACGCTCAGCCTTTCCAATGATTGTGATATACTATCTACCAAAAACATCGTGAAATCTTGAAAAAAGAACCCTAATATCAGCGCTATGTTTGAATACTTGTTTATGAATTTGTGCATACCTACCTGGCTTAATCCTGCACAGTCTGGTGCATCCCAAGCCGAAAAAGCATGAATAAAATATTAAGTTCAAAAGAATGGACAGAAGTAAAGGTGCACTGCCCGATATCTTGCAATAAATAGATTCAGAGACAAAATCGAATCTCGTCAAAATAAATTTCCACCTTACTCCAACGTGAATTAAATTTACAGGTGCAAATTGGCCAAGCGAAGTTTTGAACGACTCAAAATGTATCTTGACCTCTTGCTAGTAATTTCTTCCATGTGCTTAAAGGGTATAGAATCTTTTCGAATGCAGTCAAATAATTTCCAACATAAAGCGTTTAGAATAAGCTCGTCTCAGCGAAAGGTAATCGTTTTACTCAAAAGAAAATCCAGCGAATGTCACTACCTTCTCACAATAGAACATCGCAATGCAAGTAGAAAGTGAATATACACTAGTTTTGCTAAGGCATGGCGAATCAACGTGGAATAATGAAAATAAATTCACTGGATGGGTGGATGTACCGCTATCGGAAGCAGGATTAAGAGAGGCAGTAGATTCTGGAAAGTATGACCTATAGTCATACGGAAATATTTGTCGTTATAATCATATGCAATGATTACACTAGGCTTCTGAGGAGTCAGGGCTTCATTTTCGATATTGCATACACATCATTTTTGAAGGTAAATCTGAAGAAACTGAATTCTATTTCCAATGATATTTCAATTGACAGCGAGCAATTAAAACTCTCTGGGTGACGTTGGAAGAGTTAGACTTAATGCAAATACCAATAGTTCACTCGTGGCGACTAAATGAACGCCATTACGGTGGTTTGCAGGTAAATGCCATGATGAATTGCTTAAGGTCAGCGTAATCATTCATTTCGATCCTCCATTTAGGGACTAGATAAACAGCAAACAGTTGCTAATTATGGAAAGGAAAAGGTTCAAATCTGGAGAAGAAGCTACGATATTCCTCCGCCGACCATAGATAAAAACGAGTACGGGCACATTGTTATATTTGGTCTTTATATGCATCTTTATGTTTATATTCAACATGCATCTTTATGTTTATACTTAATTCATATATTATATCAAACTTATGTAATCAATACCGGTAGCTACTACCGATGAGTTTTACTTTTACTAAACCCATTTCTGTTTCTACTGTAGTCTCTTCTTCCCCTTCGCTGCCTATCCAACCGCTTATATTTCCATCTCATTCTAACACTACAACTCACTCCTTCTACGTAGTGCAAATTGGCCGGGGAACGACCCCAAGTACAAAGACGTGCCCGCGGAGCTCCTTCCCTTCTCTGAATCTCTGAAGGATACCGAAGCAAGAGTGATGGTGCGTGTGTATGCATGTCCGTTAGTCGAATGGAGGAGGGGCACCTGATCCATAGGAGTAGGAATCGGGTTGACGTGTGGGTTGGTTGTGTCTCTCTGGTGTGAGTTCCGACTGCCATCAGGGTATTTGTATGTGCACGGTCAAAAAAGCTTTACCACAAGTGAAGAAGTTCTTTTTCTGTAATACATAACAATCAATGAACTCTGTTGATTGCGGGTACCCTGCAGATCGACCTGACGACTCCTATGCTGTGATTGAGCTGCTCAGTGCGGCCACTATATCGATCATATTGCACTTTTCCTCATATAGCCGTATCCTTGACTGCATAGTATGTACCGTAATAGTCGAAAGTATCGGTTCAGGTCAATCCCTTCTCGCGCCATCTGTGCTTCTTCATATTCCTTCCGCTTATCTCAAGTCGCACTCTTCCGATATAACCAAATAACCCTCACGCTTTCGAAACCTTACGCACTGTCCATCAGATCGACTGGACAGAGCACATCGCGCCAACGATCAAATCCGGCAAACGCGTCTTGATTACTGCTCACGGAAACACGTTGCGGGCTTTGGTCAAATACCTGGACGACATCCCCAAGGAGACGATAACGGAGTTGAACATCCCCACTGGAGTGCCGTTGGTGTATCGGTTGGATAAAGACTTGCGACCGATAAAGAGTCCGCTAAGTATCGCTCCATTGCTTGGCGAGTATTTGGGGGACCAGGAGAAGGTCCGTGGAAGGATATTAGGTGTAGTGAATCAAACGAAGTGATAGTGCCTTGGTGTTGTCTACATACCAGGGTGGGCAGTGGCTGTGGGAGGTGTTAAGAATCTGAGTCGACTACAAGTCTCTAGCTAACCATTTTAATGATGCTATCTCCCTTAGTGTTTGTTTGTAATTCTTCCCTTTCCCTGTTTGCGGAACGGCAGCAGATCGCTTAATATTCCAAACAACAAATTCAGCAGCATAAGCTCTAAGAAAATTAAGTGCTATCAGCACCGGTTAGCCAATGTTGACGGACGAGCGTATGATTTTAAGCAAAAAAAAATTTAAAAGCAACAAAACTAGCAATAAGCAATGCGTCGTCAGCCATTACGCAAATCTACGACTATAAATTAATATACTACGCTTTAGTAGGAAGAATATGCATTATGTAATGCATAGTACTACTACCACACGCACAGCACACGTTAAGGACGAGTAGTTTGCAACGATTCTGTTTGTCACTTGTCAATGAAGTCTTTCAGGTGCTTTAGGAGACTAAAATAACTGTTTTTCTAAAGCGCGGTACTTTTGCGCTATTTTTTTTTAAAGTATTCCTAACAATGTAGTAAGCATACTGCCTATTTTGGTACACCGATGCCGATGAAAATTTCTCACATGGAGAAGCAGCTTTCATGACGAGCTCTAATGGGACTATGGGCTGTCTGTGGTATAGAATTCCAAGCCTTTTCATTCAGATATAATACATCAAGTTCCCCAATCTGATTTTGCTCAATCTTGCTCCTGTAAGGCCATTATTATCGCTTCTCTGGTGGAGGAAAAACGAAGGGATACGCGTAGGGCAAGTTATCATCAGCAACAGCAAAGGAAACTACTTCCAAGTTAACTGCACACGATGAAAAAAGCACATTCCAATCCAGCATATAGGTATTTACCTCAACAGCTAATAAACCTCGGCGTACGCATACAGAGCAAAACCACACTACTCAGTTAAACGCCACTAAATGAAATACATGCAATAATGCGTGAACGAACATCGCACTATGATATAAGTTTTTAGTGGTTTCGACACCAAGTTCCTAGGATCGGCCGAATATAAATCACTCTACAACTTTTCGAAGTAGCTTATTTGAGCTATTTTCAAAAAATGACTCTAATATAGAATACTTGCAGCCATCAGCATTCGACGCCTGTGGGGCGCACTTCGTCGGACTTCGAGATTTACATCGTTCTAATTGGATCAAGTACCCAGAGCAAACCTTATTCACTTCCTTGAAAGAATTTATAACGATGCCTTTACACTCAAAATACGTCTGGTTCATCGAAATACAGTACTCGGTGGTACATGTTGTGATGTTTCCTACTGAGAAATGTTGGCATATTTGAAAATCAGTCGGAATGCTAGCAGCAAAGTCGGAGAAGCCTCCAAATTTATAAAAAGCACTGAGCGAGCACAATATATAAATAACAGATAGAAGAATTATTTTGTTTCGGTCATCTTTAGGCAACATACTCTTGTTTTCACAGAAAAATTAAAATGGCCTCAGGTGCTCTGTCATAATATTGAATTTTACCAATTAATAATTTTGCAACAATTGGAGGGATATGTCAGAGACTATGAGTGCTGTAGGAACGGAGGTAACTTATTCGGAAACTGCATCAAGTGGAAGTGTTGGGGAAAATTCAACTGATCAATCTGATAAACGTATAAGGGATTCCGCCCGTCAACTCTCCATAATTCTCGTTCGAAGAGGAATAAATTGCCGATTAGTAACGTCCAATGGAATCTCGATCAATACTGTTTTGAGATTGAGTATGTCTGATAAAATTTTGTCGATTTTTTGGCGATCTCATCCGGAGAAGCTTGGTTGTGAATTAATGTTTCTAAAGAGCGTCACCAAAGGATCTGTACTTGATGTTGCGGTGAAACGTGCGATAGATCCCAGCAGAGCTCTAGGTCTTATTTTTGGGGATCTTAGCATTCAGCTGGAAGCTAGTGATGCCGAAACATGTGATGCACTTCATTTGTGCTTAGAAACATTGTTGAACGAAACCAAGAGTGCTGAACGAGAAAAAAATCAGGGAACTTTTATGCGCTCTATACGTGAAACTTTTTATCAAATATCCGTGAAACAAGAGCAGTTTTATCAACAGCTCGTTCATCTTCGGGCGACAGAAGGCGCGTTAGTATTGGATAAAATCTTGAATAAAAGCTTCTTTTTCCAACTGAGAGGCGCTTTTGATTCCTGGACTGACTACGTCTGTGAGGCAAATAGCGAAAAAATGGCTGCAGATAAATCAAGGCAAGTTATTGTATATCTTAGGTCACCTTGAAACATGTCGACTTGAGACAATTTTACTTGACGTTTCACGAGCGAAAAATATTTTAGCTTATCCTTCTTGAATATCGCACGTAGATATATTCCTTACTAGTTGATCACTATGATTCAAATTCGAAAACACTTCTTGCAATGATGGGACACGCCCGTCCATTTTCGCACAAATTACGTGTAGTTCTAGTCTCCCTGTATCACAGAACCTTTGATAGTCCTCCTATTTACTTTCCCTTTTCTTCACGCTCACGCGCAGGTGGAAATTACACGCTTCCTCCAATTTAGACTTGGATCTTCAAGCTTGGTATCATACAGTATTCTACCAGGAGGTGTACCGCCTGCGAGGCCCGTTTTGGTACCGAGAGGCCGTGCTGCCGGGGTATCGCCGAAGCTATGATTTGGTTGACAACGCACTGACACCATTAGAAGAGGCTGCGTTGGCACACGTCCTCTGTTCTCCAGACACAACATACGGCGATGTGGCCGGGCAAATGTATGTCGTGGAAGAGATCGTGTCCAAGGCACAGTTCGAGCTCTTTCAAAAACTGGCGGCGAGGGTGAGTACATATCAAATATCAATTTTGCTTCGGAAAAAGCCGCTTGCTACGAAGTTTTATCTCACCTCGTCGCCCAAGATTTAAAATTACATCACTCGGTATCGTGGAGTAACGGACAGGAACATCCAACCGTTTTGTCGGAATACAATACGTAACCGATCGGGTTATTCTCATTGTCGATCGTATCCGTGTGCTTCCCGTGTCACAGGGCATTACGGTTACCAAGTACCCGCGCACCGGCCGACCCGCCAAAAAGGTCTTCCGTTTCTCCTTTGTAGAAGGTGATGGTAGATTGAGGGAGCGAAACTGTTCTGCTTCTTGATGCCATGATTCTATTAGGATACGAAATATTAAGTGTACGAGTAGCGAGGTGCAGCTGTTTAAGCCT
>Ga0007834_1000575_pt1 | contig 11035 bp, 12 predicted proteins | sample CryBogCBE06Nov07_FD_71233 | JGI IMG/M metagenome (GOLD analysis project Ga0007834, IMG submission 71233) | Freshwater microbial communities from Crystal Bog, Wisconsin, USA - CBE06Nov07 | ecosystem: Environmental > Aquatic > Freshwater > Lake | place: Crystal Bog, Wisconsin, USA | collected...
CTACTCGAACTCTCATGTCTAACGGTCGTGATGGGAATGGGTGGGGTGTACACCATCGATTACCCTCACCTCCCCCCTTCTCCACCCAACAGGCAATATAACGGACTTCAGCGCTTTACTCAGGAAAGCAGCAGAAATAAATCCAAGGCGAGTAATCGATAGCAAACCGTTTCGATTCTGTACCTAAAGAGACTGTCCCAAGGATGAAGAAGAACCTCACGATTCTTCCCCCCTCCCTATTTGTGCGCATTTTCAGTACTCTATTCGACTTCTGGATTTAGCGTTTCAAGAACGAAAAGAAGAGGCTGAAGTAACGGGGAAGGCCGCGGAAGTTCTAGGGTACGTGTTCGTGGAGTACTGTAGGTAGACCGGTACTAGCCTGCCTTCCTCCACCGCCAGCTCTCGACTATCATCTCTGGGTCAATATTGAAATTCATCATCAATTTGAATTATTCTTGTCATACTCTAAGAGAGTCATTCTTGTCTTGATATATTCGCATTCATTTATAACCCTAGGCTCCGAAAGCACTCCAACGTGTCCAGCACGAATTTCCGTCTGAGACAACTATCCAGCCTACCAAGTGTCGATCCGTCAGCGGTTTCTTTAGTAGATAGGTTGAAGTCCATACGCATGCGACCGTTGCTAGACAGAGCCACGTCTGGAGCAGAAGTGATTGAGCGGTCCTTCTTTGCCCGTGGGGGCAGTGTGGGTGCTACTGGCCAGGTGGGAGGGTTGATTGGTGTGGGCGTGTCGCCGCCGCTGAGACGGGATGCCACCACCTCCCTCACCCAGGAGAGGAGCGATTCGCCAGATCGTGTTGCGGCTCTGAACAGGGCGATGACTGAGCGCAGGCAGTTGTTACGAAATGACAGTTTAAAGAACCGGTCATCCAATGTGACGGCCGATCATGGACGTAAGATTGATAATTGAAACTCGTTGTGCTCTTTGGTTATTGCATCTTTGCACTGTGAAATCTTTATTCCATATTCTCTCTTGTGTATTCAAAGTCCATATTTGTTCCTCTCCTTCCATGCAAAAACCATTTTGTCTTTCGAATATGATATTTTCAGTTTCTTTATAAATGAACTGATGTGATATTCGCTTGTCCGTACTCCACCAGGATCGACAAATGTGATTGAGGAAGAGGAGGAGGTGAAGGTGGAAGACCATGCATCCACCTCCTCGAGTAATCCTCGCGGGAGCGCACCTCCACATGCGATGAAAGGCAACAATCAGTCGGTCAATATCCTTCTCGAAGCGGCAAGACTGCGTGTGATCCCTCAGAACCGCAGAGCCGTGAGAAGCAGAAACACGCGCATCTCACCCGCCTCTGTGGTGTCTGATGACGGGGGACCCAGACCACGTAAAACCTCTTATAATTCGGACAGGAGCGACGAGGGTCTGGCCGTTGAAAAGCTGGAGGAACATTACACTGTGGCGTACAATCGTATGAACGTTAACCAATTCCGGAGAATGATGATTCTGTTTGTCGCCAGTTTACTTATCTGGATGCAAGAGTGTAAGTTGGTCCATCAGTAAGCTAGCGCGATGCATATTCTGCTCTATTTCGGGAACTAGTTATTCGTGTATCGTTGAATGGTCATTCGAAAGTCAACGCTGTTTATATTTATACACTCGTCTTGTTATATTAGACGTCCAGGATCCGACTTACCTGCTCGGATACGCTGCGGCGGTGGTGGGGCTATTCGCGATGCTTGGTGCCTCCTATGTCGTCAACTACAAACGATACCTTCAACAGGTTTGTATGAATCAAATATGCTTTCATTGTAGTCAGTTTGCCAGAATTCCCGTGTACCTAAGAGGGAAGCCTCCGTGCCTTAAAAGAATTGTAAATTGCGTGTTTCCATCATTTTAACCTTGTACGTGTGTCATGTGAATCATCGCCGTTGACTACAGATCACTTTCTTCGTCTGCCTCTGCATCTATGGAATCTACGCCATCAACGCCAAGTGAGTACTCGACTAGTAAACTCAACGGTTTCATATTTCTATACCTCATCGTAGTTTTAGGTGTCTAAGGTTATAGAATATAGAACGCATTCTCCCTAGAATTGTATATATGATCCTGTCGAACTATGTAATATATAATATCCGTGCATAGGGAGTTGGCGAATGGGTCTCGCGAAGATGAAAGGGAGAGCGCCAACTGCGGCTTAATCGCTATAGGTTCGTCTTTTCTCACGGCTCGAGTAGAGTAAGAGAAGAAGAGATGTCAACCATTATCAATATAATCTATTGCAAACGACATACTGTTTACATATGTTTTTCATCAATATATAGCCTTGCAATAACTTCACTGTTTGTTTATGTGTTTGCCTGTTGATGCATCAGTGGTTGTCATTTTCAACTACAGCTTACGCCTACGATTCCGATATTCCGGACCCCTCTCTGCTCTGCTCCTTGTGACCTATATCACGAGCACTAGCAGCACGCTCAGACAATCCAAATACTTCTTCGGAAACCTTTTCTATTTGGTGTTTATTTGGGTAAGTTACGCAGTCACAACTCTCTGATATTTCCTTATTCATGATATTGCTTGTATGCCCTTCATATAGTTCATTACCGTGGAATATAATTACTTCCGAGAACTTGGCCTCAGTAGCGACTTTTTGTACATCTATTCTCTGGAACACGAAAAGTAAGTCTTATCATGTATTTTGAATCTTGGTCAAATTACGCTTAAATTCTCTTGTGCTCTGTTTTTGTACATGTATTACAGGATTAAGTCTCATAAGATGTTATCAAATATGCTTCCCAGCACTTCGCACGCCCAGCAGTTGATCAAAGGAGAACTTATCCTAGATGAACTGAAGGATATTACGTTGTTGTATAGCGATATGAAAGGGTTCACTCAACTGTCGTCAAATATGCCTGCCAGGTGACCAGCATTTATTTCTTTACAATCATTATTGTCCACCTGTCGGTTTACGATCGCAGTCTCAATCTCGTGCACCATCTCTTCGTTTATCGAAATAATTCTAAATTTTATTTGACTGTGTACGCCATTCAGCCAACTGTGTACGCTGCTCAACGTGATGTATACGTCTTTCGACAAGCATCTCGATCATTTCGGCCTCTATAAAATCGGTAATTTCTTCATACGAATACTTTCGTTTTTATCCATTTCTTATCATTTTTCTCTTTCCCGCGGGAAGATATTATTGGAGATGCATTTGTAGTGGCAGGAGGGTTACCGGGATACAAATCGGTTAATAATCATGCGTTAGCTTGCGTGCAGTTCGCTCTGCACATGCAACGAGATATGGAAATGATCCGCTCGGTAACTGCCAGCCAGTACTTCTCCTAGACTCATGAACTCTAACCTCTTTTAAATGTCGGTGTATTTGTCTACATCTTTGTCGTTGTAACCGGCACTGAAACGGTACCAACCTGTTTATCAATCCAGCTTTGCCTCGTGGATGTCCAGCTTCGGATCGGTGAGCAGTCCCTCCACCTCCACTAATCTAGACGCATATTCTGATGATTTCAGTCCATACTCGTCCCCCCTTCTGTCCCCATGCACTGTAGGTATCCATACGGGCACTGTGATGGGGTCCGTTATCAGTCTCAACAAACCGCGGTACCTCGGTATGTGTTGTAGATAAATATTTGACGACGTAATCTAGATTACATGTGTGTCGGGGCTTACATACAATTAATATTCATCCTTGTTACCCTCCCTATCGGCTTATCCTTGCAGTGTGGGGACCATCTACACTCACAGCCAACGTCATGGAATCTCAAGGTGTTCCCGGAGGAGTAAACATATCCTGGTAAACTCCTCCCTCTCCCTCTCTTAGATAATCTTCTTTTTCGACCTCAGTACAGTGAAGTTCTTAAATAAAAATGTCATTACAAACAACACGACTGTATTATGACCGATTAATTCAAGTCCATATTGTTACCGAGCTCTAATTCAATATCATCGCGTATCTGGCACATAGGGAAACGAAATGCCGTTTGGATCCCGCGGAGTTGGAGAGTCTGAATATTCGCTTGGTCGACCGAGAACACATCCCCAAGATCGCTATTCATACCCGCAGTGCTCACCTTGTCGAGTGCTCGGATATGTCGGGTAAGTGCACTTCTGTGTGATTGACGGCGCCTTATCTCTCTCTGAATTTTAGTTATCTTTTCATGATAAAGTATACCGACAACAAGGAGTCTAACCCGTGTCTCTGCGACGTCTGATTAAATGCTTGTACGTTTTCTAGCTTTCCTGCATGAGACATGGAATGAAAATGAGTGCACAGAGCCCACCCATAAGCACTTCGGCTCTCTGACTTCTGGGTGAGTAGAGAGGACACTAGGTGTTAGTGCTATAACTCTTCATGTTTGGTGGATCTCCCTTGTCATCACCATATCTATCTCGTGCAGATTATCTACCAATCACAGTGAGGGCAGGGAGATCGCTCCTTCGGAGCAATCGTTCAGCAGCACAAGCTGGAATTTCATCTTTGGAAAACGAAGTTACGATAAGTTGCCGCAGCAGCCACCGGCTGTAGATATGGGCAGTGTCGGTGGAGAAGACAGCCCGCTTCCCTCCGGTGAGTGAATGTAATTCATATTCCCATATCGACCGGTTTTATTGTAAAAATGTGCAATGGTTGCGGATCTATTTTCTTCCTTTTCAATAATTGCGACATTTCTGTTGTGATGCACATTTACCCTGGTTCTAATTCTTATCACCCTTACTCCTTTATCGCCTTTGTACTATTCGCCGTTCAGAGGTTTCTCCCAAACCGCAGTCGTGGTTAAAACGACGGTTATTCTCCGTAGGTTCTGTCCGAACAGACAACCTCGTAAAACCGAATACAAACCTCCATAGACGAACGAGTTCGCTTCAGAGCCCAGGCAAGGGCTGCTCCACTTCTCCAAGGAACATTCGATTCAATTTGAAGGAGGACGGCACTCCTGAGGATGGTGATACGAGTCCGCCTGCAATTAAGAAAACTCTTCCTGTAGAGTTGATGGATGAAAAATCGATGTCAGGCAAAGAAACGGCATCTCTTCCTCCTGTTCCGCATAATACTGTGAAAACCTTGGAAAACGCACCGGCATTCGGTACGTTTGTTGAACATCAAAAAGACGAGGAAGACGAAGAAAAGTCGGAAATTGTGGACTTGGCGTTGAGCTGTGACAGCGAGTCTCAAGACGGTGGCGAGAAGGTGACATACGACACCGGTCTGCCGGTAGGCGAGGTTGATGATTTCCGGGAGACCCAAGTAACGGAAGACGAGGGACTACTTGAAGATCCCCATCGAGCCGTCAGTGTCATAAGTCCTCTTGGTTGTGCTTCTGTGTCCGTTACTCTGACAGATGCGGTAATGACAGATTTCGCGGACAGGGCTGATGACAAAGAAACCAATTCTCTGCTACATAACCTGGAAGACACTGCAAGGAATACGTGACTTCTGCGGTAGTAAAAACTGGCGCGGAAGTTTGCTTTTACAACAATGTGGTACAATATTTGGTCAGGAGTGTAAAGGGAAGGGGAGGGCCGTTTTATTATGGCGAGTGGCAAATGGCTGTAATTGTGACTCATTTTTGTTTTGCTGTTCGCGATTTAACGCATATGTGCGTGGTATTTTTGTGAAATTATTCTATTCCATTATCTGTATAGGATGCGTGAGAATTGAAATAATAACTGTTGTCTCCTTCAAATTCTCCTGAAAATTTTATTTGTGATTCTGAGTGTTATTCCTTGGAATATAATTTAATAACCTTAAACTTTTAAATATGAAATTATCGCCGATTTTTTCAACCAGCAAATATAGTTGGTGTTGCATGCCATATGACAGGATTATATTGTTCTTCGGCAGCAAAAAATCAAGCTGTTGGTTTTGCATAACTTATTTTCCCATTCGTCGACTAGTACGATAACCCAGGTACTGCTGCTGAATAATATAACTAAATTCTTAGCATACTACTACGAGGACTTTAAGAACTGGTGGAATCATGCATTCGGCCAATAAGCTATTGCCTTCTGCCGCTGTACGAGTCATGTTGTCTGACGGATGTAGGGCTCAACATCATGCGGGTACACTATGATCAAAAGCTAGTATCGGAGGCTGTGAGCTTGCTGCGAAATGTGGGGAAATGATCATGCACTGATGACTTTCCCAAACTGCTGTTCACGCTCTACTAGCTAGGGGCATAATCCGACCCATAAAAACTCCGTCAACACAGGGTGATGTCATATTTTCATTTTGCGGCTGATGGAAGCGCGCGTATGAAGCCCTAATAGCGCACCGAACCAGTTAACACAGCTGTCAGAATAGTCGTTCGGAATACTTATTTAAGAGACAAACAAAATTATACAATGACGGAGACCAGATCACTGTAGCAAGCAAACAAAAAAAAGGGAGCTCAGTCTCATTCGCTCTCAAAACTCAAAACCGTTATTTTAAGACTCCCTCACTAATGAAATCTAAATAATTGAAGTCACTTGGAGGAATCCTCACTTATACCTATTCAGAGGATGGCAACAATCAGCCATATATATGCTCCCATTTCCGTTCCCTAGTTCTACAGCCGGCCAGAGAGTCTCAGAACGGCCACGGTGGTGTCGCCAGGCATTCCCCCGCTCCACAAAATATCATTCTCTTTGGCCAAAACAGCGAATGGCGAATCTCTCGATTCATCGAGGGACACGGTGCGCGCTTTGTTTGCCAGACGCTCCGCCAAGACTGCGACGGCTGCCTGCTGCTTCTCCAACGTGGGCTACAAATAAGAGGAGAAAATAACACGTGCATTCGATCAATATAGCGGCCACTCGTAAGTGTCTAGGCAAATAATTCCTTAGACACACACCCACGCCATAATCTCTCTGCTTGTCTGACTTGTGATTCATTCCATCTCCTTATGATAACATGAACAATCCTTCGTAAAGGTAGGTGCACCCGTATACTCCTACCTCCCGCGCAATATTCTTACCTCTGGGTGAAAGGAGGGGAACCACTCAAGCTCCCACGCGGATACTTCCGTGACAATTTCATCTAGAGGGACAGGCAGTTTCCCAACAATAAATTTCACTTTCTTTATACTGCAGCAACCAGGTTAATGATTGATTTCATATTGCGGTGAAGGAGGGAATGACAGCCGAATCCCATCGCATTTGTCGTTTACGATTTACTTAACTATATGCCCAAGACACTTTAAAGAAGGCTACGCGTCGAGTACATTTACAGTGACAAGTTTCAACCAGAAGTGCACTACTCCTCCTCACCCAGGTCGATATTATCAAACAGTCCGTCCGTCGCTAACACCACAATATCGCCAGCCATTACTGGAATAGATGCTGACAACATGCAACGCGCAGCAGCGACAGTTACACGCCTTGCGATGGATATCTATCTAGGTCAACAGAAAGCAAAGCGCCCCACCGGTATCCGCGTCGTTGGGGTCTTCGAACAGACCCTGGTGCTCTGGAAACGTGCTGGATGGCAAATGAATAAGTGAGGGCGAATGTGCGGCATGGCAGATGCATGTTTCATTAGCCGACAGCGAAGTACTAGCAATCTCTGCCTCTCACGTGTGTGCACACACCTGTACCCGAGCTGGTACGGTCTATTGAAGGATCTCAACTGCTGCTGGGACACGTACGCCAATCGCAAATCCGAATTCCGTAAGTGACGTGGCTTCTGACGATCCCTGAGACACACGACCGTTACGTAGGGGTTTGACCACAAGCGAAATAACACATTCCCCTGCCACTTAACCGCTCTCCTAGCTCACCTCATGTACCCAGCGATCTCACTGTCGATATGGCGGACAACTAGAAGGCCGCAGTCCCCTAGATTCGAGTAAGATAACTGGCTGGTGTATGGATCTACAGTAGCCAGACAGATGGTACAGCTGCCCATCACGCCCTCGCCAGAGTGACTTGAAGGCGACGAGGTTGAAGATGCCGTGGACGAGGGCATGGGACCGCCCGTCATGACCCATGCCTGTGTCAGGGCATCCCTTGGATGAATAGGCTTCGAGTCTGATAGAATTGTACACAGTCACAGCCACAGTCGCTGTCATCTTATTAACAGTCATTTCTTTACTCTAGAGATCCAGTCAGGGCTACCGAGTATGTTACAAGATGAACAACGAAAGTGCACCTCGTCCGTATGCACTCACATACCTTGCCAGAGATACGAGTCAAGCTACGAGCGACATAAAAGAATTCACCGCAACAATACACAAAAAATAAGCTCTAGTATTCACGCTACCACCATCGAAGGTGTCCCCCCCCCCGACCGCCCACCACGTACAAGACTTGAAGAAGAAGCTCTTGCTCTCCTTAAGTCTCTTCTCTTCGTCGGCTTGAATTACCTTCTGCGTGTTTTCAACAAGCCTACAGAATACAACAACACATGAGATATGGTGTGACGTCGCTGAGTCAGCGACATTTCTGTAATCTGCCTACTTGTAAACCACTCATCAAATTGTATACAGTACAAAATATACAGTAGCCTCGTAGATCGTATCTGCCTCTGTGAATCTGCATCAGTTCGGAAGAGGGAACGCCACAGGAGTCACCAACGAGTGGTCCTTACGCTTACCGGTGCGCATACTCCCGGGGATCCACTCCGTACTGTCTCCAGCTCCCAACCCCATCCGCCACACATACGTACGGTTGTTTAACACTCGCGCCGTCACCAGCGCTTAACTGCCCGCTCACCAAGACCGTGAAGTGTGCATCTAAGGGCACGACAGAGTGAGAGTAACGAAAATCAATTATTCCGTCGGTAAGGGGCGGTGCCGTGTGAAATTGTGCGTGAATGTACTTTGGCGCGGTGTGACTATCCCCGTCACAATAATCGCACCTTCGCAGAGTGACGCGTCGTTATTTAAATCTTCAGCACCAAATTGCCTATTTCGTGCGTCAATACAAAGAATGCGAGGGGTGAGGTATGGGCAAGGGTTGAAGTTAAGGAAAAGCAAGTGGGATATGGGGGAAATCAAGTAATGGAAACCCCCTGTTCGCAGAAGGATACATCTGACAACCGCAACAAGACATCGCCAGAGACCTTCTGGAAGATGCGACTCCTTCGGTCCTCTTGTATGGATGCGGCAATTCACAAGATCCTACGCTAATAGATAACTTGGGCGTATGCCTCAGCTCTAACGTGTGTTTCGCGATTTCTGCTTCTTTAATTGTAGAGTTCAGAACCGTCCCGGTAGGCAATCCTTTTCTCTCTATTACAGTATGCATATATCCCTTCTTTCCTAACGACATTTAGATTAAGCCAGCAAGCATCATAGGTGATAAAGAATTATATTTGATTATCTTTCGATATCACTTATACCTCCGATCTCTGAAAGCTTGAAGGAAGAGTCTGCTAAATCCTTCGCGTTAATTATCCCTATGAGTAGCGAGCGGTATTTTAAAATCAGAAAATAGTTTATTTAACGAAAAACCTGATGTATATATATACCTAGTACTTCACCATTTTCAATAACGGGTAGGTTTCTTATTTTCAATGTACACATAGTCTCTCTGCAATGGGCAACAGTGTCTGTTGGAAGGCAAAATATCTAGAGAACATTTCCAAGTTAATCTTATTCAAGCCGACTTTGTGATTAATTATTATAACCATTTTGTCTTTCTTCGTCATAAAATCAGCCACTTTCACCTCTAGCGCCTTTTGTAGCCCGCGGGATTTGTACGAATCTATAACCTTTAACACATCTCGTGCGGTGAATATTCCACTAATTTCTCCTTTTTCATCAACTGCCAGCGCAGAGGCTAATTTCTGGTCGACTAGCTGGCTTATAGCTAATCCTAGGCTGGCCGAATCATTGATTGTGAAGTTAGAAACATTTTTCTTGCTTAGTACTTCGTGAACTTGGAGTGCCCCTTCGTTATCAGATAACAAGCCAAAATTGTGGTCAACAGAATTTTTCAATATTGACGTCCTCCCATAATGTTTCCTAATCACAGTAGATCTCAATACTCCTTGTATATTTTTCAAAAAGTGAGGTCTTGGCAATTTATATGGCATTTAATTTCGCAGCAAAAAAGGAATTTTAAAAGCGAGTAATGCAATAACTGTTTGCTCCAGGTGAGGTTCGAACTCACGACCCTTGGCTCATAAGACCAATGCTCTAACCACTGAGCTACAGGGGCATACCACAGTGGCAATCTGTAGCGTAAATAACCATTGTTTAGGAAGTTCAAATCCATGAGATTCTTTTGCGTAGTGTTATTCACGCCTTCAATCCTATATATAATAAATAATTTCTTATGTACTATGTTATCACTTCTCTGATTACAGTTGTTCAATAATATCAGCTTTTAATACTACTGTTTTATGACGTAATGCTTTCTTGCATTGTTGTGTTTGTTCCGACATTCACTATTGTGAAAATGAATCCTTTTTGAACCTTTATATATAATTCTTTACTCAATCTGTCGATTCATGAATGAGCTCGAATATGCTACCTAAATCATCTGCTTTTGCTACAATATCAATTTCTGTGGTAGAGATCGAATCTCTGCATGGGTTAGATTGGTTTTCGTTAAGTAAGACTTATACTCCTAAGACAAGAATTTATAAGCTTTCAAATAACTTATTATAAGACTTATGAAAGATATCATATGTGGTCACGTAAACTCAAGGTTTATTCTGTAAGCTCTTCCTCAAGATTTAGTGCATAAATTGATCCTTCCGATCATATGCGTTTTAGTGAAAGCATTAAATTCACTATAATCCTTATTCTCCCTTGCTTATATTGCTGCTTGAGATCCTAAGTATTTAACATTCGCTCAGTCATTTACCATCAGCGATACTCTGAAACTGTCCTTGTTTCCCGTTCATATAAATGCTGCGGTCAGTAATTATTCTACAGCAGTGGATAGCGAGCATAACTTGTCTCTTTATCTCCCAAGCGAGCCGCCACAAGTGCAAGCCTGGGGTAAACTTTGGTCATTAGGAAGCAAGCACCAAAATTCTAGCTCCGCATAGCGTATGTTGCGCGGTACCGAAAATCCTCGTTTATTTATACTCTACTGAGAGTTTAC
>Ga0007834_1000576_pt1 | contig 11019 bp, 9 predicted proteins | sample CryBogCBE06Nov07_FD_71233 | JGI IMG/M metagenome (GOLD analysis project Ga0007834, IMG submission 71233) | Freshwater microbial communities from Crystal Bog, Wisconsin, USA - CBE06Nov07 | ecosystem: Environmental > Aquatic > Freshwater > Lake | place: Crystal Bog, Wisconsin, USA | collected...
TCACCTGAGGCTCGGGTGCGACTGAGAGATGGCAACGCGTTCCTGTTGAGTGTGCTCATTCGGAGATTGCTCCCTTTCTAGCATTGGCTACCCCGGTCCACACTTCTCATACTTCGTGCGATGAGGAATAGTGATTCGGTACCAAGGTTTTCCTGACGCATCGGTACGTCGGTGAACCATCGTGAAGGCCAGGACGGTACCGCAAGTGATCCAGGAGAACCTCGCTTTCGTCTACAAGCTCGCCCTCTAACAGAGTTGGAGTGGCGTTGGGCCGAAACCTCGAACCCCGAGGGGTTCAAGGGTGTGACCAATTCGATGAAACTGGGGTCAGCCGCTCATCACTCTTGGCGCATGCGCCCCATCCCGCATCGAATAATTACCAAGAGCGAGAGATGTTTCACGTGAAACACCTAAGTACCCGTTTCATGGTTGGGATTGTTCCACGTGAAACAATCGAGTCGTGGTACCACCCTGTCACTGTTGCTGTCGGCAATCAACTTCCTCGAGCATCCTGGCTCGGAGTGAAACGTGATTGGTTGAACAAACTGCCTCAGGGGGGGTGCGTGTACAGCAACTCCTGAGTTACTGTCATCTCTTCGCCACCGAGGTCTATGGATCAATTGAAGATATTTGGCCAAAGGTGTTCATCTCGAGGGGCTGGCGCAACCACTAGAGATAGTGACTTCGAGGGCTAGGAGTGGGGTGAGTAAGTAACGTGCACTCACACTCTCAGTTCCCAACGAACCTCCAGAGTCACATGTGATGAGGCATTAACTCCTCAAGGAAGTGCAACTGCGCCAAGTCAACGCATTCGATACATGGAGAAGGGCTGCCGCAGAGTGTCACTGCACCCAGTTCCCCGATCGTCACGGGTTGGCGTGTGGCATGGTGCGAAGGAGGTCATTCGCCGTACGCAGAACACATGTGAAGCCTGTTCTCGTTGTTTCACGTGAAACAACTTGCAGTGGCGCGACAGGGTGTACCAAATTGTTCCACGTGAAACATGGCGAAGGTGAGACAGAATTGGAGTTCACCGAGATTGCCCCAACGGCGTGATTGTTCCACGTGAAACATTGGTACTTGACGAAACGGTCAAAACCGAGTTGAATGGCAGGGGTACGACGCAGTGTCGGAAACTCGCAAGTTGGGAAGAGGCACATGGCAGACGCCAACGGAATGAGGATCTTCGCCGTCGCAAATCAGAAGGGTGGCGTGGGTAAAACCACTACCACCACTTCCCTCGGAGCCGCCTTGGCGGAAGCGGGGAAGCGTGTTCTGATTGTTGACCTCGACCCTCAGGGAAACGCCACCACTGGCCTTGGCGTTGATGGTCGCCGCTTCGAACGCTCGGTCTATGACGTTCTTCTCAACGATGTGCCCATGGTTGACATCGTCGAGCCAACTGGCTTTTCGAATCTCTTCGTCGCCCCCGCCACCATTGACTTGGCTGGGGTGGAGCAAGAACTAACGACGGTTATCTCCCGAGAACTTCGCCTAAAGCGAGCACTGGACTCCGTTGAGGGTGATTTCGACTACGTCTTTATTGACTGCCCACCGTCGCTGGGCCTCATCACTATCAATGCCTTTGCGGCGGCCACTGACATCATGGTGCCAGTGCAGACCGAGTTCTACGCTCTCGAAGGTCTAACCCAGCTGCGTAACATCATCGAGCTGGTTCGTCGCAATCTCAATCCGACACTCCGGATTTCTAAGGTTGTGCTGACGATGTACGATTCGCGTAACACCTTGGCGCAGGACGTGGCCATTGAAGTTCGCCGGTACTTCCCGGAGGAGCTATGTCGCACCAAGATCCCCCGGACGGTTCGTTTGGCTGAGGCCCCTTCACACGGCCAGCCAATCACCACCTTTGACCCCACATCCCGTGGTGCCAAGGCCTACCGGGCTTTAGCAGAGGAGATTATGAATGGTTAGAAAGTCTGGACTCGGCAAGGGACTCGGCGCACTTATCCCCGATGGGGGCAGTGCGAACGACGACACCACGGAAGCGGTCAGTACCGGCCCTCTTCGTCAGGTTGCCATCAATTTGATTACCCCAAACCAGTTTCAGCCTCGCAAGTCGTTTAACGATGAGAGCCTGCAGGCCCTGGCATCCTCCATCGCTGAACTCGGTGTACTCCAGCCAATCATCGTGCGCCCCCACGAAACGATTGAGGGATCCTACGAACTGATTGCCGGTGAGCGCCGCTGGCGTGCGGCCACGATTGCTGGTCTCACCACGGTCCCCGTGCTGGTCCAGGATGCCGTGAACGACCGCCTTTCCCTGGAGCAGGCCGTGGTCGAGAACCTGCACCGTGTCGACCTCCACCCCCTCGAAGAGGCGGCCGCCTACCAGCAGCTCATCGACGAGTTCAATCTCACCCACGAGCAGGTTGCTCAGCGAGTTGGCAAAGCCCGTACCAGCATTACCAACACCTTGCGACTCCTGCAGCTCGGCGAGGCTGCTCAATCGGCCCTCGCGAACTCACAGATTTCGGCCGGTCACGCCCGTAGTCTGTTGGTGATTGCCGACCCCGCTGCCCAGGCAGAAATGGTGCAGCGCATAATCGCGAACGAAATGTCCGTTCGCACGGCCGAAGAAGCAGTCAAAGTCTTCATGGAGCCCCGTCCACTCGAACCAACTGGCACTGCTCCGAGCGACCTTCCTTCGAAGCCACGTCTGCGCCCCGTTCCCGACGCCAGCGTGGCGGAGCTCGAGCAGCTCTTGGAGGACTACCTCAACACGCGGGTACACGTTGATCTCAAGGGACGAAACGGTCGGATCATTGTGGACTTCGCTGACCTCGACGACCTCGAGCGAATCTACATCGCCATCAGCCAAAACAAGTAATGTCGCGGACGCGAGAGCGGCGACGCTGCTCTCGCGATTCCCGTCAACGCCAGAAACATTAAACCTTAAACCTAACCTTATCCCTAAAGTTATCCCCAACCTGTGGATAAAGTTGTGGGTAGTGTAACGTTAGGCTTCGAAAACCCTTGCAATTACTGGCTTTTCGATGATGTGGCTCTTGTTCAGAACATCGTTCAATTGTGGAAAAATTCGGCCACGGTTCGACCGATAATGCGCGCACATCCCTCGGTGTCAACACCGTCAAGAGGACCGTGCGTGAGCTGCACGGTGGTCATTTTGGTTTCACGAAGAATCGGCAGCGACATACCGGCAACCGACATACGTGGGGACTGTTCAAGGTTGGCGATTGTTGCGGCCAGCAGACTGGCGAGACGCTCTCCCTGTCGGGAGTGAGATCGGTACCCAGCCCAGTAGTGAAGCCCCAGGCCATCGAGGGTGGGTGCTGGTTCCACGACGAACACACCGGAAGCGCCCAGGGTATTGGCAAACGAGGCCACTCGCTCGACCGTCGCGTCTGATGGCGGCTGCGCTATCAGGGACGGGGGCATTGTCGACAACACGGACTCGAACAGCGGTCCACGACCCCACACCACTACTGGCCCGTCAACTCGCTGAGACCCGACGCCGTCGCGAAGCTCGGTGACCAAGGTGCGTTCGCCAACCGACGGGGTGACTCGAAGTAGTTCGAGCAACGTCCGTCTCGTAAGAGTGCCGTCGCTGGTGACGCCGCAGTTGGTCTGAAATTCCAACAATGCATCGTGGAGCAAGGGCCCAAAGACACCGTCGATGCGACCGGGGTCGAACCCCAACTGGGAGAGACGAACTTGCAGGTCAGCGACGTCGTCACCCCGTAAATAGGGTCTGGTCAGGTAAAGCAGTCGATCACCGAGGCGCCATCCCGCCTCCTCGAGGCGCTGCCACGTGGTGGTGTCCAGCGTTCCGGTGATGAGAAGGCCGCGAGACCGCTGGAAGGCCTCGACGAGGCTGAGTGTCGTTTCGCTGACGACGTCCACGTCGCGCGCACCACTGAATCCCAGCGCCCGTAGTCGTTCGTGAAGATCACGGACCCGAGGTCCGGTATCACCCAGGTGGAAGAGAGGCGTCGACAGTGTCGTTAGAGGTTGGCGGTGATTTCTTGCAGGAGGGCGCCCTTGGGCTTCGCTCCTACGAGGCGAGCCACGACCTCACCATTCTTGAAGAGCAAGAGGGTGGGGATGCTCATGACTGAGAATTTCGTCGCAGTAGCGACGTTTTCATCAACGTCGAGCTTGGCGATCGCGAAGGAACCGGCCTGTTCAACGGCGAGTTCCTCGAGGATGGGGGCAATCTGCTTGCAGGGACCGCACCATTCGGCCCAGAAGTCCACCAAAACTGGCTTGTCGGAGGAGCCAATGACCTCGTCAAATGTTGCGTCGGACAGAATCGTGATGTTGTCGCTCATGGAAGCCTCCGTTGGTGCCGTTTCTCGCGCACCTCTACTGTAGCGAGTCGGCTCAGAGACCCTGCGCCTCTAACCACCGCTCGGCATCGATCGCCGCTACGCAGCCCGATCCCGCCGAGGTGATTGCTTGGCGGTAGACGTGGTCTTGCACGTCGCCGGCGGCGAAGATGCCGTCGATTGACGTGTACGAACCTGGTCCGGTCCGCACGTACCCACCGTCGTAGACCTCAACGATGTCGCTGACCACTGTCGTGTTGGGCACGTGGCCGATGGCCACGAAAATCCCCGTTACGTTCAGCACGCTCTCCTCGCCGGTCACGGTGTCGCGAAGCGCGAGTCCCGATACGCGATCGTCACCGAGCACCTCGGTGGCCTGGGCGTTCCACACGAAGCGAATCTTTTCGTGGGCGAAGGCCCGCTCTTGCATGATTTTGGAGGCGCGCAGGGTGTCGCGTCGGTGGACGACGGTCACACTGGAGGCGAAGCGGGTGAGGAAGAGGGCCTCTTCCATGGCGGAGTCACCACCACCAATAACGGCGATGTCCTGGCCGCGGAAAAAGAAGCCGTCGCACGTCGCACACGTGGAAAGGCCGTGACTCAACAGGCGCTCCTCGCCCGGAACGCCCATCATGAGCGAGCGCGCACCGGTGGCCACAATGACCGCGTCGGCCGTGAGTGACGGCTCGTCGCCGTCCTCGGTTACCCAGATGCGAAATGGACGGACCGTGGCGTCAATCTTGGTGACCTTGGTCGTCCGTAGGTCGGCGCCAAAGCGCTGGGCCTGCGCCCGCATGCGGGTCATTAGCTCAGGACCGGTGATGGCCTCGGGGAAACCAGGGAAGTTTTCTATTTCCGTGGTCAACATGAGTTGGCCACCGGGTTGGTCGGTGGTCGACGATGGTTCGCCCTCAATCACGATGGGCTGCAACTGCGCGCGGGCGGTGTAGATGGCGGCCGTGAGACCGGAGGGGCCGGAGCCAATAATGAGAACGCGGGTGTGAGTCATGGCTTCCTAACCGTGGGGGCGCGGCGACGGCGCCACACCACTAGTCCGATGATGGTACTCAAGGCGCCCACGACGAGGTAGTTCAGCCAGACGAGACCTTGAAAAATGAACACATTGCCGAAGCGAATCACTCCGAGAAGTCCCGCCACAATGGCGACGATGGCCAGGGTGAGGAGAACGAAGCCGAAGGCGAGGTAGCGAGTAAGGAGAAGGAGGGGGCGAACGATGCGGTCGTGGACGGTGTCCAAGACGCGGTCGAGCGCGCCGAGCAACAGGTCAACGGGATCCGAGGTGTCGTTGTCGTGGGCCACGAGGTTAACTTACCCGCGCGGAACCCACTACGCCTCGAGCCAGGCCAGTCCGATAACGCCGGGGCCGCCGTGGGTCCCAATCGTTGGCCCAATGTCGGCGACAATCAGTGAATGAGTGATGGGGATATCGCTCACCATGGTGATGAGCGTCTCGACGTGGGGCGAGTCAGCGTGAAAGAGAGCGAGGCGCGAAAGTTGTCCGTGGCTCCCCGCCTCGTTGGCCAGTCGACGGAGCGCCTTCGTCGTCGTGCGCTCGCGACCGGCTTCGTCGACGCGCCCATCATTGAGACGTAAGACGGGTTTAATGGCGAGCACCTGACCGATCAGGGCGCGAGCGCCACCGATGCGCCCACCCTTAATCAGGTGGTCGAGTGTGTCGAGAACGGCGAGGATACCGACCTTCGGAATTGACGCCCGCACGTGAGCGACGATGGCGTCGAGTGAGGCCCCGTCACGGGCCTCCTCGGCCGCCTGGACGGCCAAGAGCCCCTGACCCATCGAGACTGCGCGAGTGTCGATGACGGTAATCGGCACCGTGTCGATCATCGAGGCCGCGACCGTGGCCGACTGGTAGCTGGCGGAAAGGTCACCCGAGATGCACAACACCACGATGCCCGTCGCACCCCGGCTGATGGCCTCGGTGAAGGCGGCGACGTAGCTGCCGGGCGACGGTGCTGCGGTTTCGGGCAACGTAGGGCTGGAGGCACACCGCTGCCAAAACTCGTCCTTGGTGATGCTGACGCGGTCACTGAATTCGTCGTTGCCGAATCGAATGGTCAAGGGCACGATCACGATACCGAGTTCGTCACAGAGCGACGCGGGCACGTCGCAGCCGCTATCACACACAATTGCAATCGTCCCCATAGTTCCCCCCGTTTAGGGTTCTACGTTACGACGAAGAGCGTCACGACGCTCGCCAATGTAGAGAACGAGGCCGTAGGTGACGATTCCCATAACGGCCGCGAGACCGACACGCACCAGCAGGAGTGCGCCCGCACTCCAGGTAACGGCCGCGTAGGCCCCGGCCATCACGAAGGCCATAGCCAGTGATCCAACGGCACTTCGACGAACCGCTCGGCTCGCGAGTGTCCCCACCAGGGGGACACGCTGCACGTGCAAGACGGCGAGGGCGACCACGGCGCTGAGGGTGTAGGCGAGGGAAACGGCGCCGGTGAGGCCCGTCATCGAGTGACGGCCGAGCACGAAGCACAGGGCAATGGTGAGGCCATTCTCGAGAGCGTAGAGAAGGAAGACGTCACGGGCCCGCTGCAGTGCCTGCAAGCCCCGAATGCAAAGTTGAAAAACGGTGAAGCCGGGCAGGCCCGCGGCTAACACGGCGACGACGCTGCCGGCGAGCAGGTTCGCACTGAGCCGTCCGTGATTGAGCAGCACGCCAACGACGGGTTGGGCGAGTACCACCAGGGCCGCCGCGCAGGGCACGATGATGACGAGTGATTGTCGGAGACCCTGGCTGAGTCGCCGGGTAAAGCCCACCGCATCATTGGCGGTAGCGAGGCCGGCCAGCTGGGGGGTGAGGACGCCGAGGACCGAGACCACGATGACGGCGTAGGGCATCTGCATGAAGGACCACCCGTAGGTGTAGGCGCTCACGGGACCGTTCCCGCCGATGCCGAAAGCGAAAGCTAAGACGACGTAGAGCGATACCTGGTTCGTGACCACCACGGCCAGCGTCCAACTGCCGAGTCGGGCGATGGCCCGCAGGGCGGGGTCGGCGAAATCGAAGCGCAGACGCAGACGGTAGAGGTCGTTTCGGGCCAGTGACGGCACCATGCAGAGGAACTGGACGGCGACGCCGAGGGAAGTGCCGAGTCCGAGCCACAACAGATGGTGGTGCTGGGAGACCGAGGCCAGCGTCGGCGATGGGTCGACCAAGTGGAACCAGAAGAGCACCACAATGCAGACCAGATTGTTGGCGATGGGGGCCCACGCCACCACCCCGAACCGGTGGCGAATGTTAAGCAGAGCCGACCCGATGCCAATAACGCCGTAGAAGAAGACTTGTGGAACAAACCAGCGGAGGAAGGTGGTGGCGACGACGCGCTGGTGCACCACGGTTGGCGTAACGATTTGCTTCGGCGAGTGCTGGAGGGCCGTAAAGCCGTCAATAATCCACGGGGCGGCCACGAACGTGACGACGCAAGCGACGAGAAGGGTGAGAAGCGCCACGCTGACCACGCTCGAAATCGACCGCCACGCGCGGCGCTCCCCCTGCACGGCCAGCTGTTCAATAAAGACTGGAATGAACGTCGCCGAAAGGACGCCACCGAGCACGAGGTCGAACAGCATGTTCGGAATCGTGTTGGCCAGGTTGAAGGCGTCCGCGAGTGGGGAGAAGCCCAGTACCCACGCGAGGACGAGCACGCGTAGGAGGCCGGTGCCACGGGAAACGGCGGTGCCCCCCGCCATGGCCAGCATGCGCCGCCCGGTGCCGCGCGTCAGGCTCACTTCGCGTGCCGACCGCTGCTCGTGCGACGATACGAGCGCCACCACCACATGGCCAGAACGAACAGTGCACCGAAGGACAAGAGGTAGCCCACGACGGACGTACCCGCGATACGCACCTGCACGGCCGTGTGGTCGAGGGTGATAGCCCCGTTCGGAGTGGTGAGGGAGAGCTGAAGGGTGACGTCGGAGCCGTAGGCGTGGCGGAGTGGTACGCGCACCACTGTGGTCGGCGCGCTCAAGGTAATGGCGAAGGTGTGACCCTTCGCGAAGACGAGCGATGCATTCGTGAGGTGGATGACGACGGTTACCGGGTAGTGGGCGTGACTCACGATGGTGATCGGGAGAGCGGTGCCTTGTCCCGTGAGCGTGATGCTGGAGTTATCGATGCGGAACTGCGAGAGTTCGTGGTTGAGTCCCGACTGCGCGGCGCGGAGGGCGACGCGCCGTTGGCGATCGGGGCCGGCCCGCTCGGCGTCAAAGACCATGCTGGCGAGCGCGGCCGCGACGCTCGCATTGGCGACACCCAGCACGTAGGCGTGCTCCTGCGTCACCAGGGTTTTCAGCGCCAACAGGGTCTCACCGCTCCACGCAGGAACCGACGAGGAGGCGAGGCTCCACGTCGTTGGCAGGGCATTCGATCCGATGAGGTTGGGTGAAAACGAGGGGGCGAGGCTCTGCATCACCGCGAAGGGATCGTGGCTCAGCCCACGAAGGAATTGCTGGGTGAACGTCACGCCCCAGTGTGAGGGGTCGACCCGAATGATGACGGTGCGAGGACTGGCGGCGTTCGGGGCGTCGAAGTGCAGGAACGACAAGGTGCTCAGGGCCAGCGTGGCACGAAGGGTGGGCGCGATTGAGGTGGTGTCGGCCAGGAGAGACAACGGGTCGTCGATAGCGAGTTCACTCACGCTCGGCGACGAAGCGACGGTCTCGGGCGCTCCCCAGAGCAGGGTGTCGGAAGGGTTGGGGCTGAGCGCCGTTCCGTGGATCACCACGTGGGAAACACCGGCGTGGTTCAGAGCGTTCATGTCGGCGGCGTTCGGGGTTCCGTCGACGAACACGGCGCCAGTGGCGTAGCGGCCCGTTACCTGGCGAATCAGTGCGGCGCTCAGCTGGAGTTGGCCGGCAACCTCACCACTGAAGTGGTTGGCCGCCAGTGAGCCGACGTCGGAGCCCGCCGGCACCGTCACAATCGCCTGATGCTGGGGACTCGAAAGAAGGTTGGAGAAGATCTGACGCCAACGGCTCGCTGTCGCGGTGGTGGCGAAGTCCGCTTGCGTGAGTGGGTGGTACGACGTCGCGACGGTCAAGGGAGTCGACGTGGCGGCGGCGAGGGCTTTGAGCGTCGAAAAGGTGGCGGGGGCGTTGGCCCACGTGGTGTCGTTTACGTCAACGAGTAGCACCACTCGGAGGGGCGTTCGTATGGCGCCCGAGCGAAGGGCCACCATCGACCAGGTGCTGGAGGTGCGACCACCAGCGTGGACTGTGTAGCGCAAGGGGTAGACCCCGTCACAGGTACCGATCTGGCACGGGAGGGTGAGAGCCGTCGAGCCGCACGGTGATGTTTTTCTCGGCGTAATGGTGAGCACAATGGTGTGCTGGTGATGGGTGCTGGGGCATCGTGTCGACGCCAGAGTGGCTTCGCTGACCGGTTGTTCGCCGACGCCGCCACCCTGTAAGAGCTGGCTAATCTGGCCACGATCGAGCAAGTGGGGGTAGAGCGACACGGTCACCACGGCCTGGGCGGGAGTCGTGAACGACACGGCGAAGGGAGCCAGGCCCTGGGGCGACAGGGTGGCGAAGGCGTCCTGATGCACGAGGGTGAACGTGGGGGTGGGCGAAGCCGACGAGGCCGAGGGCCACGTCAACGTTGCGAGGCCAAGGAGTACGACGCCAAGCGCCCGCCACCAAGAAGTACATCGGTGGATCACGTCTCTAGGCTACCCCTCGGCCACCACGGCGGTGGCCGAACGCTAGCCTTGCACTGACGTGACGGTGCTCGAAGAAATCTCCTCTCGCTTGTCGGGACTGGCGACGTGGTCGCGTCCCCTCGCCGACGCCTTCGCCGCGGAAGGCTTCTCCCTGTACGCCGTCGGGGGGTCGGTGCGTGACGCCATGCTCGGCGTGACGAAGGACGATTTCGAGATCGACTTCACGACCAATGCTCGCCCCGACGACATTGCTCGACTGATGAAGCCGCTCTGTACCGGACTCTGGGAGCAGGGTCGAGAGTTTGGCACCATCGGTGGCATTCTCCGCGAAAACAACCTGAAGGCCGAGATTACGACCTTTCGCTCCGAGGCCTACGTTGACCATTCACGTAAACCGGCCGTCGAGTGGGGTGATTCACTCGAGGCGGACCTTTCTCGTCGCGACTTCACCATTAACGCCATGGCCCTTGACGTCATCGGGCTTTCCCGGGCGACCGGCGACGCGGCCCCCTTCGATTTCTTGACCGACCCCTTTCTCGGCACGGCCGACCTGAACTTCAAGCGGTTGCGAGCACCCATCGATCCAATGGTGCTCTTTAGTGACGACCCACTGCGTATGTTGCGGGCCGCCCGCTTCGCGGCCCGGTTCTATCTGTCGATTGATCCCGAATTGGAAGCGGCTGCCGTGGCACTGGCGCCGAAGATTTCGATCGTGAGTCCCGAGCGTATTCAAGGTGAGCTGGATCTCTTGATGCTCACCGAGATGCCCTCGATTGGTCTCGACTTCATCGTGCGCACTGGTCTCGCGGCCCACTTCTTCCCCGAGCTGCCGATGCTCCAACTCGAGCAGGACCCGATTCATCACCACAAGGATGTGCTGAAGCACACCTGGGCGGTGGTGGATAAGACGTCACCGCGCCTCGTTCTGCGGCTCGCCGCCCTGTTTCACGACATTGGCAAGCCCCCGACGCGAGAAATTACTTCTGACGGCGTGA
>Ga0007834_1000577_pt1 | contig 11019 bp, 9 predicted proteins | sample CryBogCBE06Nov07_FD_71233 | JGI IMG/M metagenome (GOLD analysis project Ga0007834, IMG submission 71233) | Freshwater microbial communities from Crystal Bog, Wisconsin, USA - CBE06Nov07 | ecosystem: Environmental > Aquatic > Freshwater > Lake | place: Crystal Bog, Wisconsin, USA | collected...
GCGCGTGCAGCCAAAACACCTCGCCACGCACACCGCGCAGGGGCAGCGCGGGCCTGGCGCCCACGCCGCGCACATCAAATACACGATCAAACTGGTGAACCTGTTCGCCCACGTGGATTTGCCCGGCCTCCAGATGCCACACCGTCTGGCCCCAGTGCCATCGGGCACCCTGGGCCAGCGCCTGTGCCGCCAAGGCCTGCATGGCCTGGATGGGGTGGATTTGCCCCTCGCAGGGCAGCAGCCAGGCCAGGGCCGGGCCGCTGACCGCAGGCTCCAGTTGGGCAAGCTCCTGCGGGCACAGCGCCTGCGGCTGATATGCCGCCTCGGCCTTGACCTGCAGCAGGCCCACCACACGCTGCGCGGCACCCGCGTCGCCGCGGTGTGCCAGCAGCAGGCTGCCACGCATGTTCAAGACCACGGGCAGGCCCAGTTGCTGCACGATGCCGGGCCAGAGGGCGCAGGAGCGCAGCCCCAGCGCAAATACCTCAGAACCCGCACGCTCGAGCTCGGCCACCGGGCTGAGCATGCCTGCCGCCGTCCAGCCGGCTGCCAGCGAGCCGGACTCTCCGCGAGGCTCCGGGCCACTGGCCGGGTCAAACACATCGACCGCATGCCCGGCCCGGCTCAGCTCGAATGCCAGCAAACGACCCAGCACGCCCGCGCCGGCAATGCCAAACCGCATGGCCGCCACACTCAGCCCTTGCTGTCCTGCGCCTTGGCGATGGGGATGTAGATTTCCCCGCCTACCTTCTTGAACTCGCCGGACATCACGTCCATGCCTGACTGCAATGCCTGTTCTTCACTCACGCCCAGATTCTTGGCGTATTCGCGCACTTCCTGCGTGATCTTCATGGAGCAGAACTTGGGCCCGCACATCGAGCAGAAGTGCGCCACCTTGGCCGAATCCTTGGGCAGGGTCTCGTCATGGAAGTTGCGCGCGGTGTCGGGGTCCAGGCTCAGGTTGAACTGGTCCATCCAGCGGAACTCGAAGCGCGCCCTGGAGAGTGCATCGTCGCGTGCCCGCACGCCCGGGTGGCCCTTGGCCACGTCGGCCACGTGTGCGGCAATCTTGTAGGTGATTATGCCGACCTTGACGTCTTCCCGGTCGGGCAGGCCCAGGTGTTCCTTGGGCGTGACATAGCAGAGCATGGCGGTGCCAAACCAGCCGATCATTGCGGCACCGATGCCGCTGGTGATGTGGTCGTAGCCGGGTGCGATGTCGGTGGTCAGCGGGCCCAGGGTGTAGAACGGCGCTTCATCGCAGTGCTTGAGCTGCTCGGTCATGTTGGCCTGCACCATATGCATGGGCACATGGCCCGGGCCTTCGATCATGACCTGGACGTCCTGCTGCCAGGCCTTCTTGGTGAGCTCGCCCAGGGTGCGCAATTCGGCGAACTGCGCTTCGTCGTTGGCGTCCGCGCCCGAGCCGGGCCGCAGGCCATCGCCGAGCGAATAGCTCACATCATAGGCACGCATGATTTCGGTCATCTCATCGAAATGCGTGTAGAGGAAGTTTTCCTTGTGGTGGGCTATGCACCACTTGGCCATGATCGAGCCGCCGCGCGAGACGATGCCGGTGACCCGGTTGGCCGTGAGGTGGATGAAGGGCAGGCGCACACCGGCATGCACGGTGAAATAGTCGACGCCCTGCTCGGCCTGCTCGATCAGGGTGTCGCGGAAGATTCCCCAGGTCAGGTCTTCGGCCACGCCGCCCACTTTTTCGAGTGCCTGATAGATCGGCACGGTGCCGATGGGCACCGGGCTGTTGCGCACGATCCAGTCGCGCGTGGTGTGGATGTTCTTGCCGGTGGACAGGTCCATCACGGTGTCTGCGCCCCAGCGGATCGACCAGACCAGTTTTTCCACTTCCTCTTCGATGCTCGAAGTCACTGCCGAGTTGCCGATGTTGGCGTTGATCTTCACCAGGAAGTTGCGCCCGATGGCCATAGGCTCCAGCTCAGTGTGGTTGATGTTGGCCGGGATGATGGCCCGGCCCCGGGCCACTTCGTCGCGCACAAACTCGGGAGTGACGACCTTCGGAATGCTGGCACTAAAGCTGTTGCCAGCCAGGCGCTTTTCGCGTTCTGCGTTGCCCAGGTACTGCGCCTGCCACTCCATGTTCTGGTTTTCACGGAGGGCGACGTATTCCATCTCGGGCGTGACGATGCCCTTGCGGGCGTAGTGCATTTGCGTCACGTTGACACCGCTGCGCGCGCGGCGCGGCTGGCGCTGCAGACCAGCAGCCTGGGCGCGCAGGGCGGCCAGGGCATCGGTCTCGCCGGACTTGATGCCGTCGTCCAGGGCAAAGGGTGCGCGGCCCGTGTACAGCTCGGTATCGCCGCGGCCTTCGATCCATGCCTGGCGCACCAGGGGCAAGCCGCTGCGCACGTCGATCTCCGCCTTGGGATCGGTGTAGGGGCCGGAGGTGTCGTATACCGTGACGGGCTCGCCATTGCTTTGCATGATCTCGCGCATCGGGACCTGGATATCGGGCCGGCTGCCAACCAGATAGCGCTTGGTGGATGCGGGCAGTGGCTCGCGGGTCAGGCGGATGAACTGGGCTAGTTTGTCAGGTGCGTTCACGGTGGAATCTCCGGTTGGAGCCCGGAGACGGATAGCATGCCATCCACGCGAACCTGCAAGGGCTGCAGCCTGCAAGGCCTCGGGCCATCGGCTGCACTGCTCTTCTTCCGCTGGTATCAACCAGATCAAGTTCGCGGGTTTGGAATCCATCTCAGCGCAACCACTGCGCACCCCGGGCAGGCGCAAGTGTATGCTTTTTTTGGCGGGCCATGGCTTACAGCTCGGGCGGGGATCCGCGCGGATAGCGCTTGAGGGCCGCGCCGAATGTGGGCACCACATTCTCAGGCCGGTCCATGGTCACGCCCAGGTCCTTGAGGAGGCCGTCACCCAAGCCATAGACCCAGCCGTGGACGGAGAGTTTCTGGCCGCGCGCCCATGCGTCCTGCATGACGGTGGACAGGGCCACGTTGCCCACCTGTTCAATCACGTTCATTTCGCACAGGATGTTTTCCTGCTCTTCGGGCGGCAGGTGGTCAATGCGGCGGCGATGGCGCAGGCGCACGTCCTGGATGTGGCGCAGCCAGTTGTCCGCCAGGCCGATGCGCGCGCCTTGTAGGGCGGCACGCACGCCAGCGCAGCCGTAGTGGCCCACCACCATGATATGGGCCACCTTGAGGTGCTCCACGGCAAACTGGATGGTCGAGAGCGCATTGAGGTCGGAATGCACCACCACATTGGCCACGTTGCGGTGCACGAACACCTCGCCAGGCTCCAGCCCGGTGATCTGGTTGGCCGGCACCCGGCTGTCGGAACAGCCAATCCACATGTAGCGCGGCTTTTGTTGCGCTTTCAGGCTGGTGAAGAAGCCGGGACGCTCGCTTTCCATCTGCGCGGCCCAGGCGCGGTTATGGTCCAGCAGATGTTGCAGGCTGGTTGGTTCGTCGGGCGTGTCAGATGGACTCATTGCGCTATTGTGGCCCCAGTCGGGCAACTACATGGTTTCGGCAAACAATTCCCGACCGATAAGCATGCGGCGGATTTCGCTGGTGCCAGCGCCGATTTCATAAAGCTTGGCATCGCGCCACAGGCGGCCCAGCGGGTACTCGTTGATGTAGCCGTTGCCGCCAAAGATCTGCACCCCCTCGCCCGCCATCCAGGTGGCCTTCTCGGCACACCAGAGGATCACCGAGGCACAGTCCTTGCGCACCTGGCGCACATGCCCGGAGCCCAGCATGTCGAGATTCTTGGCCACGGTATAGGCAAACGAGCGCCCGGCCTGCAGCACGGTGTACATGTCGGCCACCTTGCCCTGGATCAGCTGGAACTCGCCGATGCTCTGGCCGAACTGCTTGCGGTCGTGGATGTAGGGAATGACGTTGTCCATGACCGACTGCATGATGCCCAGCGGCCCGCCGGTCAGCACCGCGCGCTCGTAGTCCAGCCCGCTCATCAGCACCTTGGCACCGCCGTTGACCGCGCCCAGCACGTTGCCAATCGGCACCTCAACGTTCTGGAACACCAGCTCACCTGTGTGGCTGCCGCGCATGCCCAGCTTGTCGAGCTTCTGCGCAACGGAAAAGCCCTTCATTCCCTTTTCAATCAGGAAAGCCGACACCCCGCGCGCACCCAATTCGGGCTCGCTCTTGGCATAGACCACCAGGGTGTCGGCATCCGGCCCATTGGTGATCCACATCTTGCTGCCATTGAGCAGGTAATAGCCGCCTTTGTCCTCGGCCTTGAGCTTCATGCTTATCACGTCGGAGCCCGCGCCGGGCTCGCTCATGGCCAGCGCGCCCACATGCTCGCCCGAAATCAGCTTGGGCAGGTATTTGGCTTTTTGCGCCTCGCTGCCGTTGCGGTTGATCTGGTTCACGCAGAGGTTGCTGTGTGCGCCGTAGCTCAGGCCGACCGAGGCGCTGGCACGCGAGATTTCCTCCATGGCAATCATGTGCGCCAGATAGCCCATATTGGCTCCGCCGAAGGCTTCGGGCACGGTAATGCCCAACACCCCGAGCTCGCCCATCTTGCGCCACAGGTCCATCGGGAACTGGTCGCTGCGGTCAATTTCGGCGGCACGCGGGGCGATTTCCGCCTGCGCGAATTCGCGCACGGCATCGCGCAGGGCATCGATGTCTTCGCCCAACTGGAAATTGAGGCCGGGAAGGTTCATGGTGTCTCCTGTGGCTGGCTAGTATGTTTTGGGGACCGGTACGATCGTCTGCTGCATCACGGCGCAGGCGCTGACCGTGCCCGCTTTATCGACATGCGCGACCTCGGCCGTGGTGACGATGATTCGCTTGCCCGCGCGAATAACCCGGCCCGTGGCCCGCAATTCACCGCCCGAGAAGGCGGCGAGGAAATTGATCTTGTATTCGACCGTGGTGACTTCCATGCCTTCCGCCGCCACCGTGAGTGCGGCATAGCCGCCCGCGATATCGGCCAACGCGCCCATGGCACCGCCATGGAACCCGGCCTGCTGCTGGGTCACCTTGTCGCTGTAGTGCAAGCCCAGCTCGACCTCGCCGCGCGCCACGCGCAGCAGGCGCACGCCCCAGTGCTGCATCAGGCCCTGGCGCATCAGGCTTTGCTCCACCCGCGTCCACAGCACGGCGTCCGATCCGGCAAGGGCGTTCATTTGCTGGCCTTTTTGTCGTGTCTGGCAAGCAGGTTGCGCGCTTCCTTTTCATGCGCCTTGACCTCCTCGAGATTGGCCTGCAATTCGGTGAGCTGGGCCTCCAGCTCGCCGCGGTGCGTGGCCAATACGTTGAGGAATTTCTTGAGCTGGGGCACGGTGTCACGCGGGCTGTCATACATGTCGATCAGCTCCTTGGCCTCGGTCAGCGACAGGCCCAGGCGCTTGGCGCGCAGGGTGAGCTTGAGCCGCGTACGGTCGCGCGCGCTGTAGACCCGGCTGCGTCCGCCCGGGCCCGAGCGCTCGGGCCGCAGCAGTCCCATGTCTTCATAGAAGCGCATGGCACGCGTGGTCAGGTCAAACTCTTTGGCCAGATCGCTGATGCTGAAAGTGCCGCTGGTCATGGCTGAAGTCCCATTGTCTTGCCCCCAGGTGACTGCCCGGCACCCCCAGCGCGCCTACAATGCAGCCAACCATTGACGTTTACGTAAACGTCAATTATGAACGAAAACCCAGACCATGAATGCACTTGAAGCCCAGATCCATTACCCGCTGGCCGATACCCTGCCAGCGCCCGGCACCACGCTGGAGCTTGCACCCGGGGTGCGCTGGATCCGCATGGCCCTGCCCTTTGCGCTGGACCATATCAACCTCTGGCTGCTGCGCGACCTCATTGATGGCCGCGAGGGCTGGACGGTAGTGGACTGCTGTATCACGCGCGACGAAGCCAAGGCCCAATGGGAACAGATTTTTGCCAGCCAGCTTGGCGGCCTGCCCATCCTTCGCGTGGTGGTGACCCACATGCACCCCGACCACATCGGCCTGGCCCACTGGATCTGCGCGCGCTGGCAGGCACCGCTGTGGATCAGCGCCACCGACTTCAACGTGGCGCGCATCGGCTCCAACAGCAGCACCGGCTTCGGGGGCGATAGCGCCGCCCGGTTCTTTGCCTCGCACGGCCTGGTGGACCCGGAATCGGTCGCCAAGATCCGGGCCCGCAGCAATTACTACTCGGGCATGGTGCCGGCTGTGCCGGCCAGCTATCGCCGCCTGATGGACGGCATGGTGTTTGACATCGGTGGCCGGGCCTGGCGCTGCATCAGCGGCTATGGGCATGCACCCGAGCACATCGCCCTGTATTGCGATGAACTCAAGGTGCTGATCGGCGGCGACATGATGCTGCCGCGCATCTCGACCAATGTCAGTGTGCACGATGTCGAGCCCGAGGCCGACCCGCTCACGCAATTCCTGGACTCGATCGACAAGTTCACGCCGCTCCCCGAAGACACCCTGGTGCTGCCCTCACACGGCAAGCCCTTCCGGAGCCTGCATGTGCGCATCGGGCAGCTGCACGACCACCACCGCGACCGCCTGGCCGAGGTGATGGATGCCTGCGCCGCCAAGCCCTGCAGCGGAGCCGACATCGTGCCCATCATGTTCAAGCGTGCGCTCGATCTGCACCAGATGACCTTTGCCATGGGCGAGGCGGTGGCGCATTTGCATGCGCTGTGGTTCAAGGGCCAATTGACGCGCCAGCTCGGGACGGACGGGGTTTACCGCTTCAGCGCGGCCTGACTACCAGCGCGGAATCGAATCGTCGCGCAGCTCGGCGCGCAAGGCGGCGTGGTCAGGCATGACGGTGGCCACCGTGTCCCAGAAGCGCGGGCTGTGGTCCATCACGCGCAAATGCGCCAGTTCGTGGGCCACCACGTAATCCATCACGCTCTGACGGAAATGGACCAGCCGCCAGTTCAACCGGATCGAGCCGTCGGCACTGGCGCTGCCCCAGCGCGTTCCCGCGCTGGAGAGCGAAAGTTTCTTCCACTGCACCCCGAGCAGAGGCGCGAAGTGGTTGAGACGTTCGGTGAAGATGCGCTTGGCCTGGCGCATCAGCCAGGCCTGCACCGCGTCGCGAATCTGCTGTTGCGTGGCTTGCTGGGGCAAGCCGATGTGCAAGGTCAGGCGCGGCACTCCGGGCAGGCTTTGCGCGTCGGCATGCAAGACGGCACCGGCACCGGACTCCCCCCGGCCTGCGTGTTGCTGGCGCGGGTCCAGCACCACGATGACCTGCTCGCCCAGGAACGGCAGCAGGGCGCCGTCCTTCCACTCGATGCGCGCGGACTCCATGCGCTCGTGGCGGTCCCTCGCTTCATGCAGCTTCTTGAGAATCCAGCCGGACTTTTCCTGCACGGCCTTGTCCACCTCGTAGAGCGGAACCCATTTGGGGGCACTGACCACTAGGCCGTCTGCCCCCACGACGAAGCCAATGGTGCGGCGCTTGCCGCGCCGGAACGCATAGGCCACCACCGTGTCGCCCAGCAGGGCTTCGCGGTCGGCCTGGGGGTGCCTGAAGTGCATGGCCGCAATGACCTGGGCCAGGGGCTCCGCAGGAGGACCAGGCGGAACTGGGTCAGCTACACTATTTGTAGCGCCCCACGCAGCTTTGACGAAGGCTTCAGGCCTTTTTTCCTCCGGAATTGGCGCAAGCACGGGCGGCGCCGGTGCATCGAACAGGTCGAGCGTGAACTGCAGCAGCGCACGCATGGCGTTCATGTCGGCGCAGGGCCAGCGGCCGGATAGGCGGCCGGGTCGATGCGGTGCATCTCGGCTTCGATGCAGGCTTCGACCTCGCGCATGAGTTCTTCGGGCTCGCGCCCTTGGCTCGGGATGGGCTTGCCGACCACCACCGTGACCGTGCCCGGGTATTTGATGAAGGCCTTGCGCGACCAGACTGTGGCCGAGTTGACTGCCACCGGAATCACGGGTGCACCGGTTTCCACCGCGAGCCGGGTGCCACCGGTCTTGTAGGTCCCGGCCTTGCCACGCGTAATGCGCGTGCCTTCGGGGAACATGATGACCCACACCCCCTGGGCCAGCAGGCGCTTGCCCTGCTCGACCACCTTGGAGAATGCCAGCTTGCCCTGTTTGCGGTCGATGTGGATCATGTCGCAGCGCCCGATGCCCCAGCCGAAGAAAGGCACATAGAGCAACTCCTTCTTGAAAACATAGGCCAGCGGGTGCGGCATGATGAGCGGCATCAGGAAGGTCTCGAGCGTGCTCTGGTGCTTGACCAGGAGGACCGCCGGACTGGTTTTCTGGTTGGGCAGATTCTCAAAGCCCTTGATCTGCCAGCGCACGCCGCAAATCACCCTCAGCCCGTGCATGGCGCACCACAACCAGAAGCGGGCTGCGGCATACATGTGTTGGGCGCTCGCAAAAGGCGTGGCCGCGACCATCCACAGGGCGACCGGAATCACGGTTACCAGCATCCACAGCGCGTGGACAAGGGACCGCACGAATGCCACCAGAGTGTGCACACGGTCGGGCATCAGGGCTCTCCTGCAATCACGTGCGCCGCAAATGCAGCGAGGTCTTCGTGCACTACCGTGCCCGCAGGAAAGTTTGCAGGCAGGGGCTTGCCGCGGTATTGCGCGCCTTTGCCGGTGAGCACGAGATGCGGCGAGCACCCGACTGCCACACCTGCCTGCAGATCGCGCAGGTTGTCTCCCGCAGTGGGCATGCCGGCGAGATCCGTGCCATAGCGCTCGGCGATCTGCTCGAACAGCCCGCTCGCCGGTTTGCGGCAGTTGCAACCTTCATCCGGCGCATGGGGGCAGTAGAAGACCGCATCGATCCGCGCACCCACAGCAGCAGCCTGTTTGTGCATCTTGCCGTGCATGGCATTGAGCGCCGCCACATCAAACAGCCCCCGCCCTAGGCCCGACTGGTTGGAGGCGATGACCACATGCCAGCCCGCACTGTTGAGCTTGGCGATGGCCTCCAGCGAGCCCGGCAGCGCCTGCCATTCGTCAGCGGACTTGATGAAGTCGTCACTGTCGGCATTGATCGTGCCGTCGCGGTCGAGGATGCAGATTTTCATGGCGTTTACCGGCTCCGGTCAGCTGGCCAGCCGCGACAGGTCGGCCACGCGGTTCATGGCCTCGTGCAGGCTCTTGAGCAGGCCCTGCCGATTCAGGCGCAGATCCAGCTCGTCGGCATTGACCATCACGCCGTCAAAGAAGGCATCCACCGGTGCGCGCAGGGCGGCCAGGGTTTGCAGCGAGGCGGTGTAGTCGCCCGCCTCGAATTGGGCGTTGGCGGCAGGCACCGTGGCCTTGAGCGCCGCGCAAAGCGCCTTCTCGGCCGGCTCCTTGAGCAGAACCTCGCTCACATGGGCATCAACCTCCTGCGCCTTCTTGAGGATGTTGCCAATGCGCTTGTTGGCGGCGGCCAGGGCCGCAGCTTCAGGCAGGGCAGCGAAGGCGCGGACGGCAGCCAGGCGCTTGGGCACTTCGCTCAGGCGCTGGGGCTTGAGCGCAAGCACGGCATCGACCTCCTGGGCGCTGTAGCCCTGCTCGCGCAGGGAGCCGGCGAGGCGGTCGTAAATGAAGTCGGACAGCTTGGCACCCGATTCGACGTCCAGGGCAGAAAAGCATCGCTCCGCTGAATCGATCAGGCTATCGAGTGTGAGGTTAATATTCTTGTCGCTCAGCATCCGGATCACACCCAGCGCATGGCGGCGCAGCGCAAACGGATCCTTGTCACCCGTGGGCAAATTGCCAATGCCAAACATGCCCACCAGGGTTTCGAGTTTGTCGGCCAGTGCCACCACGACACCCACCTCGTTGCTCGGCAGTTCATCGCCCGCAAAGCGCGGCTTGTAGTGGTCTTCAATGGCGTCGGCGATGTCTGTCCCGAGGCCGTCATGGCGGGCGTAGTAGCCGCCCATGGTGCCTTGCAGCTCGGGGAACTCGCCCACCATGTCGGTCAGCAGATCGGCCTTGGCCAGTTTGGCAGCCATGTCGGCCTTTTGCGCAAGGATGTCGCCGCCCAGTTGCTGGCCGATGGCCCGCGCAATCGCGCGCACGCGCTCAACCCGCTCGCCTTGGGTGCCCAGCTTGTTGTGATAGACCACTTTGGCCAGTTGCGGGACGCGGCTTTCCAGCGTCTTTTTGCGGTCCTGGTCAAAAAAGAACTTGGCGTCGGCCAGTCGCGGGCGCACCACGCGCTCATTGCCGCCGATGACAAAGCTGGCGTCGTCGGGCCGGATATTGCTGACGACGAGGAACTTGTTGGTCAGCTTGCCGGCTGCGTCGAGCAGCGGGAAGTATTTCTGGTTGGCCTTCATGGTGAGGATGAGGCATTCCTGCGGCACTTCGAGGAACTGCTTTTCGAATTCGCAGACCAGCACATTGGGGCGCTCGACCAGGCCTGTCACCTCGTCAAGGAGGGCGTCGTCCTCGGTCGGCTTGCAGCCGCCGCCCACCTTGGCAGCCGCCGCAGCAAGCTGACGCACTATCTCGGCCTTGCGCGCGTCGAAGCTGGCGATCACGGCGCCATCTTTTTCCAAGGTGGCCGCGTAGCTGTCGGCGTCTTTCAGCAGCACCGGGTCTGCGGACGCTTCAAACCGGTGGCCGTGCGTGGTGTAGCCAGCCTTCAGGCCCAGGGCATCAACAGGAAGGACATCGCTGCCGTGCAGGACCACCAGGCCGTGCGCGGGGCGCACAAAGCTCACGGTGGTCCAGCCGTCAGCAAGCTGGTAGCCCATGACTTTGGGAATGGGCAGTTTCGCAATTGCTTCCAGCAATGCTTTTTGCAGGCCGTCTGCGAGCTTGGAGCCCTTGACCGTGCTGTCGTAGAACAGGGCTTCAGCCTTGCCGTCGGACGCACGCTTGAGCCCCGCCACCGCAGACGCATCGGCACCAAGCGCCTGCAGTTTTTTCAGCAGGGCGGGAGTGGCCTGGCCTGAGGCATCAAGCCCCACGCTCACCGGCATGAGCTTTTGCGAAACAGCTTTGTCGCTGGCCTGCGGAGCGACCTGGGTAATGTGGACGGCCAGCCGGCGCGGTGATGCAAAACCGGTC
>Ga0007834_1000579_pt1 | contig 11009 bp, 9 predicted proteins | sample CryBogCBE06Nov07_FD_71233 | JGI IMG/M metagenome (GOLD analysis project Ga0007834, IMG submission 71233) | Freshwater microbial communities from Crystal Bog, Wisconsin, USA - CBE06Nov07 | ecosystem: Environmental > Aquatic > Freshwater > Lake | place: Crystal Bog, Wisconsin, USA | collected...
AAGGAGCCAGATACCGACCCCCGTCCACAACACCCTGCATCACACTCGGAAAGAATCCACCAATCCTCGGTCTCAAAACAAGATCATTTTGGACCTGCAGATTTGAACCCGCCGACGCAGAAGGTTCTTTATAAGAACTATCCACAAACGATAAAGGTTGGGCAGCCATTCTGCTTATACAAGAGAATTCATAAGAGGCCACTAGCCAAAATTGAATCCCAAGGCCCCCCCCTTGCCCAGCAGGAAATACCATGGCCACTGCTGATCAGTATAAGCGTCTCACGCACCGCGACCACATTCTTGAGCTTCCAGACACCTATATCGGTTCTGTGGAGACTCATCAGGAGTTGCGATGGGTGTATGACGCGGAGAAGGGAAAGATGGTGCACCGACAGGTCGCCTTCAATCCTGGCTTCTACAAGCTCTTTGATGAGATTGTAGTAAATGCCCGTGACGCTCTTGTCCGTTCTCAGGCCGATAAGTCTAAGACACCCATCAAGCACATTGATGTGTCTGTGACAACTGGACCCACGGGATGCAAGATTGTTGTCGAGAACGACGGCGATGGCATTCCTGTTGAGGAGCACTCCGAGTATAAGGTCTACGCCCCTGAGCTAATCTTCGGTCACCTGCTCACCAGCGGTAACTACAACAAGGAGGAAGAGAAGATTGTAGGAGGCAAGAATGGATATGGTGCAAAGCTGGCAAATATCTTCAGCAAGTCGTTTACTGTCGAGACTCGTGATCCGCGTAATGGTCTCGCATACTCGCAGACCTGGAAGGATCACATGTCCACCTGCGGAAAGCCGAGTGTTCGCAAGGACAAGGCCACCAAGGGCTACGTCAAGATTATCTTTGAACCTGATCTGAGCCGTTTTCAGGGCCTCCAGATGGAGGAGATGACCGCAGTTCTCCAGACTCGTGCGTATGAGCTTGCAGCTCTCGCGGGTAAGGATGTCAAGGTCTCCTGGCAGGGTCAGGTCATCACAACCAACACTTTTGAGAAGTTCACGCATCTCTTCGTCAAGGATCAGGCCTCCATTGCCTTCGAGCAGTGTGGTGAGCGTTGGTCTATTGCGGCTGTTCTCACTCGCTCCCTGTTCGATGACGACGATACTCACGATGAACGCCATGTCTCCTTTGCGAACGGCGTCAATACGAAAAAGGGCGGTAAGCACGTAGAGACAGTCACACGCCACGTGCTGAATGATTTCTGCGAGGTCGCCAAGAAGAAGAAGGTGGATGTCAAGCCGTCACAGCTCAAGGACGCAGTCCTCTTCTTCGTAAATGCAACAATTGTAAATCCCTCCTTTGACTCACAGACAAAGGAGTATCTAACTACGCCTGCAAACAAGTTCGGCTCAGTCTTCAAGTGTTCACCGAAGTTCTGTGAGACTCTTATCAAGATTGGATTGCTGGAGGAGGCACAAAGCATCGTGGAGGCGAAGGCTGCGAAGGAGGCCAAGAAGACCGACGGTGCAAAGAAGAAGACCATTCGTGGAATTCCGAAGCTCGAGGATGCTCTGTGGGCAGGCACGGGCAAGTCATCTGAGTGCACACTCATTCTCACGGAGGGAGATTCAGCTGCAACCTCCGCAATCTCAGGCCTCAAGGTCGTGGGACGTGAACGCTGGGGTGTCTTTCCCCTGAAGGGTAAGATGCTGAACGTAAAGGATATCAGTCAGCTCAAGTTCAATCAGAACGAGGAGCTTACTGCGATCAAGAAGATTGTGGGTCTGGAGCAGGGCCGCAAGTATTCGACAACCAAGGATCTTCGTTATGGCCGCATCATGGTCATGGCAGATCAGGATTTGGATGGAGCCCACATCAAGGGACTTCTGATGAATCTGTTTCATACCGAGTGGCCTACACTCATGCAGATCAACTTCATCTGCTCTCTGGCCACGCCACTTCTGAAGGCTATGCGTCGTTCCGAGACGCGTTCCTTCTATTCACAGCCCGAGTTTGATACCTGGCATCAGGTAGCAGGTCCTGGATGGAAGCTAAAGTATTACAAGGGATTGGGCACGAGCACTCCTGCCGAGGCCCGTGAATGGTTCGAGAATCTCCACGAGATTAAGTATACCTGGGACACCGAGACCGATGAGTCCATGTCTCTCGCATTTAGCAAGAAGCGATCCGATGATCGCAAGAAGTGGCTCGGCACATATGATCCAAAGCGTATGGCTGCCGCAGATGAGCGTGGATGTGTCGACTACACCAGCTTCGTCAACAACGAGCTTATTCATTTCAGCAATGCAGACAATATTCGTTCTCTGCCCCACCTGATGGACGGTCTCAAGCCGTCACAGCGTAAGATTCTCTATGGCTGCCTGAAGCGTGGCCTCAAACAGGAGGTTCGTGTTGCACAGCTAGCAGGATATGTTTCAGAGCACGCTGCCTATCACCACGGCGAGGCGTCTCTGAACATGACGATTGTCGGCATGGCACAGACCTTTGTCGGCTCAAACAACATCAATCTCCTTGTTCCGATCGGGCAGTTTGGATCTCGCCTTCTCGGTGGAAAGGATTCAGCTTCTGCCCGATACATTCACACACACTTGGAGCAAATCGTCGATGTTCTCTTTCACAAGGAGGATCTGCCGATTCTAAAGTATACCGAGGATGACGGTGTTCCTGTTGAGCCTGAGAACTATCTGCCTGTTGTCCCTCTACTGGCGATCAATGGCTCAGTAGGCATCGGCACGGGATTCAGCACGGACATTCCTCCTCACAATCCTTCTGAGGTCGTGTCGCTGATTGAGCAGCGTATTCGCGGAGAGCGTAAGTCACTCAGTGGTCTATCTCTGAAGCCCTGGTGGTATGGATTCAAGGGCCCTGTTCTTCCTAACGGCGAAGATACCTGGATCACGAAGGGCCTCTACACGCTCGATGATGCGAAGCGGACGGTGACAATTTCAGAGTTGCCTGTTGGAACCTGGACAAAGGACTATAAGGTCTTCCTGGATTCGATGTGTGTTGATGATAAGTCTGTCATGAAGTCATTTGATGACCTGTATGATGATGACACGGTTCGCTTTGTCCTTTACATGGAGAATGATTATTACGAGGACATCAAGGCTGACATGGCCGAGTTCGAGAAGCGTTTCAAGCTGACTACGTCATGGAAGCTCTCGAACATGACGTGCTTTGACACGGAGATGAAGATTGTAAAGTTCTCGACGGTGGGTGACATCCTAGAGGCATATTATGTGCCGCGTCTGGTTGCATATGAGACGAGGCGGGTGCGAGAGATGGAGCGGCTGGAGAAGGATGCTCTTGAGGCTGATGCGAAGGCGAGGTTCCTCCGAGCAGTCCTTGAGGGATCTCTGGATCTCCGGAAGGCCACGGATGAGGAGATTGTGGGGGCGATGGTCAAGCACTCACTGCCTCCCATTTCCGATCCCGAGTTTCCCGATACAGTTGATGCATATGAGTATCTACTGAAGCTGCGTATGGATCGTGTGAAGGCTTCGGCAATCAAGGATGCAGAGGATTCTGTTCTGAAGGCACGAATGGCCTACGAGTTGCTTCGAGACACGACGGCTTCGGCTCTCTGGCTTGAGGACCTACAGGCATTCAAGGCAGCATGGGAGACTATGCAGAAGACGAGGGAGAAGGCTGGCACTACGGGGCCCAAGAAGAAGCCCACTAAACGAACTGGTTAAAAGGCAATGACTTGGATCCTGCCCGACTGAGATTCTGGGGCTGGGCCATCGGTGTGGGTAAAGTGCTTATGTCCTTTAAATAATAATGATAATGATCCACGGCTGAGAGAATATGAGGGGCAGACCAATTTACGACAAGTTGATTGAGCTCAGCAACCTGATCAGGAATACCAAACGGCAGGTTCTTTGCATACTGATAATAAATAGCACGCATGATTATTTTTAATTCATCCACGGATTGATCATCGATTACATATCCCTTCGGTTGGCTCTTATCAAAGACATACCGACGAATACTATTTTGAACAACTCGTATATTCTCTTGGCTGAAAAAGGCCTTACTTACCGGCGTAGTTTCCCAGTTGCCGCGTAACATATCGGTCTCGAACCCCTTCTCGACCGTTGTTTGATGCTGAAATCCGGGGAAGGTGGATGAGAGTTCACCACCGGCACTAGGTCTCTCCTCAAGATTCACTCGACCATTCTGTCCTTTGTAACTGTCCGGATTTGTTAAGGGGAGTTCAAAGTCGGCGTAGTTTGTGTTCGTGTTCATGTTCTTTGTCTCTGACTGGTGTCTCTGAAAATATTTTCTAATCAAGGAGTATAGAATCAAATGACCTCCATTCCCTACGGCCTCAAGAGCATCCCTGCCGACTCGCGTAACTTCATGCCCGTGTCGTCGCTCGCCTACCCTGGCGGCATCAACTCCCTGAACATCGCCACGGGTGTTCTCTCCACGGCGGCCTGGTCAGGCCAGTGCAATGCTGGTTCCTTCACGGGCCAGGGCTCCAAGTACACGTCCTCCATCAACGGCCCTGGTGCGGGCAAGCTCCGTGACATGGGCAAGACGTTCGTCTCATCTGGCCGCTTCTTCCGCAAGGTCCAGCTGATCGTTCCGAACACGGCCACGACCTCCACGTTCGGCGTTGAGGGCAAGGTCTTCTCCCCGCAGCTCGAGGACTACCTCCAGGGCTACATTGAGCTCGGCTGGGAGGGCAACGGCCAGTCTGCCCCTGTCGCCCGCACGATGTAAATACATTTTTTCCTACAAACCTTTTTTTAGAGTTACATTTTGTCTCTCTAAAAAAAGCACATCAAGTAGAAGATAGAGATGGATTACTGGTTTATCCTCTACATATTAATCGCAGTTGGCGTGTGCCTAGGTGGCATGGTTGTCCTCATTCAAAGCCAAAGAACCCTCGGTGGATTCTTGTTTCTCGTCGGTGCCATCTTGATCTTTGTGTTCTACGGCTTACGTTGGTTTTCCGGTGACACCCTAAGACCGACAAAGTTCAGTTCAACGACTTGGCCACCTGTTATCAATCTCTGCCCCGATTTCCTGTCATTGTATGACCGCGGGTCCGGTGGAAAATCAGATAAGGTTTGTGTTGATTTGATTGGTGTCTCCAATGGCGGTATCCAGAAGTTACTCGACACGCACAATGCTCAAAATGATGGCTATGTATTCCATTTGTTCCAGGATAAGAGTGGTGCTGATCGTCTAAAATCTCTGTGCCAGGAGTGCAAGGATAAGGCGGTCACATGGGAGGGCATCTTTGATGGCGTTTCATGCCAGGATCCTTCTTTTGTCCCGAGAACTGACGGCACAACGGATTCTACAAAGCCTTCAGACACATGCAAGTAAAATTGTTGGCTCTTTTTAAAAAAAACCCAGTATAGTTTCCGATGTCCGACGAAAAAGAAGAGAAAGAAGAGTATAAAAGTCTAAAGGAGGCATCAAGGTTGGCCCTTTCGACCTTTATAGTGTATTCAGTTCATTTTGGAGCTCTTAAGACATATGATGCATTCTGTGTCCCTGATGGAGTGTATGGATATCTTCAAGGGCTTATTACAACAGGAAGCCCTGTTTGTAGGTTTGTTCTCGATACTGTAACCTCTACACAGAATCATTATAGTGGTGTTCTTCTTGTTGGTGCTAGTCGTCTTCTTCTAGGGCTAATTGGTATCTAAAAAGAACGTTTGGTTAAGAAGTAAATGTGGTCACCCACGCATATAGACAAAACAATTTGTCTACATCCAGGGGCGGAAAGTAAAATCAAGGGATGGCTCGAAAAGCCGTCACATGCAGCTATTCTTTTGTATGGAGAGCCTGGTGTTGGAAAGACAACAATGGCTCATCGTGTCTTTAAAGATAAGGGTCTTAAAACTATTGAATATAATGCGAGTCATACACGCAGCGGCACTTCCTTTCGGAAACTCATTTTGCCTTTGTTGAAGGAGGGTGGTATTGTAAACATGCTTGAGACAGGTAAAAGAGGTGGTATTGGTATTATTCTTGATGAGATTGATGGTCTAAGTCAGGGCGAGAAAGGTGGTTTAAAAGAACTCCTGGATTTTTTGCGTGGATGGAAACCCAATCAAGAAACCACGCCTTTGATTCTGATCAGTAACACACTGGACTCGAGAAATCTGATCCAGATTTCTAAGTTGTGTTTGACAATTCCAATCGGAGAGGCCGACAAGGGACAGGTCGAGAAATGGCTAGGCAAAACTCTCGAATCCGACGATGCAATTAAGAAGGTTCAAGGAGACTTACGATTATTACAGCGTCAAGTTGCAGGACTTGAAACACCGTTTGAAATGAGTGAAGTTCCTGAGGGAATTCTTCCTATTGCCTGGTGGACTCTGTGGAATGAATGGGATCCATTTGTTGATCTAGATATTGAGAGCCATGAAGCTAATCTTGCTGGACTCGTAATGATTGAAAATATGAATGACCGTATTCTTATGTCAAAGGGAAATACAGAAGAAGCATGGCGTTCATATCGATCCCTCTATACAGCATATTGTAAGAGTGATCGTGCAGACTTCTGGGCCTTCTTTCACCAATGCTGGAATCTGTTGCCTTTGTCTCAGGATTTGAAGTTGAAGATTCCGAGTTTACGTCTAACACAGGAAGCACCTTTGCCTCCAGGATATACACATAACTCATCAGAAGTTCTTCGGTATACACCTGTCTTGACAAAGCAATCAGCAATCTTCAACTCATGGAAGTTCATGTGCGAGATTGCAGATCGCGACTCTATACCTGTTCATATTGTCCCGCTTGTGTGTCACAAAGAGGCTGAGAAGGCTGATCAAAAAACGGATAAGATTCGTCGCTTAAAAAATATTGCTCTCAAGACGCTTCTGCCTTAGATATTCCAGAATTCTGGAGTATGACGCTTAATCCAGTCACGAATAAGAGGTTCCTCTTCCTGTTTCACTGGCATTTCAATGTATGTAATGGAAATGCCACGAGAAGTTAATGTATTAAAGACTATTTGAAGAGTATTGTCTTTCCAGGACCACGAGGTCATAATATACGGCTTGAACTTCTTATGAGGCATATTATCCAGGAAGTTAGTCCAATTCTTGTAAGGAATATAGGTACCATTTGTTGTTGGAGTAATCCACGGAGTTACGACATTCCATAGAGGGACAGATGTTAGATCGGTCATTTTGGCTGCCTGCTTTGATGTTTTACTGCTTTTCAATTTTTACTGCTGTGCATGGATCATCTCATCCGGGTGAAGAAGACGCACAACCTCCAAAGGCTCTGTGCGACCCAAACGATACGCACGTCCTAAAATCTGCTTCTCCTCCTCGTGTGTCATCGCGTGAAGAAGAATCACATGCGTGGCTGCCGTGATATTCAGGCCCGCACCCGCCTGAATCGAATTCAGAAGCAAGACATTCGTATCACCCTTCTGGAATGACTTTAGTGTCTGTGCAATGACATCCTTATTGCCCTTTACAAGCTTCACCGTCAGCTTCATGGCCTCAATCTCGTGACTCAGCTGAACGAACGGATTGTCATAACGACTAAAGATCAGAAACTTGCCACTCGGATTCGCCTTCAGAAGCTGGATAAGCTGCTCGGTCTTCTTTAAAGGCTGCGGCTCATCAGACTTTACTTCCTCCACCGCTGCAAGAGGCCCCGTCGCAACATTCCTCAGACCCGATGCCTGAATTGGTGTTCTACACAGAGGACATGATGTCACTCTCGTCATACTCGTCAAAATACAGGATCCACAGAAGATCCGATGACAGCACGGCGTCAGTGTCGGTGTCTGCGGCTCATCAAAACAAATCGGGCAAATCTCCGTCTTGTAATTCTCAATACGCTCCTTCAGACCCTTAATCTGCTCCTCAAGACTATCCATACGCTCCTTGAGTGTCTTTAGAGCCTGTTCCTTTGCCTGCGGCGTGGCATAGTCAAGTGACGACTTGAAATTATACGTGAGTCTCAGGCGATTGAGCTCCTTGATACGATTCTCCGTCACTGCAGTGATCAAAGACACAGGCTCCTCAGGCTTTACACCCAGAACATCAAGAGCACCCTTAATGTCACCTGCGTGTAACAGAGTTCGCACCTCCGCAGGAATCGCGTGAGCGACAACCTGGTGCAGAATAGACGTTCTACAGAGAATATTACGAATAGAGATCGGCGGCAACGTAATCGACTCACGCACAAATTCATCACGACACCTCAACACCAGATTTCCACGGAACGGATTATTCGTCCCAACATAATCGCGAAAGAATGTTGAGCTGACTACAAAATAACGAACATAGACATATGCAGTATTTGAGGATGATTGATTACGAAGTTGAAGTAACTCCTTTTTCAGAGCATCATCTAATGCAGGATTATTCGGTATTGCACTTAAATAACCACTCGTAATATATTGCGTCATATTTGGATAGAGTAGGTTTGACCATGATGCGGAAATGAGCCAGGTGAACCGCGTAATTGCACGAGCCCTCGTCGACGGAATATGAATCGTATCTGACTCATCAAAGAAAACACGCTTCCAAATGAGATGATTTGCATAAGATACATCTTGAACAAGACCATAGAGTGTATTGGATACAAGAACAACATCAACATCCTTCATTCGCTGAGCAATATTTTCTGCAGCAAGAACAGCCTTTGTTTGAACACCCAGGCACGTCAACGAGGTCTGATCTTTAATATAGGCCTGCCACTGACGATAGAGTGTATGAGGAACAACAATGAGACATGCTGCATCCGATAAATCATGGGCGTAATTACTTGCACGAAGACTATAGAGCTGAGAAGTGCTATTGACATCAAGTTGAGGAATCAAAGGCAACGTGGGCTTTGTCTTGAGTTGAGCAATATGACCGAGAACCATCAGTGACTTGCCGACGCCGACACCATCACCCAGAAAAGAAAAACGACTATAGATTTTAGCACCACATAGATCCATGCCGAGTGAAAGCTGATTCTCACGCTCCACCATTGAATGCAGAATCGCCTTCTGGTGTGCTCTCAAAGGAACACGAATTTCAGTAGGCTGTGGGGCCTGAGTCGCATCAGAGGTCAATGAACCCTTATACGCCTCATTCAGAACGGAGACAAATTTGTCTATATGGTTATAGGCCATTGGTGTCTTCTGAAGAAAGGAAAAGACAAATGTTTAGACCGTTATATCTCATGCATTTGAAAAAAAAGATTTTAACTCTTCATCCTTAATAAAGTCGCCAATTTTAAGATTTGTTTTCTTAACAAAAGGATTCGTTTGCTCTCTTAGCCTTTTCTTGTCAAAAGTGTTCTCGCTGTGACTCATGACCAGCATTACCTTCATCGGATCCAGCTGAATCATCGGATTCTTATACTCCTCGAGAAATGAACGCTCCTCAGAGTGTGTCACAATATCATCATAGGTATGCGTCTTTGCATACTTGGAGAGCCAAGCCATCGTTCCATTCGTGGCGTGTGTGGGTGAATAAGGACCCAACTTCCAGATCTCCTTGTTGTCCGAGTAATACATATAGATCTCAGATGCACCCGCAAGTTCAACAGTGGGGCTCTTTCGAAAGGCCTCGACTGCTGCAGATACACGACACGGAAAATAGAAGTCATCATCATCCATCGCCACAATAATATCACCCTTTGCTTCCTGATTGAGAATGTTACGCTTTCCACCAATTAGAAGCTTGTCTTCCAGATAGATATACCGAATATTAGGTAGCCGCTGTGCCAGATCCTTAAAGAAATCTTCAACAGTCTCCTGACCATCATCGAGAATAATCCACTCCATACGATCCTTTGGATAGTCCTGGCTTTCATAACACTTTATCAAGGCAGGAATAAAACGACGACGATTGTATGTGGGTGTAATAACGGATACAAAGGGTAGTGACATTGCTATTTATACATTTGACCCAATTTTTAAGCCTTCCATCGACTTCAGGATATTTCCTGCTGCCTTTGCCCCAGGGCTTGCTATTGCAGCTGCAGATAAACTCAACGCCTCCACGCCTTTGATAAGAGCCTCCGCCTTGACAGCCGACATCGCCTCAGCAGCCTGCTTGGCATTCACAGAACCACCCACCAAATCCGCTGATTGTTTCATAAAGTCCGCATATGCGTCAGTGGCTCTCTTGTCCTCCTTATAAGTGAACGGATAGAGTAACATTCTACCTAACTGACTATCTGTTTCTGTTGTAAAGATCGGCAGCATTCTGTAAATAAACGGTGCATCCTTATTGAACCACCGATACAAATAATACAGAATGACTACAGGGCCAAAGAGAAATCCATAAATAAAATACAGAATTCTATACTGGATATCACGACCAATGGCGTCGTTCGCCGCGAGAGTTCCAGCAACAAGACAAATCATCGTGTAAAACAATCCAGATACAACCTGTGTGGCAATATCCTTTGTGCTTGTTAAGAGACGAAAGAGATTAAATTGTTCTTCCTGAGACTTCTTATTTGCGTCATTCAGATTCTTATTCTGTGCAACAGTAGCTGAATTCTTCGGATCAAGAATCAGCCCAAGATAAGGCTGAGCAACACTCTGTGTTATAAACGCCTTTACAGTATTCAGCTTGTTCTGAAGATCAATTGTCTTTTGAGAGGCCGCTGTCTTATTATACGCGTCAAGTTCAGTAAAATATGCCTTCATTTTCTTTACAAAATCCGCATTTGGAACCTGTTTCTTTGCATCCATGTCATCAATGACACTAGGGCCAGTCCTCGCAATATATTCAAGAGTTAGAACAGCCGCATTATAAGCTGTCAAATCAGCCTCTGTGTCCTTAAGCAGCTGAGTTCTCTGATCCCATATTGCCGCCGTTGCAGTGGTCGTAACATAATCCGTATTTGTCTTTATCAGATCATTGAATTTTGGAAGGGCTATAGGCGACATTGTATTGTTTGCAATGAGTGTATCTGTATCTCCCCTTACATCGTTCAGAAGTTTCTTGAATTTTTCCTTTGACGGCAACGCAGCGGCATCACGTTCTGCTGCGGCCTTTTCTGCTGCGGCATTATATGTTACGGAATCAATACCTTTACTTAAT
>Ga0007834_1000581_pt1 | contig 10992 bp, 11 predicted proteins | sample CryBogCBE06Nov07_FD_71233 | JGI IMG/M metagenome (GOLD analysis project Ga0007834, IMG submission 71233) | Freshwater microbial communities from Crystal Bog, Wisconsin, USA - CBE06Nov07 | ecosystem: Environmental > Aquatic > Freshwater > Lake | place: Crystal Bog, Wisconsin, USA | collected...
TTTTCCGGCGTGCGGCCCAGCATCATTTTCGCTTCGTTACCGAACGCATACGGCACCATGGCGCCGCGTTCCTGACGCATGGCCACCACCGACGGTTCGTTCAGCACCACCCCACGGCCCTTCACATAAACAAGCGTATTGGCAGTGCCAAGGTCGATGGCCATGTCTTCCGACATCATGCCAAGCAGTTTTCCGATTCCGAACATTGAAATTCCTGTGCGATTAGGTGTGTCATTTATTTTGCAACACCTTAGCCCCATGCCTCATGCTGGCAAGGGTTTTTCGCAATCTATCCGAACGAAATATGAATGGCTTTCTTCTTAATTACCGCTTCTCCGCAGTTTGCTCATGCTGGTCAGTCACACCAATGCGTGCCGTGAAACGTTCCAGCTTGTTCAGGGCGCTGATGTAAGCCTTGGCCGAAGCCACTAATGTATCGACGTCAGCCCCTTGTCCGGTGACCAGATGGCCGTCGCGCTCAAGCCGTACGGAGACTTCGGCTTGGGCGTCAGTTCCGCGGGTGACCCCATGGACTTGATAAAGCCGCAGCTCAACTTCTCCAGCAGGACCAACGAGTGACTTGATGGCTTTGAAGGTGGCATCGACGGGGCCATTGCCTTCTTTTTTGGCCGTGCGAAGCTTGCCATCGATGGCAAGGCCGAGCCGCGCGACCTGCGGGCCCTCAGTACCACACTCAATTTGTAATGATTCAAAACGGTAACGCTCGTTGGCCGCACCGGTGTCGAGCAACGCCAGAATGTCTTCATCGAATACTTCCTTCTTTTTATCCGCCAAGGTTTTGAAGCGCACAAACGCGTCTTCCAGTTGATTATCGCCGATGTTGAAAATGCCCAATTCGTTCAACTTGTCTTTGAACGCCGCGCGGCCCGAATGTTTGCCCATCACCAGATTGGTTTTGGTGACACCGACCGATTCTGGCGTCATGATTTCATACGTATCGCGATTCTTCAGCATGCCATCTTGGTGGATGCCGCTTTCATGCGCAAACGCGTTCGCGCCCACAATCGCCTTGTTCACCTGCACGGCTTGGCCGGTCACCTGCGTCACCAAACGGCTGGCGCGCATGAGGTGTTCCGTCTTCACGCCACATTCCACGCCGAACACATCTTTGCGCACTTTCAGCGCCATCACCACTTCTTCCAGCGATGTATTTCCGGCGCGTTCACCAATGCCGTTGATAGTACATTCAATCTGCCGCGCACCGGCTTTCACGGCCGCCAGCGAGTTGGCGGTGGCGAGGCCCAAATCATTCTGGCCGTGGAAACTGAAAATGGCTTTGTCGGCATTCTTCGCGTTGGCCATCACATGGGTGAACATTTTGGCAATCGTTTCCGGCGTGCCATAACCCACCGTGTCGGGCAGGTTGATGGTGGTGGCCCCCGCATCAATCGCCACTTCCACCGCACGCGTTAAATAATCAAGCTCGGTGCGGGTCGCATCCATCGCGCTCCACTCCACATTGTCGGTGAAGCTGCGGGCCAGCGCCACGGCATCTTTAATCACCACCAACGCCTGATCTTGCGATAGTTTGAACTGGTGCGTCAGGTGAATTTCACTCGTGCTCATGAAGGTATGAATACGTGGACGTTTCGCGTTTTTCAGTGCTTCCGCTGCGCGGCGAATATCGGCTTCTTTTGCTCGCGCCAGCGAACAGATCACGGAATTTTTTGCCATTTCCGCAATGGCTTTCACCGATTCAAAATCACCATCGCTTGCCATGGCGAATCCTGCCTCGATCACGTCGATGCCCATACCATCCAGCACTTCGGCGACGAGGAGTTTTTCCTCACGCGTCATGCTCATGCCAGGCGACTGCTCGCCATCACGCAAGGTGGTATCGAAAATGATAATGCGGTTCTTGGCCATAAAAAATCCTCGAAATACCGAGACTTTATAGAGCCGAACGGCAGCAGCTGCAAGAGCTTTACTTACGCGGCGATACCGCTGCGTGCTGTCCAAGGATGGATTTAATATTCTCGGCCATCGCCGCTACTTTGTCGAACGAATGCGGCTTTTCCCACAATGTCTTCACGCCAATATCATAGAGCTGATCTTCCAGATACTCGCCCGGCGCCTGACTGAACATGAGAATAGGTTTATCGTAATGAGCCGCCTTTAGTTCTTTCGCCAGCCGCACACCAAATTGATCATTTTGGCAGTCAACATCGCTAAGTACGGCATCAAATGGTGGGTTGGCCAACTTTGCATAACGCACAATATCCGGCGTAGAGCCAAATACTCCATGCTCCGCCGATGTCGGAGTGCCGGGCGAAAAATGAGCGGTGACAACCTCAATGCCGCATTCATCAAAATCCTGCGCATAGGATTGAAGCAACAGCTTCATATCATCCACCATAAGTATGCGATATTTCTTTTGCATGGTTTATCTCAATCGCCCCATCACCCCACGCGCTTCGCTTGTTCGGCGAATGCTTGCGCAAATGCTTTGCACACTGCGTCATTCTGACCTTTGTCAAAAAGCGCGGACCCGCCCGCTTCTTTGACTGCGGCGACATCATTTTTAAATTGCTGGTCGAAGCGCTCTTTCGACATCACTTCCCGCAGGTCATCATATTTACCGCTATGGACAATCATGGGGATTGGGCCTTTTGCAGCTTTCACCGTTTCAAGCGCTTCTTTCCATGAAAACTTGCTCATCATTTGCCCGTCCGAGAGCAATGCATCGAACGCCGTCGCCTTCACGCGTTTTTCAAATTCTTGAGGACTATGAACGACCAGATCAAATCCGGTTGGGTCGCGCTCCATAAAGCCATCGTCGATAAGCCACGAAACAACTTCAAAACCCGCCTTGCGCATGTGCTGACAGAACCCGCGCAGCTCTTCCGGCCTATCGTCGATAATAAGCAGCCTCTTTCCCTGAAATTGCGCTTTAAGCGTGTGCCTCATGGCCATCCCTCACGTTGACGCCAAAATGTTACCATAAAATTGCAGTTGCGGTATAAAGATTTGATGACATTCCAGAAGGTCTAAGACCGATCAACGCACTACGCGGGAGGAAGCAGAAACTGCCGTAAAATAGGCGTCAGCAATTTGCCAATTTCCCACAATTTCTCCTGCAGTTCATTCATATCTTCGGGTGATATGTAGCCTTGCTTATGCGCAGCAAGTAACAGGCTTTCAAGCTCATCGGTGGCGCGCTGGGCAAGCACAATAAACTGTCCGGCCAGCTTGCGGTTTTTTTGCTCATAGCCCTGCACCACGTTGGCGGGAATCGCGCTTACTACCTGCTGCATTTCTTCTACTAGGCCATAACGCTCAGCTGTCGGAAATGTTCCAGCGATTTCTTTGATGCGATCCACCAGCACCATGCTGTGCTGGAGAATCACTAGCTCGCGGTAATTTTCCATGTCCCATCCCCTTGGATAGGATCATGATGCTAGTTCTTGCTTTGGTCCACCAGTTTATTTTTAGCGATCCATGGCATCATGGCGCGCATTTTGGCACCCGTCTGCTCGATGGGAAGTTTGGTGGTGGCGTCGCGCCATTTTTCCAGATTATGTGCACCTTGCGTAGCACGGTCACCCATGAATTCTTTGGTGAATTTGCCCGACTGAATATCGGCCAGCACGCGCTTCATTTCCTTTTTCGTTTCTTCGGTGATGATGCGCGGACCAGTTACATAGTCACCATATTCGGCGGTGTTGGAAATGCTGTAGCGCATGTTGCTCATGCCGCCTTCATAGAGCAGATCCACAATCAGCTTCAGCTCGTGCATGCATTCGAAATAGGCCATCTCTGGCGGATAGCCGGCTTCCACCAGCGTTTCAAAACCGGCATTCACCAACGCCGTCACGCCGCCGCACAGCACGGCTTGTTCGCCGAACAGATCGGTTTCGCATTCGTCTTTGAAGTTGGTTTCGATAATGCCCGAACGGCCACCGCCCACCGCACTGGCATAGCTCAGCGCCAGGTCTTTTGCTTTGCCGGAAGCATTCTGCGCCACGGCGATCAGGCAGGGCACGCCGCCGCCTTTTTGATATTCACCACGCACCGTGTGGCCGGGGCCTTTCGGGGCGATCATGATCACATCCAGATCCGCGCGCGGCTTGATGAGCTGGAAGTGAATGTTCAAACCATGCGCGAAGGCCAGCGTTGCGCCTTGCTTCAAATTGTCTGCCAAATCTTGCGTATATAAATCCGCCTGCAATTCATCCGGCGTCAGAATCATCACCACGTCGGCCCATGCGGCGGCGGCTTTTGGGTTCATCACTTCAAAGCCAGCGGCTTTCGCTTTATCCGCGGTTTTTGACCCATCGCGCAGGGCGATGTGCACGTTCTTCACGCCGGAATCTTTCAGGTTCAGCGCATGCGCATGGCCTTGGCTGCCATAACCAATCACCGCCACGTTTTTGCCTTTGATCAGGTCAAGATTGCAGTCCTGATCGTAATAGACATTGAGACCGATGGCATCGGTGGGCGATTTTTTTGCGGCGGCGGCAGTGGACATGGGTTTCTCCTTGGAAAATATGGAGCAAGCCTTTTAGCCGGATTTGCAGGAAATGAAAGGGTTTTCTTCGATTATTCGACCTTAAATCGATAACTTCAAAGCGATAGCGAAACCACGTTTTCGCGGCAGCTTTGGCAAATTTACCGCATAAAAGTACACCGACCGTAGGGAGGGGCTTTTATGCGATACGCTAAATCCCCTTCTTGCCGCGGGCAACGGATGCCACACCGGTGCGGCACACTTCCACCAGGCCCAGCGGACGCATCAGGTCGATGAAGCTGTTCACTTTTTCGGTGGGGCCGGTAATTTCAAACACGAAGCTTTCAATGGTGGTATCCACCGGTTTGGCGCGGAAAATATCGGCAATGCGCAGGGCTTCGTTGCGGTTCTCGCCATTGCCCACCACTTTCACCAGCGCCAGTTCGCGCTCCACAAAGGGTGATTCCACGGTGAGATCATGCACCTTATGCACGGGCACCATACGCTCTAGCAGGGCGATGATATGTTTGATTTTCGCCGCCGATCCGTGCGTCACCACGGTGATGCGCGACAGGCGTTTTTTGAGGTCCACCTCCGCCACCGTCAGCGAGCCGATGTTATAGCCGCGCGCGGAAAAAAGCCCCACCACGCGGTTCAGCACGCCGAATTCGTTATCCACCAGCACCGCCAGAATATGGCGGTCCTCGAGGACTTCCTCGTCGGGAATATCATACACAATGTCGAGTACTTCGGCTGTCATGGGCGCATATCCAGTATCAAATAGTTATCAATTCACCTAAATTGGTTTCGGCTTATCTCGATTTATCAGGAGGCGTTTCCATAACAGCCCGATGCATGTTAACAATCGTACTGGGAAAGAGTTCGCCACTACCATCAATCTTTATTTCTCCTTCGTCAGAGAGTTTTGCTTCAAATCCATTTTCTAAAAAATATTTGCGCAATTCAAATAATGAGGTGTTACGGGATGGCTTGATTACCACTTCAAGCGCATCTTCTGCACCAACGTTCACTTTTACGTCCGCACCCGTCTTATTACCAAATTTCTTCTTCAGTATTTCCTCGAACATGGTTTTTACATGTTCGTGAAAGGGGGGTAAATTAACGAGATCGTCTGTAGCCATAATGCCCTCCTAAACTTTTGATCTTTTTTAACTGCTAGTGCGCCACACTAGCACTAATTCACACTTTTAACCATGAAGACTTTTCTAATTAAACCGCTCCAACTTCTTTTTTATATAGCACTTGGCTCGCTCATCAGCGGCATGGGTTTGCGCTCTTGGTCAATGGCCACAAACACAAAGTCACCCTCGGTTACCAGCTCTTCCTTGTTGGTTTCCAGCCTCTCCACAATCACTTCCACATGCACGGTGATGCTGGTGCGGCCCGTGCGCAGGGTGCTGGCGTAACAGATCACACAATCACCCACATAGACGGGTTTATGGAACACCAATTTATCAACCGCCACCGTCACAATGCGGGCATGGGTGAGTTTGCGCGCATGCAGATAGGCCGCCAAATCCATCTGACCCATAATCCACCCACCGAACATGTCGCCATGCAGGTTCAGGTCGCCGGGCATGGCCACCACTTTAATCACCAATTCGCGCTGCGCTTCTTTGGTCATACGCGGTTCTTGTCCAGCACGGGGGCGTTTTCTTCGGGCCCCAGCACCAGCTCATAATGGGCGGCGCCTGCGGGAATCATGGGATACACATTCTCCGTCGGATCGACCCAGCAATCAAATAGCACGGGGCCGGGGTGGGCCAGCATTTCAGCAATGGCCGCACCCAGCTTGGCTGGGTCTTTGCAGCGAATGCCCTTCATGCCAAAACTCTCGGCGCATTTCACAAAATCGGGCAAGCTGTCCATGTAGGACTCGCTATAGCGGCTGGAATAAAACATCTCCTGCCACTGGCGCACCATGCCCATGTAATGGTTGTTGAGAATCATGATTTTCACCGGCAGGCGATATTGCACGGCCGTGCTCATCTCCTGAATATTCATCATGAAACTGGATTCGCCCGTCACGCACACGACGGGTTTTTTCGCGTGGGCGATTTGCACGCCAATGGCCGCCGGAAAGCCATAGCCCATGGTGCCAAGCCCACCGGACGTCATCCAACGATTGGGTTTGTCGTACAGAATATGTTGCGCGGCCCACATCTGGTGCTGGCCCACATCCGTGGTGATATAAAAATCTTTTTTTGCTAGCGCGTGGTTCAAGCGGCGCAGCGCATGCTGCGGTTTAATATGCTTGCCCGCCTGCTTATAGCCAAAGCTATCGCGCGCGCGCCATGCATCAATCTGCTTCCACCATTTCGCGATGGCATCGCGTTGCGTGACGATTTTTTTCTTCTTCCAAAGCGCAATCATCATGTCGATCACTTCGGCGGCGTCGCCCACAATCGGCACATCCACCTGCACAATTTTATCAATGGAACTCGCGTCGATATCGACATGGATTTTTTTCGATTTCTGCGCGAACGCATCCAGCCGCCCCGTCACCCGATCATCAAACCGCGCGCCAAGATTGATCATCACGTCGCACTCACTCATGCACATGTTCGCTTCCAGCGATCCATGCATGCCGGGCATGCCTAAAAACTGTTTGTCATTCCCCGGAAATGCGCCAAGCCCCATCAGCGTCGTCGTCACCGGAAAGCCCGTCATATGCGCAAATTTGGTGAGCGCTTCGCAGGCCGATTGGCCAGCATTAATTACCCCACCACCCACATAAAACAGCGGACGTTTCGCCTTGCTCATCAAATCAATCGCACGCTCCACCATGCGCGCATCGGCCTTGCGGGTGGGCTTATAGCTCTGGCGCGAAACGGGCTGTTTGCCATGATAAATGCCCGTGGCATTCAGCACATCCTTCGGCACATCCACCAGCACGGGGCCGGGGCGGCCACTGGTTGCCACATGGAACGCCTCATGCAAAATGCGGCCCAGATCATTCACGTTTTTCACGAGGTAATTATGCTTGGTAGCACTGCGGGTGATGCCCACCACATCCGCTTCCTGAAACGCGTCCGACCCGATGAGATGCGTGGGCACCTGCCCCGACACACACACCAGCGGAATCGAATCCATCAGCGCATCGGCCAGCGCCGTCACCGTGTTGGTGGCACCAGGTCCACTCGTCACCATCATCACGCCCACTTTTCCGGTAGAGCGCGCATAGCCCTCCGCCGCATGGCCCGCGCCTTGTTCGTGCCGCACCAAAATATGGCGCAGTTTATTTTGCTTAAACAGCGCATCATAGACTGGCAGCACCGCCCCACCCGGATAGCCAAACACCACTTCCGTGCCATTATCCAGCATGGATTGAATGACGATTTCTGCACCCGTCAGCTCACGCCCAGCGCCTTCGCGGGGGGCTTCGCCGCGCTTGCTTTCGCGGATGCTAGTGGATGTTTTTGGGGTCAGAAAATCATCCGCCGTCAGGCGAATATGGCGGGCTTTCGCTTCTTTCAGCAAGGTCATTTGATGGCGCGTGGGAATCAGATCCCACTGCGACACCGCACCGGGGGTGACGTTACAAATTTCTGCCACCACATTGGTGCCGCCGAATTTGGCAATGATGTTTTCTTTTGCGTCCATGGGGGTGGTGTTTAGGTAAACTAAACTAAAATAGCAAGTTCAATTTTAGTTTAGGTAGCAGAAACAAGCGTTGCCTGCGGCAACTGATTCCTGATCCACGTCATCTGCCGTTTGGCGTAATTGCGGGTGTTTTGCTGGGCTTGAGCGATGGCATCTTCCAGCGTCATCGTGCCGTTTACATAGGCCATCAGTTCCGGCACGCCATGCGCGCGCAAAATGGGGGTGTCGGGATGCAGGTTCAGCGCCATCAGCGCCTTCACCTCATCAAGCGCACCGTGTTGCATCATGATCTCAAACCGCTGGTCGATGCGCTGATAAAGCTGTTTACGCTCCATCACCATGGCGAAACATTCAAAATTTGCATCGGGAAAAAGCTTGATATTGCTGGCTTTTTGCCACTCGTCCAAGCTTTTGCCCGTGGTCAGCACCACCTCCAGCGCGCGCAACAAACGCTGCGTGTCGCCAGCTTTCAGTTTCGCCGCCATCACCACATCTTCTTTCAAAAGCTTGGCGTGCAACGCCTCGCGCGGGGTGGCGCGCACCGCATCACGAATATCCGCCGGAATGGACGGAATGCTCGACAGCCCCTCCATCAGTGCCTTGAGATACATACCCGTCCCGCCCACCAGCAGCGGGTGCTTTCCCTGCTCCCACGCCGTACGAATGGCAGGCTCCACCAGCTTCAACCACACCGCCACCGATGTGGGTGATGACGGTGGCAGCACACCATAAAGCGCATGTTCTGCGGCCGACTCTTCTTCCACGCTTGGCCGCGCGCTAAGCACACGCAAGGTCGAAACCATCTGCATCGCGTCGGCATTGATGATCACCGTCGGGCGCTCGGCCGCCATTTCCAGCGCCCGCGCTGTTTTTCCCGATCCCGTGGGGCCGACAAGAATGCTGATCTGTTTTGGTTGCGACATGGGTGGCTTATCGTTATGGGTTGCACCCATCATTAATCATATCGAAGGCCAATCGTCATGCGTCACGTGCTTACATTCATCGGTTCCGCTTCAAGCCCTGCACCGTTGGCACAAATCATCACCAAGCTCACCGCCAGTTTCTCGGGCATGCCGCTGCGCGCACTGGCGAAAGATAAAGCCTATGACGTGGAGCTGGAATATGCGCTGACACCAGACGCCTTCGCCAAACTACGTGATGCGGCGCATGCCATGCAGATCGATTGCGTGATGCAGCCACTGGCCAACCGCGCCAAAAAACTCCTCATCAGCGATATGGATTCCACCATGATCGGGCAGGAATGCATTGATGAGCTGGCAGATTGCATGGGGCTGAAAGCCAAAGTTTCCGCCATTACCGAACGCGCCATGAATGGCGAATTGGATTTCCCCAGCGCCCTGCGCGAGCGAGTGGCATTGCTAGCTGGCCTTCCCATTTCATCGCTGGAAGACGTGTTCGCTAATCGCATCACCCTCATGTCGGGTGCGCGCACGCTGCTGAAAACCATGAAGGCACGCGGCGCCCATTGTGTGCTTGTTTCCGGCGGCTTCACCTTCTTCACCAGCCGTGTGGCAAGTGCACTGGGGTTTGATGCCGAAGAAGCAAATATTCTGAATATTGTGGGCGGCAAGCTCACCGGCAAAGTGTTTGAACCAATTCTGGGTAAAGAAGCCAAACTCGCTACGCTGCAGAAGCTCTGCCGCACGCGCGGCATCGCCGTGGCCGATACGCTGGCCGTGGGCGATGGCGCGAATGACCTGCCCATGCTTTTGTCCGCCGGACTTGGCGTGGCCTATCATGCCAAACCGGTAGTCGCTGCTCAGGCCCACGCCGCCATTCGCTTTAATGATCTCTCGGCGCTGCTTTATCTGCAAGGCATCAGCCAGAGCGAGTGGTTGGTTTAGTTTTTTAGCGAGCTTTGCTCGCGTGGCGGCGGAACGCCCCCTTCATTACTTCACCGAAATCGTCACAAACACCATGTCGTTGCCATGCCCCACGCGCAGCAGCACAAAATCATGGCCGGATTTTTTGGCCTCATCAATGCCTGCTTTCAGCGTCGCAACGGAATCCACATCTTGCTGGTTGACGCCCAAAATCGTGTCGCCGGGACGCAGACCACGCTTCGCCGCTTCACCGGCGGGGTCAATCTCGGTGACAACCAACCCTTTTAAACCCGGCTTCAAGTTAAACTGCTGACGCATGGCTTCCGTAATGGGTGTAAGGTTCATGCCCAGCACCGGGTCTTTCTTCTCGGGCTTCGCGCCGGGAGTAGCAGGTGCAGCATCGTCATCGCTTCCATCCGCATCGTCGGCTTTATTTTGATCCGCCGGTAACTCGCGCACGGTGATGCTGATGGTTTCCTCTTTGCCTTTGCGCCACACCACTACATCGGCTTTTTTGCCGATTTTGGTTTCAGCCACCACGCGTGGCAGCTTGCGCATTTCGTCGATATCGTGCCCATCAAACTTCAGCACCACATCGCCCACTTGCAGGCCACTGCCCACGGCTGGGCTGTCTTTGCTGATTTCCAGCACCAGTGCCCCGCGCGCCTTTTTGAGACCCAGAGAATTTGCCGCTTCTTCACTCACATCCTGAATTTTTACACCCAGCCAGCCACGGTGAATGGTGCCGCCTTTTTGCAGTTGGTCGACGACGTTTTTCGCCATGCTGGATGGAATGGCAAAGCCAATACCGATATTGCCGCCATTGGGCGAGAAAATGGCCGAATTCACGCCAATCACTTCGCCCTTGCTGTTAAACAGCGGGCCACCGGAATTGCCGCGATTGATCGCCGCATCGGTCTGAATAAAATCATCGAACGGCCCGGTGTTAATATTGCGGCCACGCGCCGAGACAATGCCCGCACTCACCGATCCACCAAGACCAAACGGATTGCCCACCGCAATCACCCAGTCGCCCACGCGCATGGCGTCAGAATC
>Ga0007834_1000582_pt1 | contig 10986 bp, 9 predicted proteins | sample CryBogCBE06Nov07_FD_71233 | JGI IMG/M metagenome (GOLD analysis project Ga0007834, IMG submission 71233) | Freshwater microbial communities from Crystal Bog, Wisconsin, USA - CBE06Nov07 | ecosystem: Environmental > Aquatic > Freshwater > Lake | place: Crystal Bog, Wisconsin, USA | collected...
CAGAGAAGGTGAAGGTATGCTTGCCGATGACTATTATTGGCAAGAGCTTCATCATTTGCATGCCGTGATTCGGTCGACATATGTGGGCGCTGAATTAACAGCAAGTGCCATGGGATCGATCCTCATACTGCCTATTAAGGATCCCACTAGTAACTTAGATTTTGATTGGATTGACCTAACAAATCACCAAACATTAGCGGTACGTATTGGTGATATGGCTATAGTTGCAGTTTTGAACGATTGCTGTGCGGCTATGCAGGCAATTAGACCCTTGTTACAGCGCATTACTGGTCCGATTACAATCACACAGCTTAGGGAGTTAGCGGTGCGTATGGCTGTAGCCAATGACGACTTGGTCACTCGTCCTTGGTTTGCCACGAATGTTTCGCTCTCCTCTGCATATGTACAAATTATAGGAAAGTTTGATACAGAAATAGATTTTTTAGAATTCGATCCAAGGAAATACGGTGCTGTGCTCTATTACGTTTTACGCGATACCATCGAATATTTAGTGGTTGATGGTGATCGTGACGCAGAGCGCATAAAGGCTATAATGTTATCGGGGAACATTTCTTTTTTATTCAACAATAACAAAGAGTTTATAGCCAATGGAAGCTGGGTCGAAGAAAAAACTAAGCCGCTTTTTTAACGAGGGCTACTTCGAAGCTAGCGGCGGTTTTTTGCTGCACTTCTTCCAGCGTCACGCCATCGGCCAGTTCGATGAGTTTCATTTTGCCGTTCACAATTTCCATCACGGCCAAATCGGTGATGATCAAATCCACCACGCCGATGCCAGTCATGGGCAGATCACACTCTTTCACCAGCTTGGGGGTGCCATCTTTGGCGGTGTGTTCCATCACCACCACCACGCGCTTCACACCAGCCACCAAATCCATGGCGCCGCCCATGCCCTTCACCATTTTGCCGGGCACCATCCAGTTGGCTAAATCGCCGCGCTCATTCACCTGCAGCGCGCCCAGAATCGTGAGGTCCACATGGCCGCCGCGAATCATGGCGAAGCTCATCGCCGAATCAAAATACACACTCTCTGGCAGTTCCGAGATGGTTTGTTTGCCGGCATTGATCAGGTCCGGATCTTCGGTGCCTTTAATGGGGAAGGGGCCCATGCCCAGCATGCCGTTTTCCGACTGCAGCGTCACATGCATGCCCGCCGGAATATGGTTGGCCACCAGCGTGGGAATGCCGATGCCGAGATTGACGTAAAAGCCGTTACGCAGCTCTTTCGCCGCGCGCATGCAGATTTGATCACGATTCCAAGCCATAAAAAACTCCTGCCATGATGGCGGTTGGTTGCGTTGTCGTTTCCGTCCTCGGTTCGCTCATGTAGCGCTGCTACACATCACTCCCTGCGGGCGGCACTCCTAGCACCCATTCCGCCCTGATGGCAGGAAAGGTGCCCCTTAGAAATTATGCGGCATCTCTCACGGTGCGTTGCTCGATGCGTTTTTCGAAATGCGTGCCTTTGAAAATGCGCTGCACGAAAATGCCCGGCGTGTGAATGTCATCCGGCGGCAGCTGACCCACTTCCACCAGCTCTTCCACCTCGGCCACGGTCACTTTTCCGGCCATGGCCATCATAGGGTTGAAGTTGCGGGCGGTTTTGCGGAAAATGAGGTTGCCCGCCATGTCGCCTTTCCATGCTTTCACAATGGCGAGGTCCGCCGTCAGGCCGGTTTCCATCAAATAGGTTTCGCCGTTAAATTCGCGCAGCTCTTTGCCCTCGGCCACAATAGTGCCCACGCCCGTTTTGGTGAAAAAGGCGGGAATGCCCGCCCCACCGGCGCGCACGCGCTCGGCCAGTGTGCCTTGGGGGTTGAACTCAATTTCCAGCTCGCCCGCCAGATATTGCGTTTCGAAGGTTTTGTTCTCACCCACGTAGGAGGAGATCATTTTCTTAATCTGACGATCTTTCAATAAGATACCAAGTCCGAACTCATCAATGCCGCAATTGTTGCTGATGATGGTGAGGCCCTTAATGCCTGATTCTTTGAGGGCGATGATGCTATGTTCGGGGATGCCGCACAGGCCAAACCCGCCCGACATAATGGTCATGTTATCTTTCAAAAGCCCCGCGAGCGCGGTTTTGGCATCGGTATAAACTTTAGTCATACTGTGTCTCTCCTGCCGAGTCGGTCGATAATCTTGTTCTACAGCACTCACCTTAGGGGTCAAGCACTGGTCGTCAGTGCCCCGATATGCTAATTAAACCCATAGAAATTATTGTTGTTGCAGTGCGAATATGTTAATACCTTGTTAAGGATTGTCCTCTAATATTAACGTTCAGGGTTTCATTTGTGCAGGTAATCCCAACCATGGCCGTTTCCAATATGAACATTACGCGCGAGGATATCGATTTGCTCGTGCGCGAGCCGTCGGCCTCGATGCGTGTGCGCATCACGGACAAGATTGCCACCGGCTATAATGCCGGTCTTTTCACCGATAGTGAAACTAAGCTGGCCAACGAAATTTTCCGCCTGCTGCTGAAAGATACGGAAGTGAAGGTGCGTCGCCTGATTGCCGAGCGCCTGAAGTCGAACTTGGCTGTGCCGCATGACGTGATATGGGCGCTGGCCAACGACAAGCCCGAGGTTGCATGCTCGGTATTGCAATATTCGCATGTGCTGAGCGAGGATGACTTGGTGGCGATTGCACGCGCTACCAGCGAAAGCCAAAAACTGCAGGCCATTGCCCGCCGTGAATCCATCTCGAAAGAATTATCGCATGCGCTGGTGCAAACCCGTCAGCGTGATGTCACCCGCGAATTGCTAGCCAATCGTGGTGCGGTGCTGGCGGAAACCAGCCTGGAAGTGGTGCTGGATGAATTTGCCCGCGACCATGACGTATTGGAAGAATTGGTGGTGCGCGGCGGACTTTCTTATGTGTTCGCCGAAAAAGTCTTCAGCCATGTTTCTGACAATTTGAAAAAGCAGCTGACGAAAAAATACCGCCTCAACCGTCATGTGATGGAAGAAGTGGCCACCAACGCGCGCGAAACGGCAGTATTGCAGTTTATGTCGCCATGGATGAGCCAGCATGAAATTAACCTGCTGGTGGATCAGATGCACCGTAACAAGCGTTTGACTGATTCGGTCATCATCCGCTCGCTGTGCATTGGTGATTTGCGGTTTTTTGAGACGGCAATTGCCAAACGCGTGGGCATTCCCGTCAGCAATGCCCGCATTTTGCTGATCGATCCGGGCCCATTGGGCTTTAAAGCGCTGTATGAATCGGCCCGCTTGCCGGAAACTTTCTACAAGGCTGTGCACACCATGTTGCATTTCGCGCTTGAGGAAACTCAATATGGCAACTATCGTACCACCGACTTCGGTCAACGGATGGTGGAACGCATTACTAACGGCGCCCAACTTTCGGACATCGAGAATATGGACACGTTATTGACAATGATAGGCGCCGCGATTCATGACCGCCCAACCATCCACTGATTCCCCATCCGCCGCGCCGATGATTCTAACTCCGTCTGACGTTGAGCGCTTGCTCACGGATGAATCGGCGGATTCGCGGGCATCGGTACTCACCAAAATTTCACACCATTACAACGGCAATAATTTTCAGGGGCGCGCCAATGAAATTGCCGAGCAAATTTTTCGCCTGTTGATGAAAGACGTGGCGGTGCGTGTGCGTGAAACACTGGCCGAACAACTCAAAAACAATCCCAATGCCCCGCGCGATGTGATGCTGCATTTAGCGAACGATACGGAAACTGTGTCGTTACCTGTGCTGCAGCAAAGTCAGGTGCTAAGCGATGCCGACTTGGTACGTATTGTGGAAATGAGCCACGGCATGGGCAAGTTGCTGGCCATTAGCCAACGCGAAACTGTTTCCAGCCGCGTGAGCGAAGCGCTGGTGGAAACCAATTACCCGCAAGTGGTAACGTCGCTGCTTTCCAACACTGGCGCAAGCATCAGTGACCGCTCGTTTGAGAAAATCGTTGATGAATTCAAGAACGATCAGAGCGTGGGCGATGCCTTGTTGCAGTATCCTAAACTGCCGCGCAATGTGGTGGAGAAGTTCATCAGTCAGGCCAGCGAAACCATGGCCAAACAGCTCAAGGAAAAATACAGCATTGCGGATGCTGATTTGCAAAAAACAACCGCGGGCAATCGCGATGATGTGATGCAGCATTTGCTCGAAACCGAAATGACGCTGCACGACATCGAAATTTTTGTGGCGAAGCTAGCCAGCGAAGATCGTTTGAATGTGTCGCTTGTGATGACGGCCTTGTGTCGTGGCCAACTGAACTTTTTCACGGTATCGCTGGCGCGATTTGCGAATATTTCCGTGCAAAACGCCATGAAACTGGTGGCCGACCGAGGCGAACATGGCTTCCAAGGCTTATATCAAAAATCCGGCCTGCCAGACACCATGTTCGATGCCATACGCCTGTTGCTGCGCGCCGTGCAGGATTTAGAAAATGGCACAGCCATCGCTGGCTCCATGCAATATGCCAACCGTTTGGTGGAGCGCGTGGTGGCATTGGCCGGCCAGCAGCAAATTGAGTATCTGCCCTATTTCATTGCTCTCATTCGTCAGAACGTGAAGTAGGCGTTTTTAGCGCTTCGTCTCCTCATCTATATAGTTGTCAGTTTCGTTTGGCGTGCTAACCTGTGGCACTATGAACGACACACCCATGCGCATTGCCTGTCTTGCTGACACGTCGCCGAAGGCGCAGGCTGCGTTTGCAGAACTTTCTGCCAAATATAATTTCCTCGATATTGCGGGCAAGCGCACCAAACCTGATGTCATCGTGGCACTGGGTGGTGATGGCTTCATGTTGCAGGTACTGCACAAATACATGCATCGCAATATTCCCGTCTATGGCATGAATTGCGGTTCGGTGGGATTCCTGCTCAACACCTATTCACCCAACAATTTGCATGAACGCATTTCTGTGGCGCGCCAAGCGACGCTTCACCCGCTGGTGATGTTCACCCGCACGCGCGATGGGCGCGAATTTCAAGAATTGGCCATCAATGAAGTCTCGCTCTTCCGCGAAAGTCGTCAGGCTGCCAAGTTACGCGTCTCGATCGACCACGTGGTGCGCGTGAATGAAATGATTGCGGATGGTATTCTTGTGTCTACCCCCGCCGGATCGACTGCCTATAACTTCTCTGCGGGTGGCCCTATTGTGCCGCTGAATGGCAAATTGCTGGCGCTGACACCCATCGCGCCGTTCCGTCCGCGTCGCTGGAAAGGTGCATTGCTCAACCATCAATCCAGCATCACGTTTGAAATTTTGGAAGCCGATAAACGCCCCGTGAGCGCGGTAGCCGACTTCACCGAGATTCGTGATGTGCTTAGCGTCTCTGTGTTTGAAGAGCGCAATATTTCACTCTCGCTCATGTTCGATCCGGAACATAATCTGGAAGAACGTATCACCAACGAACAATTCAGCTTTTAACAGTTAGGAACGCCTCATGCAGCAACGCCAGACGATGATTGCCATTTTCATGTTCATTCTCGTGCTGCTCGGCAATACGATTATTTTCTCCATCGTGCCGCATCTGTCGATTGCGCAATATGGTTATAGCTATAACCCCTTCCAAATTCTGTTTTGCTACAGCGCCATCGCCACGCTGTGCATGGTACCATGGGCTATTAAACAAGGTCGTAAAGGCCTCGCCACCAAGCGGTGGAAACATTATTCTATGCGTGCGGTGCTGGAATATAGTGCCTATGCACTGACGCTGAAATCGCTTGGCTATCTTGGCTCCGATTTTACGCTGCCCATGCACACATCGCTCAATTTCATCACGCCGGTATTGGCGACGATTGCGACCATTTTTATCCTGAAAGAAAAAAGCGGCACCCACACGTGGCTTGCGCTGCTCGCTGGCATTATTGGCGTGTTGGTCATCACCCGTCCGGGTATGATTCCGCTGAGCCCAGGCGTGCTTTATGTGCTGGGTGCAGCGATTGGTTTCTCGCTGTGCGGTGTGGTGATCAAGCTGCTCAGCAGTAGTGAATCGCCCATGCATATTGCGTTCTACATGCTGCTGATGACGACGGTTCTGTCGATTCCCATGGGGGTCGCGAACTGGACCAACCCAACGCTTGATGGCTGGGCATGGCTGGTGGTGATTGGCGTGCTGACCTATGCCGTGCAAGTGCTAGTTGGCAAAGCCATTTCGCGCGTGCCCTACATGGTGATTATTCCCCTGAACTTTGTGCAGTTGGTTTTCTCAAGCATTTTGGGTTGGCTTGTGTACAGCCAATCGCTTGATACGGCTACGCTGGTTGGCGCACTGATCATTCTTGCCGGCTGCATCTATAACACCTATCGCTCGCGTCAACATGCCGAGCGTGAGGCTGCCGTCGCGAGCGCTATGTAATATGGAGCTACTCTTCATCCACCCCAATATGCCGGGCCAGTATAAGCATTTGGCACGCGCATTCGGGGCAGAGGGTAGGCACCGTATTTTCTTCATTACCAAGCATAAGACGGCGGAAATTCCGGGTGTCACGCGCGTGAATTATGCCATCACCAAAACACCATCACCCGAAACGCACCGTTACCTTACCACGTCGGCACGCGCCATCATTCAGGGGCAGCATGTGTGGCGTGCGGCGCATGCGCTCAAGACGAAAGAAAACTTCTCACCGGATGTGATTATCAACCATCCGGGCTGGGGTGATGCGCTGTTCTTGAAAGATCTGTTCCCGAAGGCAAAAATCCTCAGCTTTTTTGAATTCTTCTATCGCGCCACGGGTGCGGATGTGGGGTTTGATGAACCATTAACGGATGATGATCTGGCGCGCGTGCGCGTGAAAAACATCACCAACTTGATGAGTTTGGATGCGTCGGATTGGGGCATTAGCCCCACCGTGTGGCAGTGGAGTTTGCAGCCGCCGGAATATCAATCCAAAATCAGCGTGCTGCATGATGGGGTGGATGTGAATGTCTGCGTGCCCAATGCGGCAGCAAGCTTCACCCTGCCAAACGGCAAAACCTTCAAAGCGGGTGATGAGGTGGTCACTTACATTGCGCGGAATTTCGAGCCCTATCGTGGCTTCCCCACCTTCGTGAAAGCGGCAGAAATACTGCTAAAAAACCGCCCGAACTGCCACATTATTGCGGTTGGTGCGGACGCCGTGAGCTATGGTCGCAAAGCGCCAGAGGGAAAAACCTACCGCGAAATGCTAACCAAAGATGCGAACCTGCCAGCAGATCGCATGCATTTTCTGGGCACGGTGCCTTACGATGATCTCATCACACTGTTTCAGGTGAGTGCGGCGCATTTATACCTCACCTTTCCATTCGTGCTTTCATGGTCGATGCTGGAGGCCATGGCCAGCGGTGTGGCTATGGTGGCTAGCAACACCAAGCCCGTGCTGGAAGTGGTGGAACATGGGAAAAATGGCCTGCTTGCCGATTTCTTTTCGCCCGAAGATGTTGCTGCAAAAATCAGCCAGCTGCTGGATGATAAAACCGGCAATGCCGCCATGCGTGCCGCTGCTCGCGAAACAGTGGTGAGCCGATTTGCGCTGGATAAACTATTGCCACTGCATATGCAGCTAGTGCGTGATCTGGCGGCAGGGCTTATTCCGCCGCCCACGGCGGAGAGGATCAAATCCATTAGCGCGATTGAGCCCTATAAGCATGCCATGTGGGAAGCGTAGCGTACGCTACTGGTCATGGAATGCGTGGCCGAACGATTCGCGGATCGGGTGCACAATATAGGAAAGCATGGTGCGGCTACCGGTGACGATGAGTGTGTCGGCAGGCATGCCCGGTGTCAGCTTCACTTTGCCGATATCGGCCAGTTCACTTTGCGGAATTTCAATGCGGGCGAGGTAATAGCTTTCATGCGTGTTTGCATCATCAAACCGATCAGCAGAGATGGTTTTTACCGTACCGCTGACGGGGCGCAGATAGCGCATTTTAAACGCGGTGAGGCGTACCTGCGCCACCAGACCCGGATGCACTGAATCGATATCCTGCGGGTTCACGTGGGCTTCCACCACCAGCGTATCGCCCGTTGGCACCAGCGACATCATGGTTTCGCCCGGCTTCACCACGCCACCCAGTGTGTGGACTTGTAAACCCGTTACGGTGCCATCAATCGGCGCAGTCACATCGATGCGGCGTACCACATCGGCGCTGGCACGTGATTGCTCCTCCAGCGTGGAGAGCTGCACCTGCGCGTCTTTCAGGTCGCTGATAACGCCATTCAAAAACGTGGTGCGTTGGTTAATGATGCTGATTTTGGATTCGTTGATGGTTTGATTAGCGCGGCTGATCATTGCCTGCGACTGGCCACGTTGGCCCAGAATGTCGGCCTCTTGCCGCTGTAATGCCAGCAGGCGAGGCTTCAATGCGTTACCGCTTTTTAGCAGGCCCTCGACCACGGTGATTTCCTGATTCAGCAGATCAAGTTGTTTACTGTCAGCGGCTACTTGTTCGCGCAGACCTTTAATTTCTTCGCCGCTTTGGGCAATTTTTTGGTTGAGCACGCTGATCTGGCCATCGAGCGATTCACGACGGGTTTTAAACAAGCGACGCTGCGTTTCCATCGCATCTTTTACTTTGGGGTCGGTAGCTTCTTGGCTCACCAAGTCAGACGCAAAGGTAATGGATGGAGCGTTGTCGCGCTCGGCAATCAGTCGTGCTTCGGTGGCTTTGGTCGATACATATTGGCCATGCACCTGCTCATTTTTCGAGGCGGCATTGGTGTTATCCATACGTACCAGCAATTGGCCTGCCTTCACTACATCGCCCTCATGCACGAGGATTTCTTTTACGATGCCGCCTTCCAAATGCTGCACTTCTTTGCTGTTATTTTCAGCCACCACACGGCCGGGAGCAATGGCACCAGCGGCAAGGGGCACGACCGATGCCCACGTGCCAACAATGCCAAACAAAACAATCATCAGCACAATACCGATCAAGATGGTGGGGCGTGCACGTTGATCGGGGGCGAATTGATTGCTTGCATCATAAGGCAAAAGCCGTGCGGCCATACCGTCGATCCATCTCACAAAACGCTGTAAGAAACGCACGGTGCTGCGGCCATGGCCATGAGTGTGCGTGTGTCGTGGCGCTGGCGGTTTGGCACCGGGTGGAATGGCGGGAAGATGCGACTGATGCTTTCTCATGCACCCCCCTCAATGCGTTTGTTGGGTGAAAAACGGGCAAGTACTTCATCGCGCGGGCCCATCACCTCTACCGCGCCTTGGCGCAGCACCAGCACCTTGTCAACGGTCGCCAGAATGCTTGGTCGGTGGGCGATGATGACCGTGGTGATGCCTGCTTTTTTAAGGTAGTTGATGGTGTGCATGAGCGCGCGTTCGCCTTCACCATCCAGATTGCTGTTTGGCTCATCCAGAATCATCAGCCGCGGATTGCCAAACAAGGCGCGGGCCAAACCAATGCGCTGTTTTTGACCCGGTGAAAGCACGGTGTTGCCGGGCACATAGACCGTGTCGTAGCCGGTTTCAAACTGCAAAATCATTTGGTGCACGCCCGCTTTTTGCGCGGCCTCGATAACCTGCTCATCAGGAATATTGTCTTTCAACCGCGCGATGTTGCGCTTGATGGAGCCCGAGAACAAATCAACCTGCTGCGGCAAATAGCCCATATATTGACCGACTTCCGCGCGGCCCCAGCTGAAAATTTCAGCACCATCGAGTCGCACCGTGCCGTGTGAGGGGGTGAACACACCCGCCAGCGCCTTGCCCAAGGTTGATTTGCCTGCCGCACTGGGCCCAATGATGCCAAGGCTTTCACCCGGCTGAAGTTCAAAATTAATGTTGCGCAGCGTGGGCGCGCTTTTGCCAAAACTTAGATAGAGGCCTTCTACCGTCAAACGTCCGCGCGGGACCGGAAGCACCGTCGAGCCTTGCGGCGGCATGATACTGGTGAGCAGCATATGCAAGCGATGATACGCCTCGCGTGCGCTGACCAATTGTTTCCACAAACTAATGGCGTTATCAAACGGGCTGAGGGTGCGCTGCACGAGGATGGAAGCTGCGATGAGGCCACCGGCGGAAAGCTCATGCTGCAGCGCCAGCCAAGCGCCGACAGCAGTCACCGAAACTTGCAACAACATGCGCAGTGAGCGCATGGAGCCAGTGATAATGGCGCTGCGTTGCTGCGCAATATCTTGCAATTCCAATCCGCGTACGCTTTCGCCTTCCCAGTTTTTTACGACGGCATCATTCATGCCCATGGCGCAGATAGCCTCGGCACTGCGGCCAATCGTGTCGGCACTCAGCGTTGACTCCACGCTTTTTTCGGTGGCGCGAAGCAACGATTTGCGCGTGGCGTATTCATTGATGAGTGCGGAAGTAACAAGCAGGAAAATGCCGATGATGGCAATGAAGCCCAGCACCGGATTGATCATATAAATCACCAGTACAAATAGCAGCGACCACGGCACATCCATGGCAGTGGGGGTTGCAACGGCAATGAAGTTTTTCACCGTCGCTAAATCACGCTGGTGCTGACCTGCTAGCGGGGCACCCGTTTGTGCCGCTTGCTCGATGGAAATGCGCAATAACTGTGGAGCCACCGTGCGCTCCATCCATTCCACAATACGTGCCACCACACCGGCGCGCACGGCGTATAATGCACCGTAAAAGGCATAACCAATCACCACCACCGAGGTTAGGCCAATGAGGGTATCAACCGAGCGGGTGGTGAACACGCGGTCATAGACCTGCATGGAATATAGTGGTTGCAGTAGAGACAAAATATTCACTGCGAACGAGAACACAAACACATAGATCATCGCCCGCTTCATGGAGTGCAGGGCATCGGCAAGCAGGGTTGAATGAGTGCGGTGTTTAGCCATGGACGGCAGTGTGACTGATGCTGCCCAAACGGTCAAGCGCAGGCGGCGCCAGTGCGCCCATTCGCTTTATTCTATGGCGCTTGCGGCTTTCGCGTCACGGTGGGCCATGAAGGCAGCGCTGGCCACAATGATGATGGCACCGATCCAGATGCGT
>Ga0007834_1000583_pt1 | contig 10978 bp, 8 predicted proteins | sample CryBogCBE06Nov07_FD_71233 | JGI IMG/M metagenome (GOLD analysis project Ga0007834, IMG submission 71233) | Freshwater microbial communities from Crystal Bog, Wisconsin, USA - CBE06Nov07 | ecosystem: Environmental > Aquatic > Freshwater > Lake | place: Crystal Bog, Wisconsin, USA | collected...
GAGGAAGACGACTGCACGGGCTTGGGGCTAATACGAGGCGACGTGACCCGCATCGCCGGGGGCGCATTTAACAACGGGTGGTGCGACGTGAACCTGCAGGGCCGCAGAGTCGGCGAGCAGCCTATGCTGCTGAAATCCTCGGCGAAGACCTTCTTTTTCAACCACGGGTACCAGATTAACACCTGCGTGGCGATGGACGAACTCGGCGTGACTAGCCCCGACGCAAAGCTTTTGGCGTACTTCCTGCACAAAAACCTCTGTGGCATCCAGTTCCACCCCGAGAAGAGCCAGGCCGCAGGGCTAGCCTTCATCGGCAACGCCATGAAGCACTATGGCCTATAAGCGCTTGGTCGCGGTAGTGCCCGTGCTGGAAGGTAAGGTGGTCATGTCCTATGGCTACACGCGGCACAACCCCGCTGGCAATTTGAAGACCACACTGCGCAACCTGGACCGTTGGGGCGTGGACGAGATCGTCGTGATCGACATCAGTATGGGCCTGGACGCGCCGGACTTCTCCCTTCTGGGGCAGATCCGCCACGCGGCTATCCGGACGCCGGTGGCGTTCGGCGGCGGCATCCGCAAAGCCGCCGAAGCTGTTAAAGCGATCTCGCTCGGCTGCGACCGTGTGGTAGTGGAGACACTGATCTGGGACGCGCCTGCGGAGATCTCTGCCATCAGTTCGGCGGTGGGTCAGCAAGCGATCATCGGCGCGATACCTGTGGTGCATTCGCAAGGCCAGCTGTGGGCCGCGCCCGTACGGCACGCGCGCGAAGCCCTCCAGATCTGCATGCGCCGCATTCAGGACTTACAGGTGAGCGAACTGCTGGTCATCGACCGCGAGCACGAAGGCACGCAGGGCAGCCACGCGGTCGCGGGCCATATAGACGTGACAGTGCTGCCGCAAAAAGTCATCTGGTTCGGCGGGCTGGACACTGTGCAGGCGGCCCGCTGCCTTCAGCGCCTCGATACCGTGGGTGTGGCTTTCGGCAACCCGTTCATGATTCAGGAACTGGCCGTACATCAGCACCGCCAAAGCATCCGCACAATCGCTGGAGCAGGCGCACTGCGAAAGGTTACGCCGTATGCCGAAGTCTGAGCGCCCTTTCGTGCAGTGCCGCGCGTGCCTGTACGATTCCCACCACCCATTCGGCCTGACCTTCGATGACAGCGGCCTGTGCAGCGGCTGCACTACACATGCCGAAAAAACGTCGCTGGACTGGGGCGCACGGTTTGCACGGTTGGAGCGCGTGGTCTCGCCTTACCGCGGCCGCAAAGGCAACTACGACTGCGTGATGCCGGTGCGCGGGACGGCCGAATACTTCTACGCCGTTGATGTAGTTAAGAACCGCCTTGGCCTAAACCCGCTGCTGGTGTCGTTCAATTCGCACTTCAACAGCCAAGCCGGCATCCACAACTTAGATCTGCTGCGCGAGACCTTCGATTGCGACATCTTGCAGAAAACCATCTCACCGCCACTCTATAAAAAGCTCATCAGCGAGACTCTCTCTCGCCTTGGCAGCGTGCACTGGCCGTGGCTCGCTGGGCATACCGTGTGGCCGGTACGCGTGGCGGTGCAGAACGATATCCCGCTCATCATCTGGTCGGACCACCAGCCGACCGAGCAGGCGGGCATGTTCTCGTACCAAGATGAGAACGAGATGACGCGGCGCAGCCGGCATGAGCATGACCTCATGCAGTGGGAGCCGCAGGAGCTGACCAGCGGTGAGTCGCTACTGAGCGCGCAGGACGTGCTCACGCTGCAGTACCCGAGCGACAGCCAGTTGGCCAAAACGGATGTGCGCGGCATCTACCTCGCAAACTACTTGCCCTGGGACACGCGCCGCTACAGTGAAGAGATGGTGAGCAAATTCGGCGCGTCGGCAGCGCAGTGCCCGGGCACTTTCGACACCTACGACCACGTGGACAATCTCGTCTACATGAGCGTGCACGACGCCATTAAGCGGCGAAAGCTGGGCTACGGACGCGTGCGCGACCACCTTTGCCGCGAGATCCGGTTCGGTCGCATCGGCAAAACCGAGGCAATTGCACTAGAGGCCGCCTATGCGCAGGTAGATACCGCACACGTCAACGAGATGTTTTTCAGTTGGCTGGGTATCCATGCGCAGGGCTTCGAGTGGCTGCTCAAGCACCACTTCGGCGAGGCGCTTCCCGCGCCACGACCTGCGCACGCATCCACGACATTTACCTCCAGCTACCTGCGCAATGCCGCGCCGCTGGAAGAGGCACAAGAGTTCATTCTGATCGGTAAGGGCTTGGTGCTGTAGGGACCGCTATATCACCAGCGATTCGACAACGTCCACCACGCGTGGCGCTGCAGCGCCGGTCTGACCCGAGAAGCTGCTAGCATGCGGCGCATCGAGCGCCGCACGAACCATCGGCGCCAGTTGCTCAAACGAAGGCACGCCCCGCGACACGCCGAACTCACTCAGCGGGAACACGTGCTGCGAAGGTGAGTTATCCATCGAGAGAACGCTCTTGCCAGCGATGGCCGCTTCCAGGCCGATAGTGGATCCGTTGACAACGACGAGGTCGACCATCTGCACGTCTAGGTGGGCAGCGCGGGCAAGCGGGTCTACCCACAGCACCCGCTCCTGCGGCGGCCTCACGGAAAAGTGCTGCACTTGGTTTGGATGGTAGCGCACCAGCAGCGCCGTGTCCGCGTTCGCCCGCACGAATTCGCGCAGGATGCGTTCCACCTCGTGTGGAAAGTAGAAGGGGTCGGACATCGGGCCCTCGTTGGGCAGAAAGGCTTCCATGTTGCCTGCCCACAGGACAATTTTGAGTCCTTCCCAGCCCAGCCGCTTGCGCTCCGCGGCAGCATCGGCGATTCGGTCGCGCGAAGCCAGCCCGTCGAATGCCGGACTGCCCGTCACATGAATGCGCTCCCTAGGAATGCCTGCCATAGCCAGGTTGCGCTTTCCCAACTCGTTGATCGTCGTCAACGCATCAGCGTAAAGCTTGCGCCCCAGAAACGGGTCGCCCGGCGGGGAAAACAAGTCCACCATGCACAGGCTCGGGATGCCCAGCAAGCGGCCGGCCTCAATGGCTGCCTGCTCGCTGCGGGGCGAGTTGGTGGTAACGATCACATCAGGCCGCAGCTGGCGCATGACGGATTCCATGAATCGCACCGGCATGAAAGCCCAGCGGCCGCGCTCCCGGTAGCGCTCCAGCGCGTGCGCCTCGCCCCAGCGCTCCACCAGCTCATGCATGTTAATTCCAAGGTAGGCCAGGGATTCGGCAGGGTCCACCTGCGGGTGGGCGGCATCGACAAGCAAGGGCGCAGCCAGGCGCTGCAATTGCACCGGGTCGTAGGCACTGGCAAAGTCGCGGTACCCGAGACACTCAAAGCCTTGCGCCCGCGCCACGTGGGCGGCGGTCGTCAGCGCCATCAGGTCGATGTGCCAGTCGGGGTGGCGCTCGCGCAAGGCGCGGATGACGGGCAGGACCATGGCGATATGCCCTGCCCCATAGCTCACACATAACACCCGGCGCTGCGTCATGCGCCGACTTCCGCCCCGCCGGCCCACAGCGCTATAGCTACCAGCGCGCGCAGCTCGCGCGTGTAGTTGGCGTTGCCCTCGCGGTGGGCTTTCAGCATCGAATCGACCGCTGGCCATTGAAAACAGTGCGTGATCAGCTCACTTTTTTGTAGTGTTCCGGCCAGCCAGTCAAACGAGCTGGTGCGGAACCACTCGCCAATCGGCACCGTGAACATCTGCTTTTTGCGGAAGGCCAAGTCGTCGCCGATCAGGGGAGCGGCAGCCTGCTTGAACCAGTGCTTTTTGTCCTGGCCGCTGAGTTTGGTATTGCCGCGCGAGCGGAAGGCCAGTTCCATCACGCGGTAGTCGAGAAACGGCGTACGCGCCTCGATGCTCACCGCCATGCCCATGCGATCGGGCTTGACGAGGTTGTTTCCGCTCAGCAGCAACTGCATGTCGAGGTACAGCGCCTGGTTGACGCGGTCAAAATGCGCCGCTTCATCAAACCAGGGTTTGGCCGCCGCACCGAAGCTGTCGATGCTCCCGAGTTGCTGGCGCAAATGCGGCTGGTAAAGATCACGCTTGGCCTGGGGGGAGAACAGCGAAATGCTGTCGAAGTAGCCTCGCTGGAAGGTTTCAGCGGACATCGTCTGGGCGTCCGGCCGGGTAAACCAGGCCGCGTATTTGTCGTAACCGGCAAACAGCTCGTCACCGCCGTCGCCAGTCAACACGACTTTGACATGCTGGGCGGCCAGCTCGCTCACCCGCAGCGTGGGCATAAAGGAAGCGTCGCCATGCGGCTGGTCAAGGTGATACAAAACCTGGGGCCAACGCTCAAGCATGTTGAGCTCGGCCACTTCCATCCGGTGCTCGCAGCCAAAACGCTCTGCCGCTTGCGCCGCAAAAGCGGACTCGTCGTAGCGCGGGTCGGCAAAGCCGATGCAAAAGGTCTTGACCGGCGCTGCCACATGCCGCGCCATCAGGCCGACAATGGTGCTGCTGTCCACCCCGCCTGAGAGGAACGCACCCCAGGGCACGTCGCAGCGCAGGCGGATGCGAGTGGCGTCGTCAAGCGTCTGCATGAATTCCTGCGCCCAGTCCTCATAGACGTAGTCCTGCTCGCGCTGATCGGCCAGGGTCCACCAGCGCTGCGTCTGCACGCCTGACGCGCGGCTGAATTTCATCCAGGTGCCGGGCATCACATGCTTGACGTCCTGCCAGATCGTCCAGGGCGCCGGGATGTAGTTGAAGCTCAGGTAATGATGGACTGCTTCAAAATCAATAGCAGACAACGCCCGTTTTGCAGGGGCTGCAGGCAATATGGCCTTGATTTCCGAACCGAACAGCATGCGCGTGCCATCGTCCCAGACATAGAGCGGTTTGACGCCGATACGGTCCAGGATCAGGTATAGCGCGTCCTCACGGGCGTCATCGATGGCAATAGCAAACATGCCATTGAGCCGGCTGACAAAGCCAATGCCCTCGCGCTCGTAGAGGCGCAGGATCACCTCGGTATCCGAGCTAGTCTTGAGCATGACGCCCTGCTCCCGCAGTTCGGCCGCCAGTTCGACAAAGTTGAATATTTCGCCGTTCTGCACCACGGCAATCTGGCCGTCCTCGCTCACAAAAGGCTGATGTCCCCCGCCGATGTCGATGATGGACAGGCGCCGGTTGCCAATGGCCACGCCACGATGGGGTTGCTGCCAGATGCCTTGATCGTCCGGGCCGCGGTGGATAAGCTTGTCGGCCATCAGCTGCAAGACCAGGCCGTCCACCGGCCTACGCGCGCGATCCCAGTAGCCGAAGATACCGCACATATCAGTTCGCTCCCTTGCCGCTCAAACGCCCGAGCGTCCACAGCATGATTTTGAGATCCAGCCACATCGACTGCTCACGCACATAGCGCAGATCCAGCTCGAGACGCTGCTGGTCTGTGCCCGCTGAGCGCAGCAGGGCTTGGGCCAGGCCGGTGATGCCGGGGCGCACCATGCAACGCTCGCGCCATTGCGCATCGGTATAGAGCGCGCGCTGGGCAGGCACATCGGGCCGCGGACCTACTAGGCTCATGTGGCCGAGTAAAACATTGATGAGTTGGGGCAGCTCGTCGATGCTGGTGCGCCGCAGGAAACGCCCCACGGGAGTGATGCGCGGGTCGTCACCGGCAGTGAAATAGGGGCCGATAGTGGCCGCGTTTTTCACCATGCTGCGAAACTTCAACATGGCAAAGGCTCGGCCACCCTGCCCCATCCGCGTCTGCCTGAACAGCACGGGAAAACCATCGTGCGCCACCACCCCGGCCGCTGCCAGCAGCAGCACGGGCGAGAGGACCAGCAAAGCCAGCAGGGCCAGGACCAAGTCCATGGTGCGCTTCACCGGGCAGCTTTCAATTGACATCCTCCCCGGCGTGAAGGCCGAGGATTCCTACTACGCTACGCATGAGCAAGCCCACCCATAGTCGCCTCGGCGGGTTCCCACTTCGCGGGTGCTGCCTGCACCGCGCTTGCGCGCTGTGCAGGGCTTACCGCACCTCCATGGGCAGTCGCCGCGTGCCCCGCGGCCAGAATGTTTCGCGCAGCATTCACATCCGCGTTCTCCGCATGGCCGCAGGCGAGGCAGGAGAACAGCGACTGCGACTTGCGATTGCCAGCGTCTGTGTGGCCGCAGGCCGAACAGCGCTGGCTGGTGTAGTCCGCTGGAACAGCGACCACGCTGCCGCCCACGGCGGCAGCCTTGTATTCCAGCTGACGCTGGAACTCTCCCCAGCCCTGGTCCAGGATGGAGCGGTTGAGGCCAGCCTTAGCCTTCACATTGCGCCCGGGCGCTGCGGCGGTGCCGCGCGCACTGGCGCTCATGTTCTTCACCTGCAGATCCTCAATGGCGATCACGGAATGCTCGCTCACGATCTGGGCACTGAGTTTGTGGAGCCAGTCATTGCGCTGGCGCGCAATGCGCCGGTGCAACGCACCCAGGCGCTGCACTGCTTTCTTGCGATTGCACGAGCCCTTGACCTTGCGACTGACAGCGCGCTGCGCGCGCCGCAGGCGCGCCTGCTGGGCTTTCAAAGCTCCCAAGGGCTCGATCAGCGCGCCAGCGCTGGTCGCAGCGAAAGCAGCCACGCCCAGGTCGATGCCCAGCGTGGGCTGGAGGTCCAGGGCTGGGACCGTCTCGGTCACCAGCGTCTGGATGCTCACGAACCACTTGTCGCCCTCACGCGTGAGCGTGAGGTTGCGCAGTTCGCCCATGACGGGCCTGGACTGGCGCATCCTGACCCAACCCAGCTTGGGCGCCTTGATGCGGCCGTTGCCCGCGTCAAGGCTGAACTGCTTGGGATCTGGAAAGCGGATCCCCGGGTCGAGCCCGTAGGGCTTGAACTTGAGGAATCCGCCCGTCTTGGCAAAGAAGCGCTTGTACGCCTCTTCGAGGCGTTTCAAGACTTGCTGCTGCGGGTGCACAGGCCCCTCAGAGAGCCAGCCAGTCTCTGGCGCGTTGCGCCAGGACGTGAGCCACTTGGCCATGTCCACGTAGCTTGCGAACTTCTCACCCCGCGCGTGCCGCGCGCGCTGCTCAGCGAGCGCGTGGTTCCAGATCCAGCGCAGTTGGCCCGACCAGCGCGCGAGCTGGCGCTCTTGCGCCGGCTGCAAGCGCAGCTGGAAGCGGAAGGCGCGAATGCTGGACATGCGTACAGCTTACAGGCCCAAAGCCTGTTTGCCAAGGGCAGGAAGAGCGGCGCCCTGCGGGACGCCGGCGCTATCCTTCCCCGCCCTGAAGGGCGGGGTTTGACGCGCATTCTGATCAATGGCTGCCTGGCGAATGCTGGCGATGGCCGTGAGCCGGTCGGCCTCCAACTGGGCTGCGGGACGGGCAGCGAGGCTGGCCTCCGCCTGGCGCAGCGCAGCGATCTGTGTTTCCAGGGTGTCCCCGCCTTCTGCCTCCCGGAAGGTGCGGGAAAGAATAACGGCCTGCGAGCCCAGGCGCAGGTGTTCACCCAACACCATGTGCCCCGGAACCAGCCCCTGATCGAGGCGAGCGATGCCGCCAAAACCAAAGCGCAGGCCCCGGCTTTGCGCCGCCTGCGCCACCCGGTCCACATGCCCCAGCGCCAGCGGCTCGAACATGAAGCGCAGGCCAAGCGAGATATGCAGGTCGTTCAGGCCCACATAGACCTCACCAAGCCCGGGCGTGCTGACCCACTCGTCCAGGGTTTCAAGCGCGCCAGCGGTCTCCAGCAAGGCAGACACCGGCACGCGCCCGTCGACGATGGCGCAGAACTCGGCCAGCTCGGCAGGGCGCGAGAACATTGGCAGCATCAGCAGGTCGGCGCCCTGGGCCAGGGCCTCATTCACTTCCTTTTTTGTAGCACCCCAAAGAGGATTGACGCGGGCCATGAGCTTGTTATGCTTCAAAACGGCTTTGACGCGGCCAATATCGTCCATCTGGTGGGCGCTGATGAAGGTGTTGCGGCCGGCCTGACGCTCGGCTTTGCCCTGGCGCTCCAGGTCGACAAAAATGCGCATGCCGGGCAAGGCGTCGCAGCGCGCAGCCAGGGCCGGGTCATTGGTTATTTGCAGGAACTCGATCATGGGCGATGGGTGACAGACCTGATTATCGTTTCAGCGCGGCGCGCAGCACCGGGCTGGCGGCGTAGCTCAGCAGCAGCAGCAGGCCAGCCGCGCCTGCGCCCAGCACCAGCAAGACCCAGGGCGTGACGCCCTCCCCCCACTGGTGGGCAGCCCAGCCCAGGATGGCTGCCGTGAACAAGGGCAGACCCATCTCTCGCCAGGCCAGCGCCTGCCAGGCCTGCCGTCCCGCCAGTGCAATCAGGGCTGCAGCTGCCAGCGCCAGCACCAGGCACAGGGCCTGCATCATCGCCAGGCCTTCCTGCGCTCCCGTAGCCTCCAGCAGGGCCAGCACCAGCACATAGACGCCCACGGCCAGGCGCAGGCGCGCGGTGGTGGCCAGCAGCAGCAGGCATACGGCGATCAGTGATTGGGGCAGCAGCGTCCACGCACCCGCAGCGGCCCAAGTTGCAACGGCAGCCACCTGGGCCCGGTCCATGCGGCCCCAGCCAAACAGCAGGTCGGCCACCGGAAACGCCGCGATATACAGGCCCAGGGCGCCCGCACAGGCCAGGGTCCAGGACATCACAAAGGCCGTGCGCAACTGGACCGCGTACTCCCTGCCCTCGGCATGGGCCCGCGTGAGGGCTGGAAACGCCAGAACAGAAACCAGCTGGATTGCCAGCAGATTGGGCAGTTCGATCAGCTTCCAGGCGTAGTTGAAGCTGGCCAGGGCACCGGGCGCGCTGTGCGAAACCATGCTGCGCGCCAGCACCGGCAAGACCACGGGCAAGCCGGTTGCCAGCAAGGCCCATAGCCACACCGGAACGGGCGGCAAGCCCTGCACCGGGTTCAACGGGCGAACACTTTCGGCGCTGGCCCCGGCCGCAGACCTGCGCAGCCGCCATTGCAGGAATACGCTGCGCAGTCCGAACGCCAGCAGCAAACCGACACCCAGCCAACCGACCGTGTTCAAGGCATCCCCACGCTGGCTGTGCCCCACCACGAGCAGGGCCGCAATGACCACCGCGGTGTGCACCACATTCATGCCATACATGCCCACCACGTCGCGCTCGTGCTGCAATCGCGTGTACCAGACGAAGCTCAGCAAGGACAGCGGTACTGCCAGGGCAGACCAGCGCAGTGCCGCATCCAGCGCATCCTGGAGACCCGTGCCGACGCCGGGCGCAAGCCAGTGCGCCCACAGCGCAGGTACCAAGGCGATCCAGAGGGCCAGCACAGCCCCAACGCAAAGAAACACGATGGCGGCACGTCGCTGGCTGCGCGCCAGTTCATGCGGCACCTGGCGCGCCCACCAGGGCAGCAGGGCATAAGACAGGGCACCGCCGGCCAGCACGCTGCTGGCAAGATCGGGCAAGGTCATGAGCGTCACCACCACGTCGGCCAGGGCCGTGGTGCCAAAAGCAGCCGCCTGCACCGATTCACGGACCAGGCCGAGCACCCGGCTCATCAACAGCAACCCCAGGGAAATCAAGCCCGCGCGCAAATACATGGCTGGATTATCCGGGCGTATCTGCTCCAAACCGGGCGGCAACAGGGCTTGGGCTCCGCGAAAACCTAAAATCATGGTTTTTCGCGAAAAGATTGCCCTTTCATGTCAGAACACAACACGCCCGCCGCCCCGGCCCCCCAGGACGAGAACCAGCTGATTGGCGAACGGCGCGAAAAGCTCAAACACATCCGCGAAGCCGGCGCTCAGGGCAAGGGCCCGGCCTTCCCCAACGACTTTGCGCCAGCCGACAAGGCCGCTGACCTGCACAGCGCGCATGGCGCGACGGAAACCGAAGCGCTAGAAGCCCAGGTCGTGCCGGCCAAGGTTGCCGGCCGCATGATGCTCAAGCGAGTCATGGGCAAGGCCAGCTTCGCCACCCTGCAGGACGGCTCGCTCGGCGAGTTTGGTGGCCGTATCCAGCTTTACGTCACACGCGATGCTGTGGGTGAAGAAGCCTATGCGGCATTCAAGCACTGGGACCTGGGTGACATCCTGGGGGCCGAGGGCACGCTTTTCAAGACGCGCACTGGCGAGTTGTCGATCAAGGTCAGCAGCATCCGCCTGCTCACCAAAAGCCTGCGCCCGCTGCCCGACAAGTTCCACGGTATGGCCGACCAGGAGGTCAAATACCGCCAGCGCTATGTGGACCTGATCACCGACGAAGCCGCGCGCAAGCGCTTCATGGCGCGCAGCAGGGCCGTGAGCTCGATCCGCAACTTCATGGTGGCGCACGATTTCCTGGAAGTCGAAACCCCCATGCTCCACCCCATTCCGGGCGGGGCCAATGCCAAACCCTTTGTGACACACCACAACGCGCTGGACCAGCAGATGTTCCTGCGCATCGCACCCGAGCTCTACCTCAAGCGCCTGCTCGTGGGCGGGTTTGAACGGGTGTTTGAAATCAACCGCAACTTCCGCAACGAAGGCATCTCGGTGCGCCACAACCCCGAGTTCACCATGATGGAGTTTTATGCGGCCTACTGGAACTACCAGGACCTGATGGGCTTCACCGAAGCCCTGATCCGCGACGCTGCGCTCAAGGCCACCGGGACGCTGCAGCTGAGCTACGGCGGCAAGCCGGTGGACCTGGCCAAGCCCTTTGAGCGCCTGACCATCCGCGACGCCATCACCCAGCACACCGAAGCCGGCGCTAACGTCGACGATGCCCAATGGCTGACCAATGCCCTGCGCAAGCTCGGATTGAGCGAGGCCAAACACCGCCTTGCGGGTCGCAGCCTTGCCAGCCTGCAGGTGCTTTATTTTGAAGAGACAGTAGAAGACAAACTGTGGAACCCCACCTTCATCATGGAGCACCCGACCGAAATCTCACCCCTGGCCCGCGCCAATGACCAGCGCCCGGACGTGACCGAGCGCTTTGAGCTCTACATCACTGGCCGCGAGTTTGGCAA
>Ga0007834_1000585_pt1 | contig 10963 bp, 6 predicted proteins | sample CryBogCBE06Nov07_FD_71233 | JGI IMG/M metagenome (GOLD analysis project Ga0007834, IMG submission 71233) | Freshwater microbial communities from Crystal Bog, Wisconsin, USA - CBE06Nov07 | ecosystem: Environmental > Aquatic > Freshwater > Lake | place: Crystal Bog, Wisconsin, USA | collected...
AGACACGTGGTGCCGTTCGATGACACGGACCGGAGGATACGGGCCGTTTCGGAGTAGATTGAGTGGAGCATATCGGACAACGAACAGCTCTCTGACGTACAGCCCGTGAAGTAAAACACCACCTCCGCCCCGGACCCCTCCACACCGTTCATCGCCAGGTCCGCCATAAACGTGCTCTTGCCTCCCCCACTCTCTCCAGACAAAAGCAAGAAGCAGGACCCGTGACACTGGCATGTAAACTCCCGGACCTGGGTCTTCAACTCCACGTCGAAATCCACGGCAAGCTTCAACCGTGATTTGGCAAAGGCAGTGTGGGTAATGTAGGTCTGACTCTTCCCCACATTAGTGTCTGGGACCAACTTCAAGGCATCGCGTAGTAACGACTCACAGCAGGCTTGCATCAGACTCGCTCCCAACTGTGGGTTCGGGTAGTTTTCAAACACACTGATGTATTTCCCAGACAGAGATGCGATGTCTTTGGTTTCATTCTTGAGCCTTAGCAGTGGTTCCGCACTGTCTTTCTCAGTGACGTACCAAGAAGGATCTATCCCCCCTCCACCAGCCGCAATGGACGCTATCGCTTCGTTATATACTTGTTCGTCATATTTCGGATCCCGGTAAAACACAAAGGACACGGGTTTATCAGGCTTCTCATAATTTCTGTCATATGCTATGGCGTGCAGGAACTCCATTTCTGTGATGGAACGATCGCCATAGTCCTTGATGTAACTGTATTGAGGGAAGCTCGCCGCATACTCCACATCCTCATCTATCCAGGTACGGCCATTGGGACCTGGTAAGGTACTGTAGTTCGACGAGCCGTAGCGCGCACCGAAGTAGCCCAAAAAGATATCGGATTTGTCGATGGCGGAGAGGCACGTGCGTACAGTCTCATGTTTGCCGCTCATATCATCGGTGATTCCCCACCGCATATCCACCACGGATACGTGGATGCTCTTCGACGCGCACAATTTAGTAAGAGAAGGAAACACTGTGTTCATGAAAGCGATACGTTCATCTTGGGCGCCATTGAATGGACTCGATAAGAAGATCGTCAAGGACTCATTTCTTCTTAATCTCTCTGCCAGCTTACGAACATTCACTTTGTTGAATTGATACCGAGACTGGTAATTGCGAATTTCACTCGGCCACTTCCGCGCTAACTCTACATCGCGAGATTTTGTATCGAATGTACTCTTCACGTTTTCACCTTCAGTAATCCAGGAAGCATACAAATATTCCCCTTTTCCGTGGCGATATGTCGTTACCGGAGACTTATCTTCACCTGATATCCGAGGATCAACGTTTCCGTATCTATCAATATACGCAGCCTGTAAATACAGAAGTCTCTCCTCTATGTTGTCGTTAACCTTGAGCCAAGGACATTTGAAAGGCTTGCGAAATGCCGGAAGTTTCGTTCCGTACCACCAAAAACCTGCAGGAGGCAAGAATTTTCTTTTGAATTCTGGTTCCATATCCTCTTCCTTCTCCTATGAAGTCAAAAAAATTTAATATTCAAGCAATTAAATAAAACAAATCCGTACTCGTACCGTATGATGCGACAACTTTTGTTGTCCATCGCCACCAGCATCATTCAGCAATCGGTCGATTTCAAAGCTTCTCCTCGTCATATCTCCTCGCTCCTGAAATGATAACTTTCTCGAGGACAAATTCATTGAATATGTGATGCAAAAGAAATTGCGATGAAATTGATTCCGAAACTGTCGAATGTTTAGTTTGCACAGTTATTTTTTGTTAGCTTTATTATTCGAATCAAGTAAGTCTTAATAAAATCGAGGAAGAACTCATCTTAATAGCTGTTATAAAACAAGATATATGAGTGTGGTCAATGAAAGGAGAATTAAAATTTCTTCACTCGATATTTCAACAGGAGAACTATATTTACTCTCTATCATATTAAGCATCGTAAAAACGCGGAAGAGTGGTAGACTAGAAAATTATGGTGATTGGTGATTTAGTTGTTAAGATGCATATATATTGTTTGTTGGTGCTTTGTACTTCTGTAAATAATGTTTGATTCACCATGTCTGTATACGTGTTTTGGTTAGATCACTATAGATCTCGTTAAAAAGGTAGAAAATATAACTTGGATTGGATATAATCTTTCAAGAGATTTACTTATTAAAAATAAAACTCGAAAATAACTCTTCACAAAAGGTTCAACTCCTGAGTCTCTGTTCTTGTGACTGGTGAGTATAGGGACGGCATCTGGTGAGCAAACAATATTTTTCAGTCCAGAAAAATATGATTTTTTTTCACTTTCATGTTTATTATTCCGTATTCAAACATGTTGGTCAACTACTGGGCACTCACCACACTGGACTGATGGGAGTACGCAACTTCTGAGGACATTGTAGCCTGTGAGGAACAACTGACTACCTTCGCATATTAGGACAGGCCAGACTATTTGTTAGCGGAAACGAATAACTCGTAGTAGCAGTTATGCAACTATCTTGTTCTACTCGAACAACAAAAGCTACCTTTTCATGTGTTGTAATGATTTATTTCAAGAGAGCTAGCATCATTCGAATGTTATCTCATTAGAAAATCATTAAATAAGATATCTATATGTTATATTAGACGTAATCGAGTGAATGATTACGAGGACGATTCTTCTTCCGCTTAGCGGACGATGAAGATCTAGGCAGAGAGAACTCGACATTCTTGAACAATTCCGATTCTACCATAAAGATGAGGAGCGATTGATGAAGGTGATGTTAGTATTAGATTTAACCGTGAACGATGCAATCAATTTGATGTTTAAGGAACATTCTTTTCATTGAATTGTTTAGTAGCCGGCTATTAGCTACTGATCTAGTAAGAAGTATAACAAGAAGCAAGGAACCACCTTTACCGGAAATCCCTCAATAAATATTTATGCAGCCGGGTAAATAAAGATGATAAATCAACCAAATAAACCACAAAAAAATACCGCAAATATAGCCACCCTCATTGTACCAAAGGCAAATATTTATAAGCTTTTTTCCGGAACCAAAAGCAAATCCCGTTACCGAGTGGTGTTATAAAAAAACCGAGCGAGCGAATCATAGACGGACACCACTCGCTCTCCACGACTACTACTTTAGTTGCCAACTGAGTTCCGAGTGTAACACACACCTCAATCCCGAACGATTTAAGAAAGTATTCAAATCACCTCCTCGCTGCGCTCATTTGAATAAGAAAGCATGATAAGATCATTCTGATGGTTAAAAAAGAACATTCGGTTCATTCAAGCAGTATGAACCCAGCTACCAATCTAGTAATAGGTATGATGCAATAACCATCTTAGACTTTAGGTAGTAGTAGAGTTATCCTTAGCAAAAGTCTAAATGGTTAGTATTTACGAAAAGACCACAGAACACAAATAAAAGGCACAGAAACAACGCAGCCACATGCCATCATGACAAATACTGTTTTAGTATCGCAAAGTAGATGACGAGGGAAGTCAAAGCTGCTTTACGAGTGCGATTGCTCATTCAATCAATCATACGGTAAATAGCATGATGAACTGCTCGCATGTAACTCGAAGGCTTTATATCGTGGAAGCTAACCGAGCGGTTCGAACAACAGTCCCCCCCAGTGCGAACATGAACTGTCATATCATGATACCACTTTCGGTCGCTCGGGTCGTATGAAGCCCCGGGGGACAACGGGTGGAAGTAATCCCGACCCTGCTCGTCCGTTACGTCCATCGGCAGTACTCCCGCCTGTCGGAGGCAAAATGCCACCATGACGTCTTCTGCAGAGGTTCGGTGATGTGGCAAGCAGGGCTCGGTAGGATCGTCTAACATGCGTACCAACACCGCTACGGCTGCCTGATTGAGAATGTACCCCGACCCCCCGCTGTGAAACGAGAGGTAGTGGTTCTGCATCATTTTTCTACCTAGGTAAAACGGACAGAAACCGTCACAGTCAGATAGCATCCCTTGAACCCGATTCGACAGGAGTAACGCTCGGAGGTTCTCCACCACTACGTACAGGTCGTCCCCGCCTGCTAAGAAGAAATCGTAATCATCGAGTAAATTCTTTGCCACAGTCCGCCAGATAGCCACAGACTTGCGCCACATGTCCTGGTAGTTTTCTGTCCAGTTGTCCGAAAGGGATGCTTGCACTTTCACAGTGGAAAGCTCTTCATCGGTCACGTTGGAGAAACAGATATAACCGTCACAACGCTTCCCCCACGTGCTTCTCAGGGTGCGGATAAGGTCTGCGTTGGTAGAGGTCGAGTAGGTGAGACATAGGACACGGACACTGTGGAGGTCTTTGTTCGGGAGGACAGGGTCCATGTCACGGAGTACCTTGAGATCAAGATGTGCTTTGTCGATGGTAGAGAAGCGCCTTGCCCAACTGTCAGTGGTGCGGTTGATATGCAGGTCAGATTGGAGTAGATAATCGTTATCTATGCGTATGTCTGGGTCTGGAAGTGACCCATGTATCCACTGTAGATGCGCTTGTCTTGCTAGTACCTTCATGGTCTTGCCCTCGAGAATATAGTTTGCATTTGATTCGACGGAGAGCGGGGGGTAAGAGTTGGGATCCCTCCACTCTCGATGGGATATTGCATCAATATTCCGATTTATTCTAGTACAATTCCTTTGCAAGTCCTTAAAAAATTGGTCGTAGTTCGACATCACAGAAGATATTTGAGGCAGCTTCATTATCACGGGCTTAAAATCTTCTATTTCGCTCAAAAGCATTAATAGTTGGATAGCTGGAGTCTTCTCAGTATCTTCCACTAGAATTGCACAAGAGGATGTTAATATGTGCATCATCCAGTCCAATTCCTGAGACGAATACCACGCAAGTCGACGCCTGATATTCCGGAGTAAGTCATTATTTGAGAAGGTGTAACTGGTGTACTCATTATCTTTAGTTAATTCCTTCAAGCCCCGTATATGATAAAAATCAACTCCATCGCACGAAATATCTACAGTAGCGGTTGATGATATTATTGCGAAATCCACTAAACCATTAAAACCATTCTGCTTACAGATTGAATAAAGGAGATAATCTCGCGACGTTGGTCGTACGGCAGGTAAATAAACTGATAACATTTGCCTCCCATTTGTAACATAAAGAAAAATCAAACTCTGAAGTACCGCTACAGCATGATGTTCAATGTAAAATATCATCTACCATGCCTTTCTAGTGTTGCGCTTGGTTCACCAATACCATTCAGCGATCATGTAGATAAGACCTATACCTATGTATTAATCTGATATCTATGGGAAAAGATTCGCTAGTAAAATTTATTTGTTCGCGATGTGAAAGGAAGTATTAAAGTGTAAATGGTGATTGACCACGACGTGATCACGTTTCCTTTGTTTGATTTAGAACGGAATCCAAAAAAAAATTTAGCCTTGAAAACTTAAAAGTGATACGAAGATGTTCGAATTTCTTGTGATATTAATGGTGCTCTGTATATTACAATTTCGATCCAATCTGTCACAAAAAGTAATAAGTGTTGGAGTACCTGGAGACTCAACTACAGACGGGATAGGCCTGAGTTTCAACATCAGTTACGGTGAATCAGTAGGAGGGGTAATGAAGAATATTTGCCGTAATAAAATAGAAGAAGATTTATGTTCGTCATATTCTGCGTCATTAAGTCGAATTTTGTATGGTATTCTTTACACTCCATCGAGAAATTCATCTATCATAGAGGACTACACCACCCGTAGATACGATATCATATCTACTATGAAATCAAAATTTAAGCTTTCAAAATATCTTGAGATTGGATGCTATGAGCGAAGCACATTTGACTTGGTTTCTCCTGGTATGACGATTGCATATTGTGTCGATCCAGCATTTGGAGGCACTCATGCAGTTACAAGCGACGAGTTTTTTGCGAGCAATGAGGAAACATTTGATTTAATATTTATCGATGGACTTCACTCGGCTGCTCAAGTCATGCGCGATATACAGAACTCCCTACGTTGGCTCAGCTACGATGGATTTATCATACTGCACGATTGCAATCCACAGCGAGAATACGAACAACGATTTCCCCGTCCGATGCCAGGTAACGTATCCGCCACTTTCCATTTTTATTACTATCAGCAGCAAGTTGACAAACCATTTTGTTTGCAGAAAGCGAAGTGTGGAATGGCGATGTATGGAAGGCTGCAGTTATGCTGCGTCTCCAAGACGGCTTGGAGATCGTAGTAGCAGACGTAGATCACGGAGTGGGCATAGTTCGAAGGAAATTCAATCGTAACCGTTTGCCCCAGGAATGGGAGACTCGTTTGGTTACGGGCGGAGTTGGTAGTTTGGAATGGACCGATCTAAGCTCTCACCGGGAAACTCTCTTAAGGCTTATGACACTAAAGGAAGTGTGGGAATGGTTGGAATCACCGTAAAGCGTAATAATACCGTACGTAGAGCTCACTCTAATCTGTACATGACCACATATACCTCCACTTACTTCCTCCACTTCATTTTAAAATATGTTGACAATATTTAGATTGATATATGTACAATTTGATGCTGTCCCCGGCCAGTTGGGAAAATGTATAATACAGTATAATATTCTAATAACATATGCTACGTCTTGTTATCAACATGATTTGGTTAGAATTAAGTAAAGCAAATTTTAAATGAAAGGGACTTTTCAGTAGTGGTGTTGGAACATTAGCTATCGCATACAAGAACTGCTATGCACGAGCGAAGAAGCGGCACACACAACATCATGGTGACAATCGCTCTTTCAAACATCACCATTCCGAGGATGATTTATCACCATCCGAGAATGATAGCCCGAAAGAAGTTCCAAGGAACTAGCAAGCCACAGCAGTACTAAAGGATTGGACACTTAAGAAGTGCATTCCTCAAACAACAGCTCCCTTGATAGCTTCTACACACACCGCTCCGAGCGAGCTATAGTACTGGCCTACTTAGTATACACCACCTCCGCATCTCTCCCTCGCGCCAAACAATGAGTAAGGGACTGATTCTCATTCGTACACGGACATTACTATTTCTTCTATTGTGATATTGCACACCTAGTTCGCTATCAATCAAGCAAAGATGACGTAATTTGAAAAATTAATCATCTGAAGGGATTAAGCATGAAAAACAACCGAAGCTTGCGAACGAAACGTTGTTTAAAAACAGTATAACTCAGCTTGTGGACCCGCGCAAAGCGAGGTACAGGTCAGCTAAGGATCCTAGGAATGCCCAGGTGTCTTTCCTTCCCAACTCTACGCACCTCCCACAACGAAAGCGTCGCAGCTTCTAATATTGGTGCATACTCGTTGCTAGAACGTACTAATGCCTCCGCGTAAGCCGAGGAAGAGCGAAAATTCACACAAACAAAATTTCAAAACGCCGCCACCGTGGGAGAGAGTCGCCAAAGCCAAATGCACTCCAACTCATTTTAACAGGAGTATGAAAAATGAAAATGCCGCAGCTAAAAGCCTTCAATCTGAATTACCTGGTCTATTTTTAAAAATTGTTCTTGTGTTCAAATACAACGATGTAAAAAAACAATATGTAAATTTCAATAGTCGTATGTTTGTTTGACTGACTCAGGCTATTGACAGCCATTATTATTCTTACAAAACAACATAACACGATATGGTTGAGCTGGTCAAAATGGAGGATACTTACAAAATTCGCGCAAATAATTTGATTATTTGCGATGATGTTATTGCGGCTGCATTTGATGATCGCCCAACCGATTCGATGAAAGTGGGTTCGGCGCTGCTAGATATTCAGACATTTTTAAGAGTGGGAGGACTTCCATATGATATCGACTTGAGCGATAACATTATAAGTGACCAGGGTGCTCTCCAAATTGCTGAAAGTTTTTCTCAAATTGGCGGAGAACCGGAAATTCGATGTTTAAACCTTTCATGGAATAGAATTCGTGATGGTGCCATGATGGTGCTCCTAACGATCCTCACTCCCATGCTAAGAAATGATAAATTTAAAACTTTGGATGTTACAGGTAATTATGGAGGAAATATTATATGTATTAATCGATATATCGATGGACTCGACCCTGATGACGCGGAGAAAATTAGGGAGAAAATTGTATATTAAGTTTGATCAGCTCTCTCTTCTCCTCATTCGAATTTTGTTGCTTTCTATGTACTCCACCACCTATATATTTCCCTTTTTTATTCGTATCTTGAATCGGATCCTAGGGGAATTGTGATTTCCTTTAGGAGCGATACCTTGCTCGTAGCTGTGCGGCATCCTAAGTGTGATACAGCATGAAGAAAACTGTATAACATATTTAATTTTTCAAGTTTGCTTCGTCTATGTAGCGTACTTTCTGGTGGATCCTTAGTTTAGGTTCTCCTACCGAAATATATTCCTCCGCGCCCCTTTTCTCCAAGTGCTTTCGATGAGCGAGTAAACTAGAAAGTTTGTACGTGCTTGAGCTGAGAGGAGGGCTTCGATGGCCCCTTTGTTTATCGGTACACACAACTTTTTGAGCCACTGAAATTGCCTCACGCACCTTGTCCATCTTCTAGTACATCTTCACATTACTCCCGCGCTCTGTCCGTCCACTAGATACCTCATCTCTTCATCGCCCCCGTGCCCTACCCGTTTCCACATATACCTGCCTCCTTATTCCTCCCGTGCACTGCCCATCGCCTTAGATTTCTCCTCATCTCTCCCGCGCCCAGCCCATCTTCTCCCTCACTATTCTTTTTGCTCGCACCCTGCCCAACGACCCTGACACCTTCTTATAATTCCCGCGCACTGCCGCCTCCACAAATACCTTCTTATTGCTCCCGCATCTGGCCAATCCCCCCTGATACCTTCTCATAGATCCCGCGCCCTGCCCATCGCCCCTAATACTTGTCTGTGTACACGAATCAGAGCGAGCAGAGACTTCAACTCAGTTAGCATGAGGAGGGAGATTTATATTGATGATTCGCTTGTCGTTTATTCTCATAGAAAACTTAAGCTTTACGATTCATTTACCGTTGACAATAATTGAGTTTTGGAGGTTTTATCAGTAATTTCCTTGTATATCAGCTGCTCTTGCTCATTTAGGCTTTCTGCCGAGTTGCTACTGGCTGCACTGTAGGTCGTTATATATGATGATTAAGAAATACGTTACAAACTATTTTGTTTCCAAAGAGTAAGGTTTGGAATGGTGACGTATGGAAGGCTGCAGTTATGCTTCGTCTCCAAGACGGCTTGGAGATCGTAGTAGCGGACGTGAACCACGGAGTGGGCATAGTTCGAAGGAAATTCAATCGTAATCGGTTGCCCCAGGAATGGGAGACTCGTTTGGTTACGGGCGGAGTTGGTAGTTTAGAATGGACCGATCTAACCTCTCACCGGGAAACTCTCTGTTAAGGCTTATGACACTTAAAGAAACATGGGAATGGTTGGAGTCACCGCAAAATTGTACATAATACCGTATATACAGCTCTAATCCGTACACAATATACACCTCCATTTACTGACTTCTCGTCATGTTAGAATATTTTGACAATATTTTGATTGATCAGTCTAAAGTTTGCATTTATGCTGCACCCGGCCCATTTGGAGAGTGTATAAAACAGAAAATATTCCAATAAAGAGCAATTCGTCACGCCTTGCTCTTAACATCAAAATGATTAGAGTACCCTGGTCCTACACTAGTCGACTGCTCAGTAGGTGACATCTCCGTCATCGGGAGCTATCCGTAATCAACGGTGGGATTTTGTTTGGTGCGGTTACACTCGCTATATTTTTGTTTCTAAACTACACCCACTTCTACATCACTTTCTGGGTACATCTACTCAAGATATCTGATACGTAGCTAGTTTAGGTAGTAATACTATATAATTGCGAAAGGTTCTATTTAATTACGGATATCAACGCGAGTGTGGTACATCATGTGACATGTTGTGCCACCCCTCCGTGCTCCTGGCAAGTCAATTCAGTCATGACGCTCTTCCCGTACACCACGTGTACATGTCACACCTCGCGTAAAACGTTTCTCACAACATGTCACATGATGTGCCACAGAGTCATAATACAGAACGGCAAGGCGGGAGTGGCAACGTTATGAGCAGCGAGAGATTTGCTAATATGGGAAGAATAAAATGGCAAGACGTACGGTCAGATAACGTCTGAGGAGGGTTAAGAGCCAACAGCTGCTCCTCGGAGATGGTTGGATTACTGGACGTTTGAAGTGTTTTCGAATGTTGCGAGGTGATGCGACGGCCGGATCTGCGGGGAAATCATGTCCGAGGATGTGAATGAGTGTTACAAGTTATTTGCAGTTTGGAGGCAACATGTGGTTCAACTTGAGGCTGACGCAGTCGCTTACGTACCTGGACGGTTAGGAGCTTGAGCAATATTAAAGCTGTTTCAAGGGGATGTATTGGCGGATAAACAAGAAAAACGTCGTGGGGGATAGATATTGGGTATGTTCACTCTAATCTGAATCAACAGCGCACTCAAACTTAAGATGGGTATTTGAACGTTGAAAAGGAAAATTTGGAGGTTGGCAAAATTCTGAAATAGAACGAAATAAGTTGAAATTTAGATGAGGAGTTAATTTATGATCATTAATTGAAATATTCCCAAAGTTATATTTACTATTTCATCAAGTTCAACGAGATCGATAAATTGGGCACCTTAATTGATTTTTCAAAATTTGAAAATTTGCGAGAGCAGGTTCAAATTGAGCTTCTAATATGATGATGAGGGTTAATTATGATATCTATGTCTACGATTAGTTTTGTCGTTACTCATTTATATCGAAAGTTCTATTTTTCAATATTTTGAAATTCACCTGCTTTTTTGGAATTTTTCGTACTGTTATTTCTGATCTGGCAGGACAAAGAAGTATGGCACAATTTTTTTGAAGTCCTAACTCATCGTGGTTGTTGAGAACTCGCCGTTTATCGGGGATATATTATATTTTCAAAATTTTCGCCATGCCCGGCTAGTTTCCGCTGACAGCTGTGTGCCCTGTCAGGCTACT
>Ga0007834_1000586_pt1 | contig 10962 bp, 9 predicted proteins | sample CryBogCBE06Nov07_FD_71233 | JGI IMG/M metagenome (GOLD analysis project Ga0007834, IMG submission 71233) | Freshwater microbial communities from Crystal Bog, Wisconsin, USA - CBE06Nov07 | ecosystem: Environmental > Aquatic > Freshwater > Lake | place: Crystal Bog, Wisconsin, USA | collected...
CGGCGCGGACGACGCCAGGCGTGTTCTCGGGACGCAGGGTCAGCTTTTCGCCATTGAGTTTGTCTTCGAAAGAATACATCTCCTTCTCGACAATATCGGTCGTCTGCCCCGTTCCGCGCTCGAACAGGGCCGTGGCCTCCACTATCGGCGTGCGGATCATGCGGTAGGACGAGCGCGCCATCACGCCGCGCACCACCTCCTCGATCCACTCCCATTTCGCCGATTCGGCCGGCAGGATATCGTTCATGCCCTTGACGGCGGACAGTCTGGAGGCGCTGGACTTCGCCGGGTTCACGGCAGCGGGTACTTCAGCCATAAATGCTACTGAGCCACTTCGACCGCGGAATGCTGGCCAAAGCGCTTCTCAATATAGGTTTCGACAATCTGGTGGAATTCGCTGGCGATGTTGTCGCCACGCAGGGTCAGGGCCTTTTGGCCGTCGATAAACACCGGTGCGGCCGGGACCTCGCCGGTGCCTGGCAGGCTGATACCAATATCGGCATGTTTGCTCTCACCCGGACCATTGACGATACAGCCCATGACGGCCACTTTCATTTTCTCCACGCCGGGATATTGCTTGCGCCAGACGGGCATCTGGGCCCGCAGGTAATCGTCGATTTCCTTGGCCAGCTCCTGGAAGGTCGTGCTGGTTGTACGCCCACAACCCGGACACGCGGTCACGCTGGGCACAAAACTGCGCAAGCCCAGGGATTGCAGAATCTCGGAGGCAATAACCACTTCCTGGGTACGGGCCTCGCCAGGTTGCGGAGTGAGCGAGACCCGGATGGTGTCACCGATGCCTTCCTGAAGGAGAATGCCCAAAACCACACTGGACGCCACCGTACCCTTGGTGCCCATACCGGCCTCAGTCAAGCCCAGGTGCAGGGGGTAATCGCAGCGGCGGGCCAATTCGCGGTACACCGAGATCAAGTCCTGCACGCCGCTGACCTTGCAGGAAAGAATGACCTGGTTGGCATCCATTCCAAGCTCGACGGCCCGCGTGGCGGAATCAATGGCCGATGTAATGAGCGCCTCGTACATCACGGGTTTGGCATCCCAAGGTTCGGAGCGCTGGCTGTTGATGTCCATCAAATTAGCAAGCAATTCCTGGTCGAGACTGCCCCAGTTCACACCGATGCGCACCGGCTTGTTCCAGCGCATGGCCACCTCAATCATCTGGCTGAACTGGCGGTCATGCTTGTCACCCTTGCCCACATTACCCGGGTTGATGCGGTACTTGCTCAGCGCCTCCGCACAGGCAGGGTGTTCGGTCAACAGGCGATGGCCGTTGTAGTGGAAATCGCCAATCAGGGGGACATCGATCCCCATGCGATCAAGCTGCTCCCGGATAAAGGGCACCTGTGCAGCGGCTTCCGGCGTGTTGACCGTGATGCGAACCATTTCGGAGCCGGCAATCGCCAACTCCTTGACCTGGATGGCCGTGCCAATCGCATCCACGGTGTCGGTATTCGTCATTGACTGGATGCGCACGGGAGCATCCCCCCCCACCGTAATCACGCGCGAAGCCCAGACAACACGGGCTTGCCGGCTACGACGCGCGGCAGGGTATGCGGAAGCAATGGCGATTTCAGGAGCGCTGGAATTCACGTTATTTCACCTCGAATCGGGCTACGTTGTCGCGGGAAACCGGAGCCAGGTCCAGGGGCTTGCCGCGCACTGTCACTTCCGTGGCATCCGATCGGCCCACGACAACTGCCAACGGCAGCGCTCCGCTGGCCCCGGCGCTCTCGCCGGCTGCCATGGTCCGGCGCAAGGCCACCTGGCCCTTCGCATCCGTGACTTCCACCCAGGACTCGCCTCGGGTCTTGAAGACGACCAAGCCGCCCTCTGCCTGACCATTCACGGTTGGCAAAGTTGCCGTGCCTGGCTGGGCTGCAGCGCCTACGGGCGTTGGAGCCGGCGCTGCACTGGGCAGTGACATCGTTGCTGGAGCCAACGGCGCTGCATCACCCTGTTGACCGGCCGCCACCGGCTGTGAAACAGGCGGCAGGACTGTCGGTGCGGCCGAAGCCGCCTGTGCAACCGCCACCCCATCGCTCTGGGATGGAGCCGAAGCCGGATCCAGGCTTTTTGCAACTGACTGCAATGGTTGCACCGCCGGTAGGAAAATAAGGACCAAGGCCGCCAGCAGCAATGCCAGCACGGCGAGCATCGCCGGACGGGTGAGTTGGTCACGCCACGAAGGCCCGGGCCCGTCGCGCGGAGAACGGAAGGGCGTATTGATGCCGGACGCGTCAGGAACCAGGCGGGGCACTGCAGATCCTGGCAGCTTTTCAAGCACCGGCGCAGGATCCATCTTGAGCGTACGGCAAACGCTGGCTGCCAAAGCACGCACGAATACCGCATCGGGCAGTAGATCCAGGCGATCCGATTCAAGCGCCTCAAGCTTTTTTACCGGCACCTTCAGCGAGACGGCCAAGGCGGCAATGTGCAGCCCGGCATTTTCGCGGGCCTCCCGCAACAAGCTTCCCGCCGTGGGTGCCAATACCGCCTCAGGCACCGCAGGGGTTTCGTCGATTGGCGCCTCACTCATCGAAAGCTCCGCGCTGCAGCGAAGCTGCTTCTTTGGAGTTCGCATAGCGCTTATTCAGTTGCTCGCCAAGCTGATCGGCCGCCACCGAATTTTTCAGCGCCCGCTCAACTTTCACACCCAACCAAAGGGTCTCCGCGTTGGCCAGTTCGCTGTTGTTGATACGGCGGATGTAGAACTGGGCGCGGGTCAGTTCGCCGCGCTGGAAAAGCAACAATGACAGGTTGTATCCGGTAATCGGATTGCCGGCATCAATCTCGAGGGAGTGGGCCAGGCTGCGTTCGGCCTCGTCCTTGCGCCCGGCTCGCATCTGGCAAAGGCCCCTGGTCAACCAGGTCTTGGCCTGACCGCCATAGACCGGGCTCGCAAGCGCCTCGCCGAAATAGGAGTCGGCTTCCGGGAAGCGGCTTTGCTGGCAGAGCATCCAGCCGAAATTGTGCAGGGTGCCCGGATCCTTGGGGTTGAGTGCAAGGGCCCTCTTGAAGCTTTCCTCTGCCAACCGGAAGTCCTGCAGTCGAAGGTAAATCAGGCCACGCAAGTTGTAGGCATCCGGAAAACTGGGGTCGATGACCAATACCTGCTTGATCTCATCGAGGGCAACCGTGGTCTGCCCTTGCTCAAAATAACCGGTTGCCAGTTCCATGCGGATTTTGGCTCGCTTGCGCACCTCCGGCTCGTCGGACGCTGTCAGCGGCTCGACCCCGGCTCCGGGTGTCCGCGGACTATTGGCGCAGCCATGCAGCACGCCAAGAAGTGCCGTCAACAGGAGCACGCCATGCAGCAACCGCCAGACGGATGCCGGGCAAAAACCCGCACGCTTCCAAATGATCATGCCACCGTCTCCTTGCTGTTTGCTGCTTTACCCTCAAGCGGATGGATCGCCACCCGTCGCCGTTCCATGCGCCGCATCACGTCCGTGCGATCCTGGACATCACCGGCGAGCTGACCGCACGCCGCAGCGATATCGTCACCACGCGTCTTGCGCACGGTCGTAACAATACCAGCACCAAGCAAAATCTTGGCAAAGGTCTCCACTTGTGCAGGTGCAGAGCGTACAAGCCCGGACTGGGCAAACGGATTGAAAGGGATAAGGTTGAGCTTGCAGGCCAGACCATTGCGTCGATGGGCCTGCAAGAGATCAACCAGTTGCCGGGCGTGCATGGTCTGGTCGTTCACGCCGTCAAGCAAGCAGTACTCAAAGGTCACAAAATCACGTGGCGCGAAGGGCAAATAGCGTGTGCAAGCCGCGAGGAGTTCGGCCAACGGGTATTTGAGGTTGAGAGGAACGAGATCATTGCGCAAGCTGTCATTGGGCGCATGCAGGGAAACGGCCAGGGCAACAGGGCAATCCTGCGCCAGGCGGTCGATCATGGGCACTACACCGGAGGTTGAGACGGTCACGCGTCGCCTGGAAAGGCCATATCCGTGGTCATCGAGCATCGTGCGCAAGGCAGGAACCAGTGCGGCATAGTTTTGCAAGGGTTCCCCCATGCCCATCATCACCACATTCGATATGACGCGTTCTGCGCTCCCAAACCGCTTGCGCAGTAGGTGCTCGGCAAACCACAACTGGGCTACGATCTCCGCCGTACCCAGATTCCGGCTGAAACCCTGGTGCCCGGTGGAACAAAAGCGGCAGCCCACTGCACAGCCGGCCTGGGATGAAATGCACAGTGTGCCGCGGTCGTGCTCAGGAATGAATACCGTTTCGACGGCGTCACCATTGCCGACCTCAAACAACCACTTGGTCGTACCATCGGCGGAGACTTGCTCACTCAGCACAGGCAGGGCCGCAATACAGGCGACAGACGGCAACTTGTCCCGCAAAGACTTGGCCAGATCCGTCATGCGCGAGAAGTCGGATTCGCCCCGTTGGTGAATCCAGCGGAACAGCTGGGTTGCACGAAAGCGCTTCTCCCCCAGCCGCTCGCAGAAAGCAGCCAAACCCTCGATATCGAAGTCGAGCAGATTGGCCAGCATGGCGTCGGATTACCGGCTGTAGACGTTCATGCCGGGAAAGAAAAAGGCGATTTCCCCCTTGGCCGTTTCGGGGGCATCCGACCCGTGTACGGCATTGGCATCAATGCTGTCGGCAAAATCTGCGCGGATCGTTCCAGGAGCGGCCTTCTTCGGATCCGTAGCGCCCATGAGGTCCCGGTTTTTCAAGATTGCGCCTTCGCCTTCGAGAACTTGGATCATGACAGGGCCGGAAACCATGAAGCTGACCAGGTCTTTGAAGAAGGGGCGCTCACGGTGCACACCATAAAACGCTTCTGCCTCGCCTTGCGAGAGGTGCGCCATCCTGGCGGCAATGACCTTCAAACCGGCAGCCTCGAAACGGGCATAAATTTGTCCGATCACATTTTTTGCGACAGCGTCTGGCTTGATGATGGAGAGTGTGCGTTCGATTGCCATAGTATCTTTCAGTTCTTTCTTGACGAATATGCGTAGTTTGCAGCGCCCGTTGAAGCCAATTTGCTAAAGGCCGCTTTTGCAAAGCCTTTGATTTTAGCAGTGGAAGCGCTGTCGTTCAGCGTCCGCCGCTGCGACCGCCCCGATTTCCGCCGCGGCGCTGCCCACCTGTGCCTCCGCCTGCCCCGCCCGGGAATCCGCCTCCCGATCGCCGCGGCCCTGCCGGCCCCTGCTTCTGGCGCGTGAAGCTATCCGCGCCGATATAGCCAAAAGCCGTCTTCATGGGATCCGGCTGAGCTCCGGCAGGAAAATCATCGCGCGGCGGGCGCTCTTTTTGCACGCGCCCACCTTGGCGCTGTCCGGGATTGGCCGGACGCCCGCGCGGCGGACCGTTGCGCTGACCTCCACCGCCCCGGCGCCCGCCAAGGCCTCCGGCGCGTTGCTCATGCACCTGCGCGCCCGAAGGCGGCTGGAATTCGTAGGGATCATGTGGCTCGTCAAAGCCGTCATCCGGAGCTTGGTTGGCAGGTGCGCGCGGCGGAATATCGGCCGGTTTGGCCGCAGCTTGGTCGGGCAGGTTTGGGGCTTCGCCACCGGCCAGAGGAATGCCAGACCCGTCGCTGCGCTCTGCCCTGCCTTTTCCTCCTCGCCGATTGCGGCCCCGGGCATTTCGCCGACCCTTGTCCTCCCGGCCACCCTCCGCATTCGGGCTTTGTTCGGGGTTGCGTCCGCCCTGCCCTGCGGCGCGTACCAAGGCCTGGATATCGCCCTCGTCGAGCTCCATCCAGACGCCGCGCTTGAGCCCTCGGGGCAGCACCATGGCGCCATACCGGATGCGGATCAAGCGGCTGACTGCGTGGCCGACCGCCTCAAACAGGCGGCGAACCTCGCGATTGCGGCCTTCGGAAATCGTGACCCGGTACCAGCAGTTGGAGCCTTCGCCCCCCCCGTCTTCGATGGAGCCAAACTGGGCAAGTCCATCGTCGAGCTGGACACCGTCGAGCAATCGCTGGCGTTCATCGCTGCTGAGCGCGCCAAGCACGCGTACCGCATACTCACGCTCGAGCCCGAAGCGCGGGTGCATCAGGCGATTGGCCAGTTCCCCGGAGCTCGTAAAGAGCAGCAGACCTTCGGTATTGATGTCCAGCCGCCCGACGGACTGCCACTTGCCCTGCACCAGGCGCGGCAGGCGGCGAAACACCGTAGGCCGGTTTTGCGGATCGTCATGGGTGACCACTTCACCTACCGGCTTGTGATAGGCCAGTACGCGGGTCGGCGGCGGGGCCACGCGGATCTTGATGGGCTTTCCGTTGATCTTGATCTGGTCGCCGAACTGGATGCGTTGCCCGATGTGGGCCGGCTCACCGTTGACCGAAATTCGCCCCTCATTAATCAGGTCCTCCATTTCAAGACGGGAGCCCAGGCCCGCCTGCGCCAGCACCTTGTGCAGTTTGGGGGTCTCGGGCTGTGCCGACAGGACGCGCTTGGCCAATTCGACCTCGGCATTCTCTTCATCGGCGTCAAACAGCCCACTGACAACGTCAACGAACCGGTTTGCAACTGGGGCAGCGACGGGTTCGACCACCGCAGCACCCGGCTCCAGCAGTTCACTGGCCGGGGGCGTTTCCTGAAGGGCTTCAGGGACAGCTTGTGGATTTTCGGAAGTGGTTTCGTTCATGCGGAGAACTCGGTGGCAGACGGCGGACCGTCCTGCGGTGGCAGCAAGGGCTCTTGCGGCTCACCATCTTCATCCAGCGACATGCTGGCCTGTGGGGACGCGGCGGGCAAATCAAGGCCCTCCAATACCGTCAATTGTTCGGGGCTTTCAAAGGCAGGAAGCTGGTCGAGCGAAGCTACCCCCAGATCGTCGAGAAACTGCCGCGTGGTGGCATAGAGGGCCGGCCTTCCTGCCGACTCGCGATGCCCGATCACTTCAACCCAACCGCGATCCTCCAATTGCTTGAGGATCAGGCTGTTGATGGTCACGCCGCGGATATCTTCCATGTCGCCGCGCGTGCATGGCTGCCGGTAGGCAATGATGGCAAGGGTCTCCAGCGTGGCCCGGGTGTACTTGGGTGGCTTTTCCGGATGGATGCGGTCAAGGTACTCCCGCATCTGCGGGCGGCTCTGGAAGCGCCAGCCGGTAGCAACCTGAACCAGCTCCACGCCTTTTTGGGTCCAGTCGTTCTGCAGATCCTCCAGCAGGGACTTGATCGTGTCGGCTCCCAAGGCGTCATCGAACAGCGCGCGCAACTCCCGCACCGCCAGCGGTTGCTGGGCGCAGATAAGGGCCGTTTCAAGGACGCGTTTGGCATCCAAGGTATTCATGGTCTTGACGTATTCCGTATCGGGAGAACCCGGCTAGGGAGTCCGGCGCCGGGAGTGGCCATCCGAAAGATGGCTGAAGCTGCAATGAGCTCAGGCATTGTACCGTAGACCCCAGGTATCCAGCGCAAGGGCCAGGTCGGCAGGCAATTGGGCTCGGAAACTCCGCGGTTCCCCGGTCATGGGATGGACAAAGGACAGCTGCTCCGCATGCAGGGCCTGACGCGACATTCCGGCAGCCGGTGCGCCGCCATAAAGCCCGTCAGAAACCAGCGGATGTCCCAGAAAGGCCATGTGCACGCGAATCTGGTGCGTTCGCCCTGTTTCGAGTTTGCAGCGGACAAGGCAACCACGCTCACAATTTTGTAACAGGGAAATGCCGGTTGATGCCGGCTTTCCAGGGCTTTTTTCCAGATCCACTACGGCCATCCGGAGCCGGTTGCGGGCGTCGCGCCCGATGGCCTGCTGGACCTGGACAGCGGGCGCGCCGCTCCAGGGCGTGTGCGCCAGTGCCACGTAGAGCCGCTCCACCCTGCGCGCAGCGATCATCTGCACCAGCGCGTCCATCGCGGCCCGCGTCCGCGCGACAACCATCAGGCCACTGGTGTCCTTGTCCAGCCGGTGTACGATGCCTGCGCGCGGAACCAGGGCGGCCAGCGGGTCCAGCGCCAACAGTCCGTTGAGCAGGGTACCGGTCCAGTTGCCCGGTGCGGGGTGCACCACGAGGCCAGCAGGCTTGTGGATGACGCGCAAATGGACATCCTCGAACACGACCTCGATCGGAATCGGCTGGGGCACAAACGCCTGGCTTTGCGCTGTGGGTCGCAACTCCACGACCAGACTCTGCCCGGCCTGAACCTTGGCCGAAGCCTTGCCCAGACGGACGGTTTGCGTGCCCACCGCTCCGGCCTCCACCAGCTGTTTCAAGTAGCTGCGCGAAAACTCGGGAAGCAATGAGACCAGTGCGCGATCCAGTCGCATGCCATGGAGTCCAGCTGGCACTAGCAGCTCGCGCAGTTCCGCGTCGCCTCCACCCGGCTCGTCCGGGTCTGCGTCGCTGAGCGAGTCGCTCGATATAATCGTCTCGCTAGTTTTCACTTGGTTTTTTTCACAATCGGATAGGTCCACATGCCGCAACGCAAATTATCGGTGGCGTCTCATGCCTTGGCATTCTCGGCCATGATGGGTGGGGTTTTGCTGCTGGGTGCATGTTCAACGCCGACGGTCGACAAGACGGCAACCTGGAGCCCCAACAAGATCTACGCAGAAGCCAAGGACGAAGCCAGTTCCGGCGCCTACGACAAGGCCATTCCCCTTTACGAAAAGCTCGAAGGCCGTGCGGCGGGTACGGCGCTGGCGCAACAGGCCGAACTGGAAAAAGCCTACGCCCAGTACAAGACCAATGAACCCGCCCAGGCCCTGGCAACCATTGACCGGTTCCTGAAGCTTCACCCCTCGAGCCCCGCAACGGACTACGCACTCTATCTGCGTGGCATCGTGAACTTCAATGACAACCTGGGCATTTTCGGGTCGCTGACCCAACAAGACCTGTCCGAGCGGGACCAGAAGGCGGCCAAGGAGTCGTTTGAGTCTTTCAAGGAACTAGTCAGTCGCTTCCCGGACTCCAAATATGCCCTGGATAGCAGCCAGCGCATGGTCTACATCGTCAATTCCCTGGCACGCTACGAAGTGCACGTTGCCCACTATTACTACACCCGTGGTGCTTATGTGGCGGCCATCAACCGCGCCCAGATTGCCATCACGGATTACAACCAGGTGCCTGCCCAGGAAGACGCCCTGTTCATCATCATGCAGTCCTACGACGCATTGGGCCTGACCCAACTGCGCGACGATACCCGCCGCGTGCTCGAAAAGACATTTCCCAAGAGCCAGTTGCTTGCGCAGGGGTTCCGCTCGACTACCAAGCCGTGGTGGAAGCTCTGGTAGCAGCCTGCAGCATCCGCAGTTGCTCCAGATAAGCCTCTTCAGTCTCCAGATGGGCCATCGGGGGTAAGGCGGTCAGCAGACGCCGGCCATAGCCCATCGTTACCAGCCGCGTGTCGCAAACCACCAGTAGCCCCTGGTCGGACTCCCGCCGAATCAGCCGCCCTGCGCCCTGCTTCAGTGCAATCGCCGCCTCCGGCACCGAATAATCGGAAAAACCGCTGCGCCCCAGGGCTTCCAGACGCGCCAGGCGCGCTTCCACCAATGGGTCACCCGGCGGGGGAAAGGGCAGTTTGTCGATCACGACGAGCTGCAAGGCATCGCCCGGAACATCAAAGCCCTCCCAGAAACTGGCAGAGGCGACCAGGACGCAGCCTGCCCCGCCCTGCGAACGCCCTTCGCGAAAGCGATCCATCAAACGCCGCTTGGGGGCTTCCCCCTGGACCAGGACCTCAATGTCATCTCTCGACTCGAAATGAAGCTGCAGCCCCTGGGCGATGCTACGCAGCGCGCGCAAAGTGGTCGTGAGCACCAGGGTTGCCCCGCCAAGAACATCCACGCTGCGCGCCACCAGGGAGGCGACTGCCTCGGTGTGGCCGGCATCGGCGGGGCGCGGAAACTTGCGTGGCACGTAGAGTGCAGCTTGCCGGGGGTAATCAAACGGGCTGCCCACCTGGAGGACGCGTGCGTCCTCCAGGCCACAGGGTTCGGTAAACCAGGCCAGGCTGGGTTCGGCACCCAGAGTAGCCGAGGTAAACACAAAACTGCGGCCTGAATCGCCTGCATCGGCATGGAGCAGGCGGCTTTTCATGGCGGATGCAATATCCAGCGGCGCCTCCACCAGTCGCAAATGGTGCCCCACGTCGAGCCAGCGCACGGCTCCGGGGGCGCGGTCCAGCAGAAATGCGGAAGCCCGCGCCCCCTGTTCCTGGGCCCGCTCGTGCAGACGAGCAAAGTCCGGGGCGATCTCCGTCACACTGGCCAGGGCGTCCGCTGCGTCGCCACAGGCCGATACCAGTTCCTTGAGTGCCTCACGCCATCCGGCGTCCTCCAGCCCCTCGGGTGTTGATCCGGTCCAGCGCAATTTGGTGCCCTGCGGGCGCTGGCCGGCGCAAAGGCGCAGATCGCGGCTTGCGCGCTCCAGATGGGCGCACACGCTGGTCCAGTCAGCCAGGCCGCGAGCATGCTGCAAGCCGGCCGCCAGCACGTCGCGGGTCAAATCTAGCAGCTGCGCGGTTGACAGCTGGGCACCCAGAAAATGAATGCCTACCTCGTTGAGTTGGTGGGCTTCGTCAAAAATCGCAATCCGCACGGTTGGAAGCAACTCTGCCACACCCGATTCGCGCACCGCCAGGTCGGCAAAAAACAGGTGATGATTGATCACCACCACATCGGCGGCCAGGGCTTCGCGTCGGGCCAGATTGACGTGGCAGGCCCGGAACTGCGGGCATTGCGCCCCCAGACAATTGTCGCGGGTCGAGGTCACCAGGGGCATGACCGGCGAGCGCTCGTCCAGCCCGGGCAGTTCCGCCAGGTCGCCCGTGCGCGTCGATTGGGCCCAGCGCTCCACGCGGGCCAGCGTCTGCGCCACCGACCGGTCGGCCGCGGATACATCGCTGCGCGCCTGCTCCATGCGATGGAGACACAGATAGTTGCTGCGGCCCTTGAGTAGGGCAATGCGAAGCGGCAGGCCCAGGGCCTCCACCAGGCGCGGCAAGTCCCGGCCAAAC
>Ga0007834_1000587_pt1 | contig 10961 bp, 8 predicted proteins | sample CryBogCBE06Nov07_FD_71233 | JGI IMG/M metagenome (GOLD analysis project Ga0007834, IMG submission 71233) | Freshwater microbial communities from Crystal Bog, Wisconsin, USA - CBE06Nov07 | ecosystem: Environmental > Aquatic > Freshwater > Lake | place: Crystal Bog, Wisconsin, USA | collected...
CATAACTGCGTCCATTTCTCATTATTTCATCCCGCAATCTTTCAACCTCTTTGTTGATTTTTTTGTTTTTAAAGTCTTCAATGTCATCAAAAATACATAAGGTAGGTTTACCGTGCGAACTAATTTCCTGTAATGTAAATGGATTTATGTAAATGTCATCATCTATTTCCACTCTACTAATTTTAGTAATACTGTCAAGTGCTTTATCTTCATTTTTGCTACTGAACAACAGTATAGGAGCATCTGGGTATTTTTTCATAAATTTTACAATGTATTGCTGAATAAATGTGCTTTTACCACAACCTGTCTCGCCAGTTATATATATTCTATCAACCTGATCTTCTTTTTTAAAATCACTGATGACTGGAAAAAAAATTTCATCTTTGTTATTTATTCTTACTTTATCAAGTTTTACATCTCCTTCCTTCATCAAATCTTCGTCTAAATATCCAATACTACTTACTTTTTTTCCATCTGAATCATACATATTAGCGATAGGTTTACCTTTGTTGTACACTAGAGTCATGATTTATAATATTACATGATATATTTTTTTAAAAAACTTGACATATTTTAAAAAAACTTAACCTATTTTAAAACAAATCAGACCGAATTACAATAAACTTGCAACATGTGGTAATATAGGAGCAACAAAATGAAATGTATCGCTGATACCATCACCTATTTTCTTTAAAAAACCCATTACATCCAACTTACCACCATGCAGTGCGTGTTTATGCTTAATCATATGGTGGAGAATCATACGTCCAGTTCCCATTCCTTTATGTTCATCGTGCATTGCTTGTTCAATTATATGCTCTAAATGTTCCAAATGACTTTTATCTCCTTTAATACCGTGAATAAACCGTTTTTCACCATGATCCAACCCACCAACAGCATACCCTCCTACACTAATACTTCCATCATGCAATGTTTGTCTAGCTAAATCCATCATATGAATAGGAGGTTGAAGATGCCCTGGCTTACCATCTCTACCCTTTACTCGTTTCATAGGGACTTTTTGTTCTTTACATAATCGTATCGCTAATTTTCTAATTGAAGGATGTCCTAGCTTACCATCTTTACCCTTTGCTAGTGTCTCTCTTGCTAATTTCATCATATGAATAGGAGGTTTAGGTTTAAGATGTCCTGGCTTACCATCTTTACCCTTTACCTTTACTACTTTCATAGGGATTCTTTGTTCTTTACATAATTGTATCGCTAATTTTCTAACTTCAGCACGTCCTTTTGCTAAATGAAGTTGCTGTTTTATCTTTTGAGGTTCAGTAAGTTTATACCCACTAGCCCAACCACCCTCTTCCTCTTCACTTTCACTTTCAGCCTCGCCACCCTTATACTCTGCTGAAATTTGTTTTAGTGTCGCTTTAGGGTGTGATGCTCTAAACTTCTTACAAAATTCCAACCACTTACTTGTCTTAGCTCCACCCTGAACATATTTACCCCCCATAGAAGCAGTTGTAAAAGAGCCTCGTCCTAAAGCTCGTGAAAGGCCTCCGTGATGTTTTCGCCCGCCCATACTTTCAACGTCAAAGAATGCCATTATATATAACAATAATATTATAAAATAAAAATATTCAATATATATAAATGAACTGGATTGACATTGAATATGATACTAACCAATTGTCTGGAGATGGTATTTTAGATTTTTTCAAACCTGAATTAAGTAAATACCCTAAAGCATCGCAAAAAGTATTGGATTTGTATGGAAATAACAAAGTTGTTTCATTGACTATTTACAGAACTCCGCTAAAGGAATTCAACAATTTTTTGGTTAATATAGTTAGTCTAGGTAGTTACAATAAAATTCGCAAGGAACTAAATCACAAATATGATAAGATGTATCATTTAGCACTTGTTGCCAATGTTGTAGATCATGCTGGTAATATGAAAAATGTTGTAATAGAAAAACATGCACGAGTAAATATAAGCACTGAGTACACAACAGCAGATACTACTGAAACTATGCCTGTAAATTTACAAGGTAAATCATTTTCTATAAATGATATGACTGAAACATTAAGACGAAAGCAAGGTGACAAATATTATTTTGATTATTCTGCATTGGGAGGTAACAACTGTCAAAACTACGTATTGGAATTGCTAAAAACACAAAGACTATTAACACCTGAATTACAAAATTTTATTTATCAAGATATAACACCAATACTTGAAAAACTTGCACCACATACTACGTCTGTTAGTGATTTTATAACCAAATTTTGGGCTTGGAAAGATAGACTGTTAGGACGAGGTAAAGGTGGTAAAGGTTTGTTTGTTCCTGATGACAAATATTACCACCTTTTAGGAGGAAAGGGTTTGATAGTCCCAACTGATACATACTATCACTATTTAGGATCAGGAGCTAGACCTTTTAATACTAGGGCATTTGCTAGACAGATTGTATATTAAGCAATTCCGCTTGCGGTCGGGGGAAAGGGGGCAGAGCCCCTTACTTAGTTTCTTTTGAATTAATTTAAATATTTAGTAGTATTATAAATGACTGTTTGTTTATGTATGATCGTTAAAAATGAGCGTGACAATTTGAAAAAATATTTTGAAAAAAATATGTCGTATTGTGATGTGTTTTGTATTGTTGATACTGGTTCAACTGACGATACCATTGATACTATACATCATCTAGTAACAAAAAATAAATTTAAAGGTCGTATCTTCACACGTGAGTGGGTTAATTTTGCACATAACAGAAATGAATGTTTAGAATTAGGCAAAGATTTTGCAGATTGGTCTTTAATGCTAGATGCTGATGACAATCTTGAAGGAGAAAAGTTTAAAAATTTAGATTATTCAAAATGTGGTTATATGTTAAAACTTGTCATGGAATCAACAGTATTGTCTAGACCACATTTGTTCAATAACGATTTTAATTGGAAATACAAAGGAGCTTTACACGAATATGTGTATTGTATAGGTGAGAGCCCTACATTATACGACGAAAGAACTTACATGACAATTAGATGTGATGGTTGTAGAAGCAAAGATCCAAATAAATATGTTAATGATGCGATAATATTGGAAAATGAATTATTGAAACCAGATTGTGATGTTGGTAGGACATTGTTTTATTTGGCTGAAAGTTATAAAAATTACAATGATATGGAAAATGCAATCAAATATTATAAATTGAGAACAGAATTTAAAGGTTGGAATCAAGAAGCGTATGTTTCCTATATGTCTTTAATTGAATTGACTGATGATATTGATGAAAAACTGAAATTTTGTTACAAAGCACAAAATCTAGTAAATACACGAAAAGATGCAGTATATTTAGTACTACAATATGCTCGTAAAAAAAATATATTTACTGAAGAGATTTTTACATTGGGAAATGCATATTTATATGTAAAAATGGATTCAACTCATTTGTTTGTAAACAGTAATGCTTATAATTGGTCTTACTATGATGAATTAAGCATCATATGCTATTACACAAAAAGGTATGATTTGTCAAAAACTTTGTCAATTGCAATACAGAATATATGTCCACCAGATCAGATAACCAGAATACAACAAAATATTTCGTGTTGTAATGCAACAATTCAACTTATAGTCGGTGAGGTTGACGTTGGTGTTGACGTTGGTGTCCCCCGTAAAATAATTGTGGGTTTAACAACAATACCACAAAGAATCAATACCCTTGGTCCTACTTTAATGTCCTTATTGCAACAGACGAGAAAAGCAGATGAAATTGTGTTAACTGTACCAAAATATTGTGCTAGGTTTAACACTCCATATGAAATAACAGATAGATTGTTGTTAGAGCTTATCAAACAAAAAAAAGTCATTTTAAATGAGATTGAATTTGATTACGGTTGTGCTACAAAATTTGTAGGTTTATTGCACAGAGACTATGAAGATGATGATATTTTAATGTGGGTTGATGACGACATGATATATAGTAAGAATGTTATAAAAGGTATGGCTGATTCATTGACATCTAATTGTGTTTTATGTTACTCTGGATTTAACTTTAATACTGATAACGATTATGTAAAAGTAGTGAATCATCTAGGTAAATGTGAAATATTAGAAGGATTCAGTGGTGTGATGACATTTAAATCAAATATGCCAACCTTTGATGAATTTGAAAAAACTGGAATAAGAGTTCAAACCCAAGACAGTTATAAAAAAATGGATAGATTTACAAAGGCACAATTCATGAGCGATGATTTCACTATATCCTCTTATTTTCATTCTAAAAATATTGACACGCTTGTATGTTATAAATCTATTTGCAATTTCACAAATTGCGTTATATTTCGTGACACAAATGATATGCCAGAAGCGTTAAGAAATCAACAAGAGGGTGGTAATATGCTCAATTACAACATTTTAAGAGGTAAAATACCTTCCCATAGTCAAGCGTGTCAAGATAAATTTGTTTTAAATATACTTAAACAGAAACGAAATGATTATTTTTTGGAAATTGGTAGCAATCACCCGATAAATATAAATAATTCATATACATTAGAAAAAAACTATGATTGGAAAGGTGTGATGGTTGAATATGAAAAAGATTTTTTACCACTATATGTTAAACACCGTCCAAATAGCATTCACATTATAAATGATGCAACGCAAATAGATTATCAAAAAGTATTTAAAGAGAATGATTTTCCAACTGAATTGGGTTATTTGCAAATTGATCTTGAAGTGAACAATCGTTCAACATTAACCACATTGGAAATCCTAGATAACACTATTTTTGATAAATATAAATTTGCTGTAGTAACCTTTGAGCACGATATATATACTGGAAATTTTTTCAATACACGAGAGGTATCTAGAGAGATATTTAATAAAAGAGGTTATATATGTGTTTTTAAAGATGTTTGCGACCACAGAAAAGAAATTGTGTTTGAGGATTGGTATATTCATCCGGATTTAGTAGACATGGAATATGTTAATAAGGTAATGCTTAATAACAATCAAAATTATGACGATAATGCAGTCACATATAAATCTATAAATTGTCAAAATATAATGTTTGTATAGTATATAGTATAGTATATATGGATTTGGGTTTGGTTTCGTTAATCATTTCAAGCATTACAGCTTTTGGGACTATAGTTACTGCATTACATATAAAAAAATGTCATAGCGGTTGTATAGACAGTGAATGTTTTAAACCAGCTGGTGTTCCACCTTCCCCTCCAATAAAGGACCCTCCAAAATTTTCTACCAGTACCATTTAGGTTCTAATATAGTATATTCATTTTCACCTATAACATTTAATCCTACATACTCTCTTGGCATACGGGTTAAACCAATAGATTTTATATACAAATAGGTCTGATGCTGTAAAATCTGATTTAAAATCTTTTTTAATTTATCAATCTCTTTCAGATTGGGTGTCCCCGTGCTTATAAGGTTCAACAATCTATACACAATATTTTCACTTTGGATGAATTCATTGTTACTAATTAACCCAAGTCTATTTCTCATTTGATCTAATTCAAACTCTATACGTTGTTTTGGTAACAATTTATGATTTTCAATTAGATACTCTAAAGCCTCTAAATCACTGATAATCTGACTGATTCTCCCTAGATCGCTGTTGAACAAACGCAATAAAGATTTTATTAAAGGTTTGTTTTGTAGTTCATCTGATTTAATTCGCTCCAATGTGTAAATGCGTTTACACGTTTTAAAATATTTTTGTTGTGACAAAAGAATCAACACTTGTTCCCGTATGATATTTACAATGTTATTAAAAAAGTTGTTTATCTCCTTTCCATTTACTTTAAATAGGTAAATCATAGACATTTCATTGTACCTAACACCATTTAACCATAATGTAATATCAATTTTTGTAAAACTATCTGTAAGTAAGTAATCTTCAAATCTAACGCGTCGTGTCCTATAATTTAAAAACCCTCTCAAAATGTCTTTTGGAGTCCAACGCATAACTTCATACCGTATTTCTTTTTTTAACAAGGCTATTTCCGTTTCAGTTAAATTAGGCACAAATCTTTTTTTTGCTTCACCATATTCAGCAGGTGTAATTATGCCATGTGTATATAGTTGTGTAAGTTTTTGAATAAAAGCTGGCAACTTTGAATTATAATTGTCTACTGTAATGGTGTTGTCTAATATTTTAAACTCTGGTATTTCACCACTTTTGATGTCTCCAATATAAACCAAAGGTGTTTTCAGTAGATTTCTGATAATTGTTTGAAATTGATGTAGTACATCACTTGGATTAGTTACACTTACCTTTTGGTATAAATCGTAGTCACTTACAAAATCTAACTTTAAACCGGCAGTACCTACAATGTGAGGCTCTTCTTGGTGAGGAAAACATAACATGTTTATCATTGTTTGAATATCTCTGCTATAGTTCAACGGATATTTTCGTGTGTTTGTGTCCATTATACATTATTATAATATTTTTATAATGTATAGAATGCCTTTTACAGTTAAAATAAATCCAGATTTCACGTATAGAGTGACCAATGCAATTACCGGAAAAGTGTATGCTTATGCTACTAAAGATCCAAAACGATTAATTAGAATTATAGAGGCTCATACACGGGGGACACCCCCTACCCCCCCGACTACAAGCGGAATTGGCGGTATTGTTCCTATAGACAAAAAACTTGCGGTAGAAATGGCAAACAACTCTTACAATGTGTCCCCAAAAGATGTTGATGATTGGAAATTAATAACACCATATACAATTGGAGTTAAACCATACATCAAAGATAAAGTAATTATTTTAGCGATACGAGGTTCAAAAGACACACGTGATGTGTATGCTGATTTAAGAATAGCAAATGGATCTTTAAATAAGTCAAGCAGATATTTGGAAGATAAAGACTATATAATCAATTTACAAAAGCAATATCCAACAAATGAATATGAATACTACGCAATTGGTCACAGTTTAGGTGGTGCAATTTGTGATTTGTTATTGGCTGAAGGGTTTATAAAAGAAGCTATCACATACAATCCAGCTGTTGAGTTAAAATTTTTTGACAATGATAACAATTATAGGATATATAATGAAAGCGATCCTCTGTATAATTTAATGGGAAAGTATACTAAAAATCACGAAGTTAGGAAAAATAAATTAAATTTATTTGGAAAACTTGTCAATTTGACTAGACTAGGAAAATTAAGAAATTCATTACTAGCACATAAACTGAGCAATTTTGAAGGTGGGATGGTATTTTATTAGTACACAATGTGTACAGAATTTGGAACTAGTATTTTACAAATATCATACATACTGTCCTCAATACTTGGTTTGTTCCACAACAACCAGCGAGACCAAAATCCAGCAGTATATGGGTCATTCCAGTTTTCTCTTTTATGATGCCGATTAATGTAAAGTTGTTTTCGTTTTTCATTGTGATGTATGGTATAATCTTCATATCCTTTAGCACCAAAATCTATATGCCGTGCCTTTCCTCTTGATGAATCTATGTCCACTCTGTATTTTTTAGTTTTTAATGGCGATTTTCTTAACACAATATCCATATATTGTAGTAAGAAATTATTTTCATTGATCTGTAATTTGTGTTTTCACTATTTCTGCAGGTGCTTCTAAAGGTACACTATCCATTTTTTTGATATGTTTAGGTGATTTTTTGTGTCTGCTAAAGTTTATTCTTTGACAAGTTTGATTACAGCATTTACAAAGTAAAATATCGTAAATGGAATTAGTATTTTTTTCCAGAACATCATACAAACCAGCATTAACTTTTTTCATTCTATATATATGCACTATATTTTATTTTTAAGTCATTTAACTTTTTTCTAAAGATTTAGGTTTATTCCAAAGAATTAAAATGGTATGTATATATAAATGGATCTTAAGCAAAACTGTCTGAAATGTGGAAAGTGCCTTAGAGAGTTCAATAAAGAGTCAAAAAATTTGGGAAAAAGGCACAGTATTCCAAGCAAAAAAATTAAATATCATTTAAAATGTTGGAAAGACTTGAAAAAGGAGGAACAAATTAGAGATTTTATTGAGTCCATTGAAAGAAAATTAAACATTTAGGAAAAAATTTGAATTAAATTAAAAGAATTAATTCAAATGACTTAAAAATAAAATATTGGGTATGTATATAGAAAATGGTTAAAGTCACTCAAATTACTTTAGGAGATTTCAAAACTGCAGGCATTTTAACGACAACTTTAAAATCAGCACGAGACGCAATCTCAAACTTAAATTTGAGATCAGCACAAAATGAAACTAAGGAGAGTTTTTTGGGTAGATTTAGAGATGAATTAATACATAGAAAACTAGAGAAAGAAAAAAAACAAAGAGAAAAAGAAAAAAAAGCACAGCAACTGGCACGAAAAAAAGAAAGTATTAAACGAAACATTGAAAAACAATTAAATAATGTCAAAATATTTATGATACCAAATGAACTGACAGATGAAGTAGGTGATTTTGCTTCTATTATAAAATCATTTACGGGTAAAAACATAATTGTTAAAATTGAATATAAAGGTAAAATTGTAATGTCAACTCATTTAAATATACATATTGGTACATGGAAGAGCTGGTGGGAGCAAATAGGTAAGCATTTGTTTTTATATCCAGATGAAAATAGTATATTTACCAAATATAAAGGAGGCAAAGTATATATCTATGAAGCATCGTCAACCTTGTCGTTTAAAAAAGTAGTTCAACGTTTCAAAGAAGGAACAACCAATTGTTTATTAACTCCAATCTTGACGTGGGCTAAATCTAAATTAAAAGAAGCCAAGGGAAAGGAGAGCAAAAGCTTATACAATGGTATTATTAAAAAATTAGATGCATTTGCTGTTAACTTAACTGAGAATGGTGTGAGCGAGGAACAAATAGCAGAAATTTCTGAACAATGTCGCATTGATATTAGTATAACAAAGCCATTGTGCGATATTAAATTTATTGACGTAAAAAGCAGTAAAAAAAGATTGAAGATTTTTAAGTTTATAAATACAACTAACAATCATATTGATCTATACGGATTAGAGAACGAACATAAGGTTTTAACGCTTAGTCAAATGTTGGACAAAAAAGATGAATTGAGGAATAATAACGAGTTTCATACATATACAAGGGGTCTTGATAACGTGAATAGCATCACAACTATAAATACTACATACAACTTACCAAACGAGTTTTTTGATGAAATCAGTAATTTTGAAATTGAAACTGGTTTGAACAAATGTAAAATAGATGACATTGATGACAAAGAACTGAGTAAGTTTATTAAAGCTGGAACACATTATAACAGCACAATTGATTTTAATGAAAGACCAGATGAAATAAATCACGCTGATATGGAAACCGCGTATACGCAATACAAAAAATCCAAATATTATAAAGGATTTCTTGGTAAGATAACAGATTTTAGAACAACTAACAGAATGGAGGGTGTTGGTCTTTATCAAATTAATCATTTAAAATTCAGCAACAATCGGTTGAAGGAATATAACGACAAAATGCACATATATCTAAATTATAACGTATACACGAGTGCTGAACTTGAGTTTTTAAATGACAATGGTGTGACATATAACATATTATGTGGATGTTGGGGTGTTCAAACCATGGATTTTGATTTAAATCAAGAATTTATGATGAAGAAATATGACGGTGTAAAGGGTTACGCAAAATATATTGGAATGTGTGACTCACATCATTTGACTAAAAAATATTACATTGAAGGAAATGAAGAAATGTTTAATATCTTACATGAAAATTGCAGTGGTGAAATCAATTTTTATACAGATTATAAACGTAACGTAAGCGAGATATGTATACAATATCCAAAGGAACACAATTACCATTTAGGCCATATAACCGCACAGGTAATAGCATTTCAGCGTTTAAATGTAATGGAACAATTGCTGTCAATGGATATGAATGATATTATTAGGGTTTGTGTTGATGGTATTTATTACAAAAATGAATATAAATTGTTAAACGCATTTAGAAGTAAAACTGAACAAACTTTCAATAATATTGCAGATGACTTTTATGTAAGCGATTTAACTTTAAATGATGTCCAATTTAAATGTGGTAATACCCGTGAAATGTATCATAAAGAATTGCACGTTGGACCAGGTGGAAATGGTAAAACATATTACAATTTAGTTGATACTGGATTAATTAAAATGCTTTATATTTCACCAAGTTGGAAATTAGCTACAAATAAATCAGAGGAATATAATTGTAAAAGTAATGTCTGGGCTAATTTTTTGAGTAATGATACAGAAACTGTAAACATGTTAAAAACCTATTATAATGTCTTATTGTTTGACGAGGTCAGTATGATGACTGATAAACAAAAAACACAAATATTCAATACATATTCAAATATGCGATTAATATTTTGTGGAGATGTTGGGTTTCAAGCACCTCCTTTCAGTAAAAATCATGAAAAAATTGAAGAGATTAATTATGTAGGATTTGACAAAATCATACACCATAATCAAAATTACAGATTTAAATGCAATCAATTAATTGATCTAATTGAAAATATCCGACGAATGATAACGAACAAGTGTTCTGATAGTGAGATCAATTATGCTGTAATCAATACTTTAAAAGATAGAATTGTGGACAATGAGTATGTCGTGTCAAATTATAAAATAAATGATATGATATTGTCACGAACACACGCAATAAAAGATAAATATACAGAAACATTTAAAGAGTTGCCAAAATGGTATATAACTAAAAATAGTAGATTTTTTAAAAATGGAACAATTGTAATCGGTGATAAGCCAGATACAAATGATTGTGAAATACGTCACAGTTTTACAATTCACTCTATTCAAGGTGAAACGGCAAAGCATAATCTGTATATTAACATTGAAAAGACATACGATTCTAGGTTATTGTATACAGCTATTAGTAGAGCAACACGGTTAGACCAAATCTATTTGGTAAAAAATTAAATATTATCATTATATAC
>Ga0007834_1000588_pt1 | contig 10950 bp, 10 predicted proteins | sample CryBogCBE06Nov07_FD_71233 | JGI IMG/M metagenome (GOLD analysis project Ga0007834, IMG submission 71233) | Freshwater microbial communities from Crystal Bog, Wisconsin, USA - CBE06Nov07 | ecosystem: Environmental > Aquatic > Freshwater > Lake | place: Crystal Bog, Wisconsin, USA | collected...
AACGCTGGAAAATCTGCAAAGGCTTGGATACACATCCATGACGCCGATCCAAGCGGCCAGCCTGCCATTGGCCTTGGCCGGGCATGATCTCATCGCCCAAGCCAAGACCGGCAGCGGCAAGACGGCCGCATTTGCGCTGGCCCTATTGGCAAACCTGAATCCGCGCCGCTTCGCGGTCCAGGCGCTGGTGCTGTGCCCCACGCGCGAACTGGCCGAACAGGTCACCGTGGAGGTACGTCGCCTTGCGCGGGCCGAAGACTCGATCAAGGTGCTGACTCTGTGCGGCGGAGTGCCTTTGCGCGCGCAGCTGGCCAGCCTCGAGCATGGAGCCCACATCGTGGTCGGCACGCCGGGCCGCATCATGGACCACCTCGAGCGCGGTAGCCTGAAACTTGATGCGCTCAACACCCTGGTGCTCGACGAAGCTGACCGCATGCTCGACATGGGCTTCATGGACGACATCACCGTAGTCGCCAAACAATGCCCCAAGGAGCGCCAGACCCTGCTGTTTTCGGCAACCTACCCCGAAGGCATTGCCCAAATCAGCGCCAGCTTCATGAGCAAACCCAAGCAGGTCACCTTGCGCGAGCAGCACAACAGCGCCAAGATACGGCAGCTGTTTTTCGAGGTCAAGAAGGGCGAGCGCCTGCATGCTGTCCCGCTATTGCTTCGCCACTACCGGCCGGCCAGCACGCTGGCCTTTTGCAACACCCGGCAGCAGTGCCATGCGCTGACGGCCCTGTTGGTGGAGCAGGGTTTTTCCGCGCTTGAGTTGCACGGCGATCTTGACCAGCGCGAACGCGACCAGGTGATGGTCTGTTTTGGCAACCAGAGCTGCAGCGTGCTGGTGGCCACCGATATCGCGGCGCGCGGCCTCGATGTTGCCCAGCTTGAAGCCGTCATCAATGTGGACATGGCCCTGGATGCCGATACCCATACGCACCGCATCGGGCGCACTGGTCGGGTCGACGCATCGGGCTGGGCGTTCAGCCTGGCCAGCATGGACGAAATGGGCCGGGTCGGGCTGGCTGAGCAGGCGCTGGCTTTCACCTCGGAATGGCAAAGCCTGAGCGTGCTCACGCCCAAGGGCAATGAGCCCCTGTCACCGCCCATGGTGACCTTGCAGATCACTGGCGGGCGCAAAGAAAAAATCCGCCCCGGTGACGTGTTGGGTGCGCTGACCAAGGATCTCGGCTTTGCTGGCAAGCAGATCGGCAAGATCAATGTCAACGAGTTTTCCACCTACATCGCGGTGGAGCGCGGCATCGCACAGGAGGTCCTGGCCAAACTCAGCGGAGCCAAAGTCAAGGGGCGGAGTGTGCGCCCCCGCCTGCTAAAGATCTGAGGCTGGCAGCACCTCGAACATCGTACGCAGGGTATTGGTGAAATGCGGGCGGGTGCGGTCGCTCCAGGCCGTTCCGCGCACGGCCAGCCAGGGCGGCGAACCCAGGGTGTCTGGCCTTACGAGGTCATAGCAGGCCAGCGACACCGGGCCGTGGTCATGGTTGATCAATCGGGTGGCTGAAATACAACCCGGGACGCCCGCCAGACCGGGCAGGTGCTCGGTTTCATACCACCGGGCGATCTCGGGCATCCAGCCCTCCTCGGCGTCCGTCTCCACCACATAGTGGTAGCCCGCCTGTTCCGCGCTGGAAAAACCAGCAAGGGCCTGCACACAAGCCAGCCGCGAGACCTCAATAGGCCCAAAACCAGGGCAGGCCTCAGCCAATGCGGATGCTAAAACGAGCGTTTGTTCAGGGCCCATGCGTGTGCGCGGCGGCGCTTGCAGATACACATAGGCAAACTGCCCAGGCGCGTTCCATGCCAAGCGATGTACGGATAACGGCAGTTCAATGCTATGGCAGCACTCAAACGCGAAAGCCGGAAGAGCCTCGCTGGTTGCCGAGCCGATCTGCACCTTCAGCAACAGAAAATCGACTAGCGGACTCTGCGTCATGTCCATCCTCAATGCCCGATCTGCAATGCCACCAGAAAGCGCGACACCATGTTGTAGGCGGCGATTGTGGCAACCAGATCGATCTGACCCTGGGCATCAAAATTCTGCCGGACTCGCGCATACAGGCTGTCCGGAACTTCGATATTGCGCGTCATGGTGTCCGTCAGTTCCAGGGCAACGTGCTCGGCGCGCGACCATGCCGACCCTGCCGGAAGCGGATCAAGCCGGGTAGCGTCGATGGCCGCCTGCGAGACGCCGGCACCCAGGGCATGGGGCACGTGGGCATCGAACTCGTAAGTTGCCCGGTTGAGTACCGCCACGCGCAGGATCACCAGCTCGCGCAATGCAGCTGGCAGGCTGCTGTGGTTGCGCACGGCCGAGAGCATCTGCTCCCAGCCATGGGCAATCGGCGGGCTATTGAGCAGCACCTGATACAGGGGCGAGACACGGCCACGCGCGGCTGCGATGCTTGCCTCCTGCATGGCCAGTTCCGGCCGACTGCCGGGTATGACGGGATCAATGCGCATGGAAGTCCAGGAGTTCAGTCGGGTTGGATATTCTTGCCGCGCACCACACGACCCCATTTGGCGCTGTCGCTGCGGAGCAGGGCCGACAGTTCGGCGGGTGTCGAGCCCGCCGGTTGCGCACCGGAAGCCAGCAACTTGGCACGGATTGTTTCATTGCCCAAAACGCGGCGCACGGCGGCGTTGATCCGATCAACCTCGATTGCAGGCGTGCCCTTGGCGGTAAACAGGGCATACCAGTTGTCGCTGTCGACGCCTGGCACGCCCATCTCGGCAAAAGTCGGCACTTCGGGTAACAGGGGATGCCGCTTGGCAGCGGCCAGCCCGATGGCCTTGAGCTTGCCCGAACGGATAAAGGCAATCAGCCCCGGTATATCGCCAAAAAAGCCGTCCACATGTCCGGCAATCACGTCCGTTATCGCAGGTGCAGCGCCCTTGTAAGGCACATGCAGCAAATGGATTCCAGCCGCGTCATTGAGCTGTTCCATGGCCAGGTGCGGCACGCTGCCCGTGCCGGAAGACGCCATGGTCAGGGCCGGCTCCTTGCGCTGCTCCCGCTGGCGGCTGGTCGCCACGAGTTCTGCACCGGTGTTGAACGCGGCGTTGGCCCCCACCACCAGCACCTCGACGTTGTTGACCACGAGGCTTACCGGCGTGAGATCGCGCACGGGGTCGTAGACCAGCTTTTCATAGAGCGCAGGATTGATGGCCACCGCTCCCACACTGGTCAGCCACAGCGTGCTGCCATCCGGCGTGGAGCGCGAGACGAACTCCGCAGCAATCGCGCCATTGCCGCCGGCCTTGTTGTCGACAATGATTTGCTGCCCCAGCTCCTTGCCCAGCTGTTCAGCAAGTGTTCGTGCGACAAAATCCACCGGCCCGCCCGGAGGAAAGGCCACGACAATTCGGGTGATTTTGCTTTGGGCCTGGGCAATTGGCGAGCCAGTGAGCGCACAGGCTGCCAGAGCGAAAATCAGGCTGCGGCGGGTTGCGGATGGCTGAAATATTGGAGCTTCCATTCCTGATCCTGATTCAGTCGCAACGGGCGGACATACCGCCATCGACCACGATTTCGGTACCCGTGACAAAGCGGGCTTCATCGCTGGCCAGATACAGGGCGGCATTGGCGGTGTCGCGGCCATCGCCCATGAATGGCAGGGGAATGCGTGACTGGCGCTGCGCCAGCAAGGCCTGCACGTCGCCACCGGTGCGCTGGCCTGCCAGCCGCGCCTCCACCATGGGGGTGTGCAGCTGGCCCGGGACCACGGTATTGACCCGGATATTCTGCTGCGCATACTGCACCGCCAGCACGCGGGAAAACTGGATCACGCCAGCCTTGGTGGCCGCGTAGGCGATCTGGGCTGCACCCGTCCAGCGCAGGCCCGAAGTGGACGCGATATTGATGATGGCACCACCCGCTGCCGAACCTTGCCCCGGGGCTTGCTCCAGCATATGGGGCAACACATGCTTGCAAGTCAAGAACACGCTTTTGAGGTTGTGATCGACCTGTGCGTCCCACACTTCTTCGCTCATTTCCACCGGCCCGCCCCTGGCAGAGCCACCGACATTGTTCACTAGCACATCAATGCACCCGTACTCACCGATACATTGGGCAACCACGTCGGCGACTGCTGCGCTGTTGGTGACGTCACAGGGTGCGCTGGCAAAGCTGCCTCCAGCTTGCGCCACCAGGCGCGCGGTTTCGTCCATGCGGCTAAGATCCCGGTCCACGCCGAAGATCCGCGCGCCTTCCAGTGCGAAGCGCACGGCAATGGCGCGTCCATTGCCCCAGCCCGGGCCTACCGATCCAGCCCCTGTGACAAACACCACCTTGCCTTCGAGCCTGCCGGCTGAGGGTTTGAAAAGATCAGCCGGAGACGCGGCATGGAGAGCATTCATGATGGGAACCGGTAAAGTTGCTGGGCATTGTGCACCAGCAATTGTTCCCGCAATGCAGCATCCGGCGCGATAAGCGCAAGCGCCTCCACCAGCGCCGCGTCGTCGGGTATATGCGTGTGGTTGGGGTGTGGCCAGTCGCTTCCCCAAAGGCAGCGTTCGGGAAAGCTCTCCACCAGCAGGCGCGCCAATGCAACACCCTTTGCGTAAACCGGAGCAGCCGGGTGCTGCGAATCGATACGGTCAATACCGCTGACTTTGACATGCATCAACGGGTTTTTCAACAAATTGAACAGTGCGGAAAAGTCCGGATGCGCCGGCCCGAGCGTGGCATCCACCCGGCCCATGTGATCGATAACAACCGGCACCGCGCTGCGCGCCAGAGGCCCGGCGAGATCATGCACCAAGCTGCTCTCAAAGTGCACCTGCAGGTGCAGGCCCAGGGGCTTGAGCCGATGGGTCAAGGCAATGACCTCGTCGATTCCTGCACCGCCCGACAGGTGCCGCATGAAGTTGAAGCGCACGCCGCGAAACCCGGCTTCCGCCAGGCGCTGCAACTCCCTATCGGCCACATGGACAGACACCAGCGCAACACCAAGGTAACGCCCCTGGCCGGCCGAAATGGCATCCTCCACGGCACTGTTGTCCAGGCCGTGAACCGCTGACTGGACGATCACGCAGCGATCGATGCCCATGTGCTGATGCAAGGCGAACAGCGTTTCCTTGGGGGCATCCACGGGTGTGAAGTTGCGCGAGGCCGCAAAGGGAAAGCGCGCCGCCGGGCCGAATACATGCACGTGGCTGTCGCAGGCCAGGCGCGGCAAGCCCAGCTTGGGCGCGCGCGGGCGCAAGTTGTAGGTGAGGACGGGAGCCGGTTGGGGTGTTTGCATCCGGCCATTATCGGCACACCGTCGCCCTCCATCACGGCGGCCAAATTGCTATTATTTAAATAGCAACATACGCTTTATTGAAAGGGCTCGTAGCCCATTTCACTTTAAATCGCGCTGAAATCCGGCTTGCGGCGTTCCATGAAGGCGGTGAAGGCCTCGCGCGCCGCGGGCTCGCCCAGCAGGCGGCCAAAGCTCTGGCTTTCGTCGTCCATCTGCTTGTGGACGAGTTCACCATGCCCTTTTTTCATCAGGCGCTTGGTTTCGATCAGGGAAGTGATGGGTTTGGCGGCCAGCTTGCGCGCAATCGATTGCGCATAGCGGGTCACCTCGCTGGGAGGCAGCACACGGTTGACCAGCCCGACCTCGAGAGCAGCCTCAGCCATGAAGGGCTCGCCCAGCAGCAGCGCTTCAGCTGCGCGGTGGTAGCCCAGCATCTGCGGCACCAGCAGGCTGGATGCCGCCTCCGGGCACAGCCCGAGGTTGACGAAGGGCATGCTGAAAGCCGCGTTGTCGCCGGCATAGACCAAATCGCAGTGCAGGAGCATGGTTGTGCCCACGCCCACGGCAGGCCCGCAGACGGCGGCAATCAGGGGCTTGGAAAAACTGGCAATGCCATGCAGGAAGCGGAACACGCCCGATTCCTTGCCCGAGGGCGGGCGATTGAGAAAGTCACCGATGTCATTGCCTGCGCTAAAAATTGTCTCGTGCCCCTGGATGACCACTACACGGGTAGCGGCATCGGCCTCGGCCCCTTGCAGCGCATCGGCCAGCGCGGTGTACATGGCAGCCGTGATGGAGTTTTTCTTGTCGACACGGTTGAAGGTAACCGTCAGCACCCCGGCCTCGGAGTGGGTCAGGATGTCTTTGCTGGTTTCGCTCATTGCAGTGCCTCTTTGACAAAATCGATTCGGTCTTGGCCCCAGAACATCTGGTCGCCAACAAAAAACGTAGGAGCCCCGAAAATACCTCGCTCCACTGCCTCTTGCGTCAGCGATTTGAGTGCGTCCTTGGTCGCCTGCTCAGCTGTGAGGGCCATCAAGGCCATGGGATCGAAACCAGCCCTCGCGAGCGCAGCGCCCACGGTGGCCGGGTCGTTCATGTTGAGCGAATCAACCCAGATGGCCTTGAACACGGCATCGCAATAGTCGGCAAAGCGCGCGTCCCCGCGCATTTGCAAGGCTACAGCGCCGCGCATCAGGGTCAACGTGTTGATGGGAAAGTGCGGGTTGTGGTGGTAGGGCACGCCATAGCGCTTGGCAAAGCGCGAAAAATCGGCAAAGGTGTATTTGCCCTTGGCGGGAATGGTGGCGGGCGACTGGTTGCCGGTGGCTTGGAACACCCCACCCAGCAGCATAGGCATGAAAACCGCAGCTGCCCCGGTTTCCTTCTGCAGCCGGGGCAGCTGGGTCCAGGCCAGGTAGGCGGCGGGGCTGCCGAAATCGAACCAGTATTCAAAGCTGCGCATCAAAACTTCTCCATATAAGGCCTCAAGTCCAGCTCATGCGTCCAGGCATCGCGCGGCTGGCTGTGCAGCATCCAGTAGGCGTCGGCGATGTGCTCGGGGTTAAGTATGCCGTCCTCGTTCTTGAGGGCATAGCGCTCGGGAAAATTGCTGCGGATAAATTCGGTATCGATGGCGCCGTCGATGATGCTGTGGGCCACGTGGATACCCCGGGGCCCGAGCTCGCGGGCCATGCTCTGGGCCAATGCGCGCAGCGCAAACTTGGCGCCCGCAAAAGCGGCAAAACCGGCGCTGCCGCGCAGCGAAGCGGTTGCCCCGGTGAAGATGATGGACTGCTTGCGGTCCGCTGCAGAGCGGGTGACCATGCGCCTGGCCACCTCGCGGCCATTGAGAAAGCCGCCCAGGCAGGCCATTTCCCAGATCTTGAAATATCGGCGCCCGGTTTCCTCCAGAATGCTGCTTGGCGAATTTGCTCCGATGTTAAAGACCAGCACCTCAACGGGGCCGATGGTCGATTCGATCTGCTCCACCAGCGCAACCACTTCCTCTTCCTTGCGCGCATCGCTGCCAAAAGCGTGGCACACACCGCCCTCCAGCTCGATCTGCATCTTGAGGGCTTCGAGCTTGTCGGCGCTGCGGCGCGTGACGCAGGAGGCGTAGCCCCCCTGGGCAAAACGGCGCGCTATCGCGCCGCCTGTGGCGTCGCCCGCGCCAATGATGAGGGCTACCGGTTTCATGCGTTCATTCTTTGTAATAGACAACCTGGTGGCTGGTGGCAAGGAGTGCCCCTGCCTCATTCCACAATTGTGCCGTTTGATCGAAGTAGCCGTTGAAAAAATTTTGTCCCTGTGCCTGCGCCAGCAAATACCCCGTGCCGGTAGTAGCCAGTTCGGCACTGCTGGCGTGGAAGTACACCGTCATCGAAACCGTGCCGATGGGCACGAAGCTGGCGCGGTGCAGCCATACGCGCGGGAAAAAGGCATCACACATGGCAGCCAATGCGCAAAAGTCCAGTCGCCTTGGCGGCTCGTCGCGCATCCACAAACGGCTGCGGGTGGAAGCCTGTCCGCTGCCGTCCCACTTGCCGGGGAAATGGCCCTCGACAAAACGCATTTCATAGCGGTTAACCCACTCAACCCGCTTGGGGCCACCCTGGATCGGCGTATCGGTGGGCACCCCCACTGCGGGCATGCTGTGCTCGACCTTCCTGTAGGTGTCACGCCGGGTCGCGGTGAACACCGTGGCGGTGAGCACCACTTCGTTGTTTTGCGTCGTTTCCACGATCCAGTGCTGTGTGGAGCGATTGGTGCGCACAGGCCGTGCCTGGACGGTGAACGCTCCGTCGGTTTGCGCGGCACAAAAATTGACGGTGAGCGAAACCGGTTCGCCCAAGCGCCCTGGATGCTGCATCACCGCGTTCAGGGCCTGCGCCGCCATAATGCCGCCGAAAGGGCCTACAAAATTGGCATAAGCCGGGCTCGTATGGCCTTCGAATTGGTCCCCACCAAGGGATTTCAGCGAAACGGCTTGGTCAAACGCGGCCATCACACGCGCTCAAAAATACCGGCAGCGCCCTGTCCCATTCCGACGCACATGGTGACCATACCGTACCTTAGATTTTTGCGCTGTAGGGCGTGAACCACCGTCGCGGACCGGATGGCGCCCGTGGCCCCCAGCGGATGGCCCAGCGCAATGGCGCCGCCCATGGGATTGACCTTGGCGGGATCCAAGCCGAGGGTGTTGATGACGGCGAGCGACTGAGCGGCGAAAGCCTCGTTGAGTTCAAACCAGTCGATATCGCTTTGCTTGAGCCCCGCATTCTTGAGAGCCGCAGGAATGGCCTCAATCGGCCCGATGCCCATCAGGTGCGGTGGCACACCGCGGCTGGCGAAACTCACGAAACGCGCAAGCGGCTTGAGGTTGTAGCGCTTGAGCGCTGCTTCGCTGACCAGAATCAGCGCGCCGGCGCCGTCGGATGTCTGCGAGCTGTTGCCCGCTGTGACCGACCCGCGCGCCGCAAAAACCGCCTTGAGTTTGGATAGCCCTTCCACGGTGGTGTCCGGCCTTGCACCTTCATCGAGGTTGACACTTCGCGTTTTGATACGGACCTCGGCCGACTCTAGGTCAAGGGCCCGCTCACTGACTTCCACCGTTGTCATTTCACTGCTGAATTCCCCGGCCTTCATAGCTGCAATGGCTTTCATATGGGAGGCATAGGCGAACTGGTCCTGGGCATCCCGACCCACATTCCACTGGTTGGCCACTTTCTCCGCCGTGAGACCCATGCCGTAGGCAATGCCATAGCTTTCGATGTCGTCGGGCTTGCTGAAGATGCTGGGCGAGAGGCTGGGCGAGTTGCCCATCATGGGCACCATGCTCATGCTTTCGGTGCCGGCAGCAATCATCACGTCGGCCTCACCGACGCGGATACGGTCTGCTGCCATTTGCACGGCCGAAAGACCGGACGCACAGAAACGGTTCACGGTGATGCCCCCGACGCTTTGCGGCAAGCCGGCCAAAACGGCACCGATCCGCGCGACATTCAGGCCCTGCGCAGCTTCGGGAATGGCGCAGCCGCAAATCACGTCTTCGATGGCCTTGGGGTCGAGACCGGGCACCTGGGCCAGCGCGCTCCGGAGCACCGTGGCGAGCAGGTCATCAGGCCGTGTGTTGCGGAAAAAACCGCGGTGCGAGCGGCCGATGGGTGCGCGCGTGGCGGCAACGATATAGGCTTCTTGAATCTGTTTCATGGGATCCTCTGATCAGTTGGGGACAGAGCTTCGCTACGGTCTGTACCGCAGGGTTGTTAGTTTCTAACTGGCTTTCCACTGGAAAGCATGCCCATGATGCGTTCCTGGGTCTTGGCCGTGGTGAGCAGGCTGGTGAAAGCCTTGCGCTCCAGTGCCATGAGGTATTCCTCGGTCACAAGAGTGCCGGGGTCCACCTCGCCTCCGGTGACGATGCCGGCAATCAGGCTGGCGATATGGAAATCGTGCTGGCTGATGAAGCCGCCGTCGCGCATGTTGACCAACTGGCCCTGTATGGTGGCCTTGCCGCTACGTCCGGCGACCGGGAACATGCGCCGCTCGGGCGCGCGGTAGCCTGCGGTAGCCATGGCCCTGGCCTCGTTGATGGCAACGAACAACAGCTCGTCCTTGTTGGGCACGGTGAGGTCGCTTTGCAGCAGGTATCCCAATTTGCGCGACTCGATGGCGCTGGTTCCGACCTTGGCCATGGCGGCGTTGGTAAAGCCCTCAGTCAGGAAGGGCAGCAAATCCTTGCTTGTGGAGTAAGCCATGTTTTCGGCAGCACGGCGCGCGATGTAGCTCAAGCCGCCAGCGCCTGGCACCAAGCCCACGCCCACCTCGACGAGGCCAATGTAGCTCTCCATCGCGGCGACCCGTTTGGCCGAATACACTGCAAGTTCGCAGCCACCACCAAGGGCCAGGCCGCGAACCGCACTGACCACGGGCACCGTGGCATAGCGCAGGCGCAGCATGACGCGCTGAACTTCGGCCATCGCTTCATCGAGCAGGCCAACGCCGCCGCTCATAAAGGCCGGCAGCATGCCCTGCAGGTCGGCGCCCGCGCAGAACGGATCGTCACCCGACCAGATGACAACCCCCTGGTAATCGGCCTCGGCCAGTTCAACGGCTTTCTCGAGCCCGGCCATCACGTCCATGCTGATGACATGCATCTTGGTCTTGATGCTGGCAATCACGACTTCGTTATCCAGCGTCCACAGACGGATGGCAGCATCCTCGTGGAGGGTCTTACCCGCTGTTCCGAAGGCCTGCGCCTGCGAGCCCAGCACGCTTTCGGGAAAGTACTGGCGCGCGTAGACCGGCAACTGAAGGCGCGGCACGAACTTTTGCGTTGCCGGGTTCCATGAACCGTCCTTGGTGTGCACACCACCGGCTACTGCCACAGGCCCTTTAAAGACCCAGGCCGGCAACTGCGCTTTGCTCAGCGCCTTGCCCGCGTCAATGTCTTCCTGGACCATGCGAGCAACTTCCAGCCAGCCGGCCTCCTGCCAGAGCTCGAAGGGGCCCTGCTTGAGGCCAAAGCCCCAGCGCATGGCGAAGTCCACATCGCGGGCGGTTTCGGCAATGCTTTCCAGATGCACGGCCGCGTAGTGGAAACCATCGCGCAGGATGGCCCACAGGAACTGCCCCTGCTTGCCTTCGGCATTGCGCAGGAGCTTGAGGCGCTCAGCTGCGG
>Ga0007834_1000591_pt1 | contig 10932 bp, 14 predicted proteins | sample CryBogCBE06Nov07_FD_71233 | JGI IMG/M metagenome (GOLD analysis project Ga0007834, IMG submission 71233) | Freshwater microbial communities from Crystal Bog, Wisconsin, USA - CBE06Nov07 | ecosystem: Environmental > Aquatic > Freshwater > Lake | place: Crystal Bog, Wisconsin, USA | collected...
TAGAGCACTCCAAAGGAGATGCTCCAAGAGCTAAAGCATCTCTTAAGAGATGGCATTGTTCGGGATGGTAGAAAATGGCATATTCAGGAACCGTTGGCAATACAGTCATTAATGTACAGACATTAATAGATCACGGTGCCCGTCGTGCGGGAAAATTGGCAGAAGAGTTGACGGATGAGCAGGTTCAGTCAGCTAAGGAATCACTTTTTTACATTCTTTCCAACCTAATCAACCAGGGTATTCAGTATTGGGCGGTCAATAAGCTCGTTATTGGGCTAAATGCTGACCAGTACATCTATTCCTTGCCCAATGGTGCCAATGACATCTTAAATGCTCTGTATCGCACGATGGATCGCCCCTCTGGTAGCTATACATCTAGCGCAGGCGGTACGGTTGCCAATGTTTATGATGGTGACATCACTACTTACTGCCAACAAACGTCAGCCAATGGCAATATTCAGGTTTATTACGGCACAAATAACCCAAATTACATCGGTTCTATAGGCTTTATGCCATATATCTCTGGTGGTGGTAGCCAAACCTGGAGCTACACGTTCCAAAGCTCACCTGATGCCACTAATTGGACGACTTTGTACACGGGTACAAGCGTGACTGTGACCGATGCTCAGTGGATTTGGCAAGACATTGACCCTGGACAGAATGTAACCTATTACCGAATGGTTGCTACTGGTGGCACAACACTGTCTTTACGTGAGCTTTACTTTGGTAATAACGCAAGACTGCTTCAGATGTCACGCCTCAACCGTGATGACTACACAAATCTGCCCAATCAAAACTTTACAGCCAATCAGCCGTACCAGTATTGGTTTGATAGGACGATTCCTCAGCCTACTTTTTATCTCTGGCCTGTCCCAAGCACCAACTTTGTTCAAGCAACAGTTTGGTACTCAAGACAGATCATGGATGTGGGTGCGCTCACCGATCAACTTGAAATACCTGACCGTTGGATGTTGGCTGTTCAGAGTATGTTGGCTCACCAAATGGCTCAGGAGTTGCCACAAGTTGAGATTCCACGTATCCAGTACCTCGAGGGGCAGGCTGAGAAGTACTTCAACATGGCTGAGCTTGAGGAAAGAGACAAGTCACCGATCTATTTAGCGCCCAACATTTCTGTATATACGAGGTAACTATGCCAATGTTCCTTGATACCGAGGGTTATGCAAGCATAGCGATTGCCGTGTGTGATCGTTGCAAGATGAAGCGCGTCTTCTCCACTTTGCATCCAGACATTAACTTCCCAGGACTCAGGGTATGTGAAGAGGGTTGTATGGATGAAAAAGATCCATATAGATTACCCGCAAGGAAGACAGAACGGATAAACTTAAGGTTTCCCAGACCTGATTTGGCGCTTAATGTACCGAATGATCAGCTAATCACTGGTCAATACATGAACGGTCAGATTTCCACTGGTACAAATACATCGCCTCCAGGTTTGACAGACGGCAACGAAGACGAAATTGTTATAGGTTCATAATGGCACAAGTACAAATATCACAACTACCTACCGCATCAACTCTGACTGGATTGGAGATTGTGCCAATTGTCCAAAACGGTGTTACCTCACAAACTACTGTTGGACAGATCGCCAGTTCGCCGACCCTTACCCAAACATTTTTAACAGCCACAAATCAAACTTCAACCCTAGCTAATTCGCGTTATATTGGGGCAGGAAGCGGTTTAATTGGCACGGATAATGGTGCAGGGTCAACCTACACGTTATCGCTCACTGGCGCCCCTTTATCGCTTATCAGCACGGGTACTGGCATTCAGGTTAAAACCTCTAACAGCAACATGGTTGCCGTTCAATTGGCAAGTGGATCTGGAATATCAATTACCAATCCTGATGGGGTAGCGGGTAATCCGACTATATCGCTCAATAGCTTCATGAGCAATATTGCCTCCACTTCTGGCACTGGTCTGTTGGCTGTTGCAGGTGGATCTACAGCAACGGCTGTGACTTTGACTGGCGGTACTGGCATAACCATTAGCAATGGCAATGGATCTGGCGGTAACCCAACAATTGGACTGACCTCTACAACTGGATCTGGAGCGGTTGTTCTGGCTTCTGGCGCAACACTTACAAGCCCTACTTTTGTTACCCCTGCCTTGGGTACGCCTGCTTCTGGCGTAATGACCAATGTAACTGGTTTACCTTTGACTACTGGGGTGACTGGAACTTTGCCAGTAGCTAATGGTGGAACTGGCGTCACTAGCTCAACTGGCAGTGGAAGTAATGTACTATCTAACAGCCCTACGTTAGTAACTCCTAACCTTGGAACTCCCACAGCTATTAACTTAACAAACGCTACAAGTTTGCCATTAAGTACTGGTGTTTCAGGTATTTTGCCCGTTTTAAATGGTGGTACTGGAACGACAACAAGCACAGGATCTGGAAGTAATGTTTTAAGTGCAAGTCCTGCACTAACTGGTATTCCTACTGCTCCAACAGCATCTAATGGTACAGCTTCTACGCAACTTGCGACAACTCAATTTGTTCAAAACGCGGTTAGCGCATCAGGTGGTGGTACTGTTACAGCAATTACCGCAGGCACAGGACTTAGCGGTGGTACGATTACCTCTGCGGGTACGATTGCAATTGCCAATACAGCGGTTACAGCAGGTACATACGGATCATCATCTCAAATTCCTCAAATTGTTGTTAATGCTCAAGGTCAAATTACTGGGGTTACGCTTCAGCCAATTAATGCTCCTACTTACCAAGGTACATGGAACGCTAATACCAATACGCCGACACTTACATCTAGCGTAGGAACTCAAGGGTATTATTATGTTGTTTCTGTTGCGGGAAATACAACACTTAATGGAGTATCTGATTGGACTATAGGCGATTGGGCTATTTTTAGCGGTGGAGTATGGCAAAAAGTACCAGGATCTGATTCTGAAAGTTTTACCAATCTTACAACAGTCAATTTAGCAGTCACTGGATTGACTGGATTCATGTATGCAAATGGTTCAAGTAATGTTACAGCTTATACGGCAATTAATTTAGCTTCTCAAGTTACTGGAACATTGCCTGTTGCAAACGGTGGTACAGGAGTTACGTCTTCAAGTGGTGCAAACAGCGTAGTTTTACGTGATGCAAATGGAAATATAACTATTAACTGTTTATTTGAAGGTTATACATCACAGGCTAGTGGAACTGCAATTACATTACTTGCCTCATCTGTTCAAAATTGGGTAATTACTGGCTCTGGTGGTCAGACAATTAAATTGCCAGATGCAACTACTTTGCCAATTGGAGCTACATTTACATTTAACAATAATCAATCATCTGGAACTATTGTTGTTCAGAACAATTCATCAACGACTGTTGTAACTGTTCAGTCTGGTGCTTATGTAAATGTTGTTTTACTGAGTAATGGAACAGCCGCAGGCTCATGGGATTATCACGCAAATATTCCATCTGGTACTTTTTGGTCAACAAATACATTAAATACTGGTTCTGCAATTACATCATCGCAAGCTGTTACTGGAAATACTCTTATTTCAACAGTTGCTACTGGTACTCCACCTTTATCAGTAGCCAGTACTACTCAAGTTGCAAATTTAAATGCGGCAACAGCAGGAACCGCTACTACCGCAACCAATATTGCAAGTGGATCAGCCAATCAGATTCCTTATCAAACTGGTTCAGGAGCTACATCTTTTATCACCGCCCCAACAACAGGATCTACCTATTTGCAGTGGACTGGTTCAGCTTTTAATTGGGCTACAGTTGCGGCTAGTGGTGGAACAGTAACTTCTGTATCGTTTACTGGTGGCATCATTTCAGTAGCTACAGCAACTACAACTCCTGCTTTAACGGTTGCAGGTACAAGCGGTGGTATTCCTTACTTTAGTTCAGGAACGACTTGGGCATCTTCTGGAGCATTAACCCAATACGGAGTTGTATATGGCGGTGGAGCGGGTGCGGCACCTGCATCTACAGCCGCAGGTTCTGCGGGTCAACCATTGCTTTCTGGTGGCTCTGGCGCGGCTCCATCATACGGGACACTGGGCGTCGCTTATGGTGGACTAGGAGTAACCACAACACCGTCCAATGGATATATACCTATTGGTAATGGATCAACCTATACTGTTGCCTCTCTTACGGGTACATCTAACCAAGTAAGCATCACAAACGCTTCTGGATCAATTACTTTAGCGCTTCCGCAATCAATTGCCACATCCTCAAGCGTTCAATTTGGATCATTTGGTGTGGGTACAGCGGCATCTGGCACAACGGGCGAGATTCGGGCGACTAACAACATTACAGCATACTACTCTGACGCACGGCTAAAGACCAAGGTTGGAGATATTAAGGATGCCTTGGGTAAAGTTCGCCAAATCACGACAATGCTCTACCATGCCAATGAGACAGCGGTAGATCTTGGATATGACGCATCAATTATTGAAGTTGGTGTGACTGCTCAATCTGTCCAGGCGGTACAGCCAGAAGCTGTTGCTCCTGCACCTATTGATGATAAATATTTGACTGTTAGATATGAGCGTCTTGTGCCTTTGTTGATTGAAGCCATCAAGGATTTGGACGATAAAATTGTTGCAATTGAAGCAAAATTAAGCAAATAACAAGGATTTAACATGGCTCAAACAGGATATACGCCGATACTTATATACGCCAGTGGAACCACTGGTAATATTCCATCGTCATCCAACTTGACAAGCATGTCAACTGGTGCTGAGTTGGCGCTTAATTACTATGACGGTATTTTGTTTTATAAAGATGCTTCAGGTAACGTACAAACCTTAGCATCAAAAGCCGCCGCATCTGGAACATTCACAAGTCTGACGATTACAAATTTAACGTCTACAAATGAAACAATAACAAATCAAACTGTTACAAATTCACAGATTACTACATTAGGTGTTGGTACAGCATCATCTGGTACATCTGGAGAAATTCGTGCAACAAATAACATTACTGCTTTTTATTCATCTGACATCAAGTTTAAAGAAAATGTTCAGCCCATCACCAATGCTTTAAATATCGTTAAGGAAATTGGTGCGGATCATTTTGACTGGACTGATGAATACATTAACTCACATGGCGGTAAAGATGATTATTTTTTACAGAAGTCTGATTTTGGTGTAATTGCTCAAAAAGTGCAAAAGGTATTTCCAAAAGCAGTTCGTACAAGACCAGATGGATCGTTGGCTGTTGATTATGAAAAGCTTGGAGTGCTTGCTTTCCCTGCAATAATTGAACTATTGAATCGTGTTGAAGTATTAGAAAACAAATAATTGGAGGATTGAAATATGGCAACGCCAATCTCTGGTGCAATAGCGGCATCTGACATTAATACTCTTTTTGGCAGATCTTCTACTGCTCAGTTCAGCTTTAATGATACATGCTTTAAAAATCTTACTTGTGCAGGATCTACTTGTATTTGTATTAATAAAGGACATGCTTCTGCTTATGTTTCGTCAACGACGACGACATTAAATATAGCATCTACTCTATTTAGTTCTCCATCAACTGCTACCACTTATAGAGTTTTAATTAAATCTGCAATTATTATTGGTTCATCTAGTACAGGCAGTTATGCTTTAGATACTGGTCAATTGCCATCTGGATCAAGTTTGGTTATTAATAATTACGGAAGTATTCAAGGTGCAGGCGGTGCATCAAGTAGCGGCACAGGTGGATCAGCTATAAGATCTAATTACTCTAATCAGACAGTAACTATTAATAACAAATCTGGTGCTGTTATTGAGGCGGGAGGAGGTGGAGGAGGAGCGGGTGGTACTGGTGGTACTGGCGGCACGGGCGGTCAAGGATCTTATACATATCAGTCTGGTACTGGATATGCTTATAACTTTGCATATGTTTACCCAAGTACAAGTGCTCAATTATACAATTGTTACGATGCTTGTATTCAATGGTCTGGAAGTGTAGTTTTCCATGGAAATTTAGGATACAGTTGGTTTCCACCAACAAAATACACTAATGCTAGTCCTAGCCCTGCTATTTCAGGTAATGATGGACATGTATATGCAATTGGATCAAATGTAGTGCCATATTGCTGTGATCGGGCAATTAATTATGTTGGTCAACAATATTCCTACCCTATTTATTCAACAGCTTATACATCGGGCGGTTCTGGTGGTGGCGGTGGGGCAGGTGGGGCAGGAGGAGTAGGTCAAGGTTACGGACAATCTGCGGGATCTGGATCTAGCGGTTCTGGTGGTTCATCTGGCTCTGGTGGCGGTACAAACGCAGGATCTGGAGGTACGGGTGGAACTGGAGGTTCAGGTGGAGCAGGTGGTTCTTTTGGATCAGCAGGAAGTTCTGGCGCAACGGGCAATACAGGTGGATCTGGATCTAGTGGAAACTATACAGGCGGTTCAGCGGGATCTTCTGGATCAAGTGGTGGATCAGGTGGCGGTGCGGGTAATTATTTAGTTAAAGGATCATCTACAACAACACTTAATAATAGTGGTACAGTTCTGGGTAACTTAGCTTAAATAATAAATAGGAGAGAACCCAATGGATGATATTAGCCAGGTAAGCTTTACCATAAAAGATTTCAATTTTGCTGAAAGGCAACTTGATATTGTTTATAGCGATGGTAATTGGGCAAAGATTCAATTAAAGGCTCCATTACCTAAAAATCAAGAGGATTTGGAGAATATTGTTAAACAATTTTGTCCTCCTCTTGAGGTTGTACAGGCAAAACAATCCGATGTTGATTTGTCTTTTATCAATGATTTGGTTGGTAAAAGCATAACAATTTCAAGACATTCTCTTGATGGATCAACTGTTACTCCAGACGGAAGAATTGTTAACAAGCCAATAGAAGTTATGCCTGATGCCGAAACAATGGCTCAAATACAAAAGAATCAAGAAATACAAAACAAGCATGGATTTGCTCAAATGTTGGTTGATCTTGGTGTTTTGAAAGAAAATCCAGTAGATTTATCACAAATTGTTGATGTAACTCAAAAACTGGCTGACTCCGTAGCACAACCAGTATCTATTGGAACAATTACAATTTAATCTTCTAACTGGAGGTTAATGTATGTCTGTTACCAACATATCGCCGAAATTTTCATTTACGTATGACGGCGCTACGCTAAACATTTACCACGCTAATAAAGGTCAAGGTTTGGCTAAGCATCAGCACATACATTCCCACGCTACATTTTGTACTGCGGGTTCTTGCGCCGTTCGTAAGGAGGGCAAAGAAGTTATTGTTGATAAAAATTTTCAGCCAATAAACCTTGTCGCCGCTCAGTGGCATGAGATTGAAGCTCTTGAGGATGGAACAATTTTTATCAATGTATTTGCAAGCCACAAACAAATGTAGTTAATGTACACTGTGCCGCATAACAAATAGGAGAACGGTATGGATAAATTGGATATGGCAATGTACTTTGCCACGGCGGTATACAGCATCTCAAAGCCTGAGTACATTGATAGCGCTACGGTTGTTTTTAATGAAGCAATAGCCAAAAACACAACTCCCATAAACGATTTGTACCCAGTCAGGATGACGGATAACTTGTATATGGATGAGCGAATCAGGGGTTTGGCGGGTTACATAACTACCACAGCCTGGAACATTCTTCAGTCTCAGGGATATAAGATGGATGATAAGGTGACTTATTTCACATCTATGTGGGGTCAAGAGCACTACAAGTTCTCAGGCATGGATGACCATGTCCACGGCAATGGCGACCACATTGTTGGCTTTTACTTCCTCAATGAGCCAGAAAAGGCGTCCAGTATCGTTCTTGATGACGAAAGACACGGCAAAATCCTGACCCAACTGCCCGAGGCTGATCCAAATGTGGTCAGCTACGCCACCCACAAGCTTATCTTCCCCATCAAGAAGGGCACTTTGTTCTTTACAAACGCCTGGGTACCGCATAGTTTTACCCGTCACGGTGGGGATGAGCCGCTCAAATTCATCCATTTCAACATTGGCGTACAACAACAACCTGTGGTGGTCGTATGAACAAATACTTGATCAGATTCAACAAGTCCAGAGGAATGCCTGGTAGGGGTACTACTGACCACGCTTGGAGAGTATTTGAGAATAGCCAAGAGTTTCTCTGTAAAAACGTCAAAATCAATGTTCCGTCTTACTCTGAGAGGACTGGTGAGGACTGGAATATCGCCTGTACGGGCGTGATGACAATTGACAAAAGCACATCTACAATAACGATTGGGGAAGCCGTCGCCCCGACCACGACGGAATAACAAATAGGATGACTATGTTTCCAGTAAAAATTGATTTATTAAACGTAGAGGTTAATGACATTATCAATGTTTTGGGACAACTTCCCACAAGCTCTAATGCCTGGCCGCTCGTGCAAAAGATTACCGCTCAACTCAACGCTCAGACGCCTGCGCCTGAGAGTAATGTTGAGGATGCAAAGGTAATAGATCCTGCAACTCCAACCACTTAAGAGGACATCATGCAATTTCTCAAGGACATCCGCGAACATCACCTAAAAGATTTTGAATCAAGTGCTTTGGATGAAATCCATAAATTTATGGAATTCCTTGAGAAGCGCTATGCTCCACCCACTGACGCTGTGCCTGGTCCAAACCCAGAGCCAGTTGGCGTAGAAACAACACCTATGCCATTAATTCCTGACCCAGAGCCAATAAATGAAGCGCCTGTTACACCTACTCCCGTGGTTGCTGATCCTGCTCCTGTGGATACTGCCGAACCTATTACAGATACCCAGAATGAACCTGTAGCGGCTTCAGAGGTTGTTGTAGAGGCTACTGAGGCTTCTGCTATTGTTACCACCACTGAAGTCTCTATGATTGATTCTGTGGCTCCTTCAGCATTTACCTGCCAACCAAGTGAGGGTTCAAATGTCTGAACAATGGATTCAAAAAGCCATCAAAAACCCAGGTTCCCTTAGAGCCAAGCTCAAAGTCCCCGAAGGAAAAAACATCCCCGCCAAGAAGTTGGCGATTAAGCCCAACGATTCAACCAAAACCAAAAGACAGAAGAATCTGGCTAAAACACTAAGGGGTTTTGACTGATGGACGCCGAAATTGACAAGCGGTTGGCGGTTCATGAGGCTATCTGTGCTGAGCGGTATAGGGAAATTCAAACCTCTCTATCCATCGGTGAAAAGCGCATGACCAAGATTGAGTATCTGCTTTATGGGGTGATGCTCTGCATTCTCCTTGGTCCAGGTGTTGCCGCCGAGTTCATAAAGAAGATCTTCGGGATTTAGAAAATTGACCCGTTCACCCTCATCGCCGCCGCCAACGTCGCCTTCAAGGCAATCAAGCAAGGCTGTGAGTTGTTCCGAGAGGGGCAAGCCTTGGTTAAAGACGTTGTCAAGACAGCTAACGAGGTCAAGGCGATTGGCAAAGAAGTCGGTGGCATACTCGGTTTTCTCAAGAATTTGTTTGCTCCTGACAAACCAAAGACACTAGCTGACATTCGTCCCGATAGCGATCTAAACAAGGAAAAACGCAAGAAAGATGCAAAAAAGGCTGAGGAGTTTGATCCAACAGCAATTTACGCAGAGATTGGCAAGAATCTGACAGCGTTCTTTAAAGCGTATAACGCGCTGAAAACTCATGTGGAGGAGGAGGAGATGCTGTCCAAGACGGTGTATGACCCAACTGGTGACCAGGCTGAAAAAGCAATCAACCGAGTGTTGGCAATGACCCGAATGGAGGAGATGAGTGTAGAACTAAGGGAGTATATGGTCTACCACGTACCACCAGAATTAAAAGATTTGTATACACGCGTAAACCAAATGCTAGGCACAATTGCCAATGAGCAGGCTATTGCAAGGCAGGCGCAGTTCAAGAAGAGACGGCAACTAGAGGCTGAGCGGCGGGAATTTGAAGAGAAGCTCTGGTTCAGAACAGCGTCATTAATAGCAGTACTATTTGTGGCAACATACTTCATGGGTTTGATGTGGGCAATAAATCGAGTGAGTCATGGCAGTATGTGATCATCATAGTTGTGTTGGCGTTTTTGTTCGTTCTAGTTTTGCCAGTGATTGGGTTTTTGTACATGGAGATTCATCAAGACAGAATCATCATGGAGTCCAATATCAAGCGGATTGAAAAGCTCAAGAAAGAGTTGGAGCGTCAAAAGGATAAAAGTGAATGAAAAAATGCGTTTTATTGATTTTTTTGTTAGCGGGGTGCCACGATGAGTACCGCTATTACTGCCAAGATCCTGACCACTTCAGTGCGGCTCAGTGCCAAAAGCCACGCTGTGAGTTCACCCAAGACTGCCCAGAATACCTTGTAGCCCCTGTATTGGAGAAGAAAATTGAAGGAAATCCTGCTACTCCTGCTAACCCCCAACCCCAATCGGGAACGACTAACTGCCGATGAAATAGAAGCCCGTACCAGAGCTTTTGTTATTGTTGTGGTGACGCTAATACTATTTTTCATAGTAGTTACCCTAATCTACAGTGTGATGTTTGTGTCTCAGCCGATCAAGGCTATGGCTCCTATTGACCAGGCTTTTACCAAGATGCTGAATGACATCGTCCTGCTGATTGTGGGCGGTATTGGCGGGATCATGACCAAAGGGCTGAGCAACGAGGCTACAGCCATGATGAACAACGTCAAGAGCGGTAAGGATGCCTACGTAGCACCTCCAGTCAAGGAGATCACCTACGTGTCCTCTGGAGGCGGTTCTGGAGGCTCTACAGCAGGTTGGACACCTCCACCCCCTCCTAGTTCACCACCCGTCTTAGAGGACGAGGAAGAACGCCTGAGAATGGCTCACGCAAGGAACAGCACCAATGTTTAATCTTTTAAATCCTTATGTATTGGTTGGATTATTCGTGATGATGGTTGGTATTGGTGGTTACGAGCACCATGCAGGCTACCAGGCACGGGTTAAAGAAGATGAAGCGGAAATCGCAAGACTTAACGGAGAGGCTCGTGCT
>Ga0007834_1000592_pt1 | contig 10911 bp, 7 predicted proteins | sample CryBogCBE06Nov07_FD_71233 | JGI IMG/M metagenome (GOLD analysis project Ga0007834, IMG submission 71233) | Freshwater microbial communities from Crystal Bog, Wisconsin, USA - CBE06Nov07 | ecosystem: Environmental > Aquatic > Freshwater > Lake | place: Crystal Bog, Wisconsin, USA | collected...
CACCAGGTGGGTTGGGAGGGCGGGATTGGGGTGAGGTTGAATGACCCGCCCGTCCCACCTACGTCGACTTTCTGCTTACGTCTTTCCCTTACCATCCCTTCAGACCTGTGATAACTGACGTAAATATCCTTGGACACTTGACCTGCAAGCCCCTTAATAATGTTACCGGCACCCCTGTACCCGTTGCCTTCCGCTCGTCTTAGCACAAACAGCAGTCCTCCCTGACGGATCCCGAGAAGCGGGAGGCCTTCAGCAAGGGCATGGCGCGGTACTACGAGCATGTGCGGGTCTGTCCGACCTGCTTCCAGATCTACACCACCCTGGACTGGGCGCGAGGTGTGCTCGGGGTAGCAGACACTTACGGTGGCCTGGGCAGCGACAAGTTGCCCCTTCCTGAAAGGAGCAGCATCACACCGTCCAAATCCGGATCGGTTTCTGGTTCGCTTCTCAGCAGCAAAGTCACATCGATCGGCCCTGCTGCTGACGGTACAATATCGACCTCGTCCTTGCCCGACGTGGGGAGGCGTGCTCCCAAAGACGGGCCGAGCATGGCCCAGTCCCGCTCAGTCGCCACCCTCCCTGGAAGTATAGGAGGGGACAGAGATCGAGGCGGGAGAGCCGGAGGGGCAGGGGCAGCAGCAGTGGCTGCCCTCCACCCGAAGGATTCTCGTTCAGGTGAACGCGCGGCTGGGCTTCAAGAATGCGCCTATTCCCGTTCCACATTTTCTATCGCGAGTGTGTGGGTTCCTTAGGCCTGTGACGGCGATGTGGTGCAGTACGAGTGATTGGTTTTCCTGCATGGAGGATTATCATCCTTACGTTCTTTACGTGCTCTAGGTTCTCCGAATGCTGACGAATATTCAAGGAGCGTGGGCGGTGGCGGAGGCACCGTATCAACACTGGAGGAGTCCGAACCACGGGCGGGTGGATCAGCCAGCCGGAAAAGGAAAACGTGGAAGGACTACGTGCGAGAGAAGGAGGAAGAGGAGGTGAGGGCGAAGGAGCGGGCCGCGAAGGGCGGTCACGGCCAGGGACAGAGCACGGCGGCGAAGTTCAATGAACTGGACGGTTACTTGCGACAGGGCACGGAGTCTCTGATCGAGCGGCAGTCTAAGCGGCGAATAGCCCGGACCAAATCTCGATTAGAGAAGTTGAGGTCTAGTCTAGCAGAGGAGGGGACGAGCGAGGGCGAGAGCAAAGATGCGGCGGCGAATCTATACCGTGGGAGAGTCCTGGTGGCGTGCGGTCAGGATGAGCACTCTGAGGCCGCCAAGAAAATCCTGGAGGATGCGTTTTTCGACGTCACTGTGGCACTGGACTGCAGAGAGGCGCACAACGTGTTTCTTTCCGAGGACGGAAAATTCGATTGTGTGTTGTTAGACCGAGTGTTGCCGCTCGGGAGTGCATTTGAACTTGCGTCAGTGGTCCGGGAATTCGAGAAGAAATTGCGACAGAAGGCTGCTGCACAGGCCGCTGCGATGGGAAAGGGCGTGCAACCTCCGACAAAGAGGATCCCTATCATATGCTATACTTCACAGACCTCAACCGAGGACTTGAGGCTGTATATGCAGTCAGACATGGACGGCTGTGTGTCCTATCCGGTGGAGCAGAAATCTCTTCTAAACACGGTCCGCGCCGCCATACCCCGTCACTTGGCACAGCTCGTCCCGGACCCTGTCGTCAAGAGCGAAGAAGTGAGGCGGTATCAGCAGGGACCGCTCGGAGCCCTCGAAGGAAGCCTGGACTCGGCCTCGCTGGCCGCTAATCAACTCTCGTTATCAGCGAGTATGAGTGAGGCAGGCTCGTCATCGGGTGTGGTCCAAATCGACCCCGACACTCGAGTCTCGTACACCGTCATGGACGCTGTGGGGAGGGCGCACAGGGAAGCGAAGGAATTCGGTGTTCCGTACTTCAACTTGGTCATATGTCACGATTTGTTCGACACATCTGAGCGCTTGAAGATCTTCTTTAAGCCGATTGTCGAGAAGTACCTGGGCCTGCAAGTGTTGCTGTGGAATTATCCGGGACAAGCCTTTACTGAGTGGCGCAGCGAGCAGTTGTTGACTAGCGAGTACCACGCGATGTGTTTGAACGAACTGTTGGGCCAAGTGGGGTCCCGTGGGTCGAAGGAGTTTGACAGCTCTAAACCATTCTATGTCCTGGGATACGGGTTCGGTGCCAATATTGCTACTTTCTATATGACGCATTATCGAGTTCCGAATGTGCGGGGATTACTGCTGGTCAACGGCTGGTCGTTTGTAGACAGCAACCTGGCCGCCGCCCTCCACGATTGTATCAATGTATTCCAATGCACCCCATCCGCCCGGCCGGACCTGCCCGTCTACTTCTTTTCGCGGTTTCTCTTCTCGAAGGAATACTTGGCCAAGGTCTCGGTCCCGCTGGCATTGAATCTCTACACCGCGGTATACAACCCTATCTCACTGGCGGGACGGGTCAGTCTGTGTAAAGGGGCGCTCGCCTCCCTGGACCTGCGACCGTTACTAGGAGAAATAGAGGTGCCGCTTATTTGCATCCATTCCACACAAGATGCTTTAGCGAGGTCGCTTCATGCAGAGCCGTTTGCTACTCTCAGAGCGGGAGAGGTCCGGAGCATATACCAAGCGCTACAGGATCCAGACAAGACTTGTGTCATATGGGTGAAGTCAGGTCACGAGATTTTCCAAGAATGCCGCAAGCAGACCTTCACACTTATCGAGCAGATCTTGGTTGGATTTCATGAAAAGAACGACGTGTCCTTCCCGGGCAAGGCTGTGATCGACCCTTCTGGTCTTCGACAAGGCACACTATTAACCGGTGAACCACGTCAGGAGAGTCTACGCAGTTACCTTGGAGAGCCGTCTAAATCCAATTTAATAGAAGACAAATTTATCGATGACATTCTGGATTCTCTGCATCGCACGGAGCCGCTCAACAGGTCCGACAGTCCCTCGTCGGCCAGCACGCGTCGGCGAACGGTTACTGCGATGGCGGACTCGAAAGTCTACCCAAATGGAGGGCTCGTGCCGGTGGACGATTCCAAGGAAACCGATTTTGTATTTACCACTACCGGAAATCAAGACCAACACCAGTCCAGCTGGTCTCAATTCTCACAGAAGGCGGCAGTTGCAGGTACTGTCGCGTTAGAGGTGGCAAAGAAAACATACGAGTCCCAAGAAGTAGGCGGGAAAACCGTTAAGCGACGCGGTGGACCTCGTCGGAATGAAGGTTCTGTGTCTATCGTCATCGATCCAAACACGGTTGCATTTGAGAGGCAAGACCACGTGGTGTACGGCCGCGTTACTGATGTGCGCCCGGCAGATCCGGCGCAGTACCCGGAGGTTAAAGAGTACATGAGTTGGCGGTTGAAGAGGAACAGGAAGAGGCTTCAGCGGCTGCAGGTGGCTGCCAGACAAATCCAGGCGATCTATCGGGGGTACCGAGCGAAAGTATACGTAGAAAAGTTGCGCAGGCTCAGAGCTGCTCTGACGATTCAGCGCTATTACCGTGGATGGCGCGGTCGTTGCCGTTTCCTCGAGCAGGCTCGGCGCATTTGGGCAGCGCAACTTATCCAGCGCGTGTGGCGGGGTTTTGCAGGGCGGTTGAAGTACTTCGAGTTGCGGGTGCGTATAGCCTCTGCGGTGAATGCTCAACGGGTTTGGCGCGGCCACCGATCCAGGAGGCGGGTGAAGAAGATTCTGGAGACGCGATATTTCGCTGCGCGAGCAGTGCAGTCGCTTGTGCGGAGACAGCTCGCCAGGAGCCGCGCCTGGCGGGTGAGAATTGAGAGGAATGCGGCCATACAAATCCAGCGAGTGTTTCGGGGTAATCTAGGTAAGAGAAAGGCCGCGGCAGAGAGGGACAAGTACATCTTCAGCAGAAGTCAGACACAAGGAATCGAGTTCGGTCGACAAATGCTTCTCGAGCATAAGTTACATGCCACTCGCCTGCAGAGTGACGTCACGCTGTTAAGTCAAGAGAAAGTGAATGCGGAAGAGCAAGTTGAGGCCTTGCTGGAGGAGATCAGCAGCTTCGAAGAAGGTGTCCGTATTTTGGAGAAAGAAATGCACCAGTTGTCCAAGGTGGAGTCGGAAGCTGCGGCCTATTTGGATGATCAATCGAAGGGAGAGCTGAGGGAGCAGAAGATGAGACTGGATAAGGAGTTCGGAGAAATGTTGTTGAAAATCGGCAATCGCAAAGAAATGCTGAACAGTTTGGAGCAGCAGTTGAGTGCGATCGATAAGGCTCGGCAGACGAAGGAGGAGGAGTTGCGGACGTTGGAGCGGAAACTCGTGGTGCTTCTAGAAGAGCAACAAAATGAACTGAATGCAATTAAGAGAAAGCAGGACATACGGGGGGCGCTCTTGGCCGCGTCTCACGAGCAGATCGTACAGGCGTCAGGTCTGGCTACTCTCCAAGACGGGTCCGCTAGCGTGGATGGATCGATGAGCAGCGCCCTAGTACCGGTTGGTGGAAACCGTTCCGTCAATGTGGTTGGAGGCGGTGGAGGAGGTGGCAGTGGTCCCAGCATACAAGAACGACGGCAGGCCGGACAGCTTATGCAAAGTGCGGAAACGTTGATGAAGTTCGGGTTCATGTCCATGTCCATGACTTACTTCAGCAGCTTGAACATGATTAAGGCGTTAAGGACCGTCTCAGCTCAAGATACTGTGATGGCCGCTTTGGCTGATGTGCATGCGCAACGTGCGGCAAACTTTGGTGCGGATGGTGGACAGTCCGTAGGAGCAGGACTGTTGGGAGGCGCGCTCGGAGCTCCTCAGGGGCAAGGGAAAGGGCAGTTCTTACCTGAACTCAAACCTGGTCAGCTTCCAGGACAGGAACCGCTTCGTGTGTCCGCCTGGAGTGTAGATGACGTTTGTCGATGGCTGCAGACTCTGGCGCTGGCCCAATACAGCGAGGCCTTCCGAGACGCAGCGGTGGACGGAGAGTTCCTCTACGATTTGAATGATGAGGATTTAAAGAACACTTTGGGCGTGGAGCACCGCTTGCACAGGAAGAAGATTCTCAATTGTATATACCGCTTGAAGATCGCTGAAGCGCAGAGGGATAGCCGGATAGATGCCTTCGTTCGAGGAACAGATTTGGCTCAAGCGCCGGTGTGTCGCCTGTATTTGAAAATTTTATATTTCTCTTTGTGATGATTTTTTTCTGTAGGGATTACAACCTGAAATTCCTGTTAGTCTTTCGTCATACAGCGGCTCTGGCCCAGACGCGATTTCTTTGAACGAGATGGCCCCCGCTACCAAGGCGAATCGCCTAGACCCCCGACTTCTGGAAGGTCCCAAGATCTCTCTGGAGGAGCTCATGTCTTTGGTGCGGCACGGAAAATTCGCGCTTGTGAAAGAAGCTCTGGATTACCTGCCGAATAAGCGCTTCGATAAGGGCCTCGTACTACCGGTAAGCCTTGGCTGCCCTCCGTCAGTTCATCCACGTATAGAGAGCTTTGGTCCCCATTTTTATCTGATGTTAAGAAAAGGAACCGCTCAGAATTGTTGTCACTTTGACGTTTGCAGGTCGGTTATATTCCTGGAGTGGGCACAGCGTATGTAGAGGGTTATGACAGACTCGTGTTCCACTTAAACAAGACCGAAGAACACGGGAACACCCTCCTGTCTCTGGCGGCACAGAACGGGAATGAGAAAATCGCGAAGTTCTTGGTTATGAAGGGCGCCAATCCAAACCACCAGAATGCATTGGGTCATACTCCCGCTCATTTCGCAATAGCTTACCAGTTCTTCGAACTCTCGCAGTGGCTGTTTGAAAACGGCGCGGATGATTCGATCGAGAATTCTTATGGGCATACTCCTTACGATGGAATAGAGGAGTGAGATTTGGTGGCGCAGAGACGAGGCGTAGTTTGGTTGGATGATGGGATGATATGTATCGTAACTTCCGCGGGTCTGATCGTTTGTGTAAATTATTTGTGGCTGGCTGTACTTAATTTAATCTCATATTTTAATGTTTTAAAATCATTTGAAATTTTTCTATGGAAACAATCTGTTAAGATTTTTCTATCTACTAACTACTTTTATAGTAAGCTATGCTAATTTCTCTCTCAAGTATATCTGTCAAGCGGGGGATATCCCCTACGTGATTTTCGTAGCTAATAGTAGCCAGCACTATTCACATCACTCGTCTCACGCGTATTCCTTTTACGTGGAGCCCAGCCACCCGTCCTAATTGCCGAATCTGTAGAGACGTTTTAAGTTTTTACGATACCATAGAGCAGACACAAGAGGAACGGTGAACGTCGTTTTTCTCAGGGTGGATTCATATTCAAATAAAAATGAATAAAGTAGTGTGGGGAAAATCGATAGTTAAGTTACACATGACAGGCATGACGAGACCAAGCCCCTCCCATGAACCACGTGGCGAATCCCGCTGCACCGAGTAGGATATAAAGCAGTTGCTGGATGCGAGCTGAATAGACGAGGCTATTAACGATGAGAGTTACAAGCCGTTTCGCTGTTTCGCAAATGAACCCGCTACACTAAGCCGGTCCATATTCTACACGCATCGACATATTAAGCGACCCTTTCTCACTCGCTCTCACATGTTATGGAGGTATGGGAAGACAGTGAAGTCGTCATAGAGCAGCTCGCCGTCGCTGCTGTAGTGCAGCATGTGGTAGCAATGCTGACAGAATAAACATGGATTCGTGTCCGCCAGTTTATCTCCAAATACCAGGTATCTCCCGCTCCAAGCGTCGCAAACATCGCACTTCCGCCGCTTCATTTTCGCGAGGAATACGCGTCGGGGGTACTCGCTGAGAAGGCGGGGGTCTTGAGAGGGGTTGTGCAGCCGCACGTCTGTGAAGTAGATGCAGTGCTCACATCGACCGTTCAGATGAGAGTACAAGTACCGCACACCGAGTCGGATCTGCAGCCCTCCGAGGCGCGCGGCGCCAGAGGCCATACAGAGGAGGCGTGGCGTGTGTCCGGGTGAGAGACCCAACTGATCCGCGCGACTGTACTGGGAACTAATCATACTGATATCCGTCTGTTTATGTTTCTTCGCCTTTGCTGCCTTCCTGTTACCTTCTCTCCCCGACGTGGTTATGGTTCCATCGCCGCTCGCGCTCCGCCCGACGTTGTTATGGAGGGGACGGGAACCGAGGAAGGTCTCCCCGCCTATAACACGCACTTCTGTCTGCGCCTCTTCATTCTTGCTTCCCTGCCCTCCCACTGGTGACTGTAACCATTTCCAAGAACGATAAAAGCAGAAGCGATCATAGCTATTGTGGTCATGTGGTGTCTCCTGGCTGACGTCGGATTCCGAGACCGAGTGACCAGTAGTGCCCAATGATGGAGAGGGAGGGGCAGGGTTAGTGTAGAAGTTTCCTTCGATGAAGAAGAAAGAGGAGTAGGATGCGGGATCAGACACGTTTCTTTCTTCCGCCGCCGAAGGCATATAGTCCAGAGGACAATAAATCACGGATCCCAAGTCCGCCAAAGTCATCCGGCCGAGAAGCTCAAATTCCTGCTGCTTCTGCTCATTTTCTTCAAAATTATAAGACGCGACAGATAGGATTGAATCACCCGTAATCAGCTGAGATAATAGAGTAAATATGACCCAGTATGTGGGGAAAGGTAACAAAGAACTTAATCACCTCTTCGTTCTCATTTGCATTCGCAGTGCGACGATCTCGTGCGACTTCTTGCTTGTTTAAGCCAGCAGTATTTAAGGGCACATTGTAATCATCTACCCTGCATAAGCCCCGAATAAGATTGAAATTATTGGGTTTCTTGAAGTCAAGCGTAAGTAGTCTCTCCTTCAGCTTGAAAATATTAAGGTCACTCGAAATACGGCTATGATGCAATTCTCGAGAGCGGGGTACTTGATCAAACAGATTACACAATTCATTCAAATAAGAAGTCTATAATTGAAGACACATCATATAATGTAGTATTATTCTGTTGGTACGTGCATGTACCTTCATATCATCTGTTAGGCAAGGATGATTCAAGGCATTTAATGATGACCTATCAGGTTTCCATATATTCAGGCCATCTGGAATTGCTAAATAATTTGCTCCTCCGGCTCTCGAGACGCGCTTCCTCTTCAAATATTTCCTATCTATCTACAAGCTTATAGTATAAAAAATAATTTTCCAACGAAAAACAAACGAACGACCTTTTCCCAACTGTCAATAAATTTCTCCAAATGCTCATTGAGTAAATCTATAGAATCTTCGTTTTTAATATCTGAAACACTTTGTAGTATTAGATTAATAGCGGTGCTTGATTATTTACAAATTGCATACTCCAAACAGCTAATTTCATTATAATCAAGAGAAGCTTGAATAGGAACGTAAACACTTTTCATTTCATTCAGAAGGTCATCTCCTCTCGCAATCATTGAACTTCCTATTTTACAGCTCAAAAAAATAAAATGCTAAAAGTAATTTGTTTCATACTGTTCAGAGTACTGTTCATTTCGTTTCGGTTTGGTTTTGAAAAAATTGTGAAATTATAAATTTGCCTAGAGGTAGATTATGGAGTATTCTGATGTATTTCAAGCAGATTTTGATTATGCTGATGTTCACGACCTCATTTCCTTGCCGGTACTTGAGGAAAAAATCATACTAAATACGCTTAGTCGACGATATGAACGGAATTCAATATACACGAACACTGATTGCGTTTTGCTTGCTGTTAATCCGTTCCGAAATTTACCTCTGTATGCAGAGACTGAGCAGATTAAATATTTTACGACTAAGTATACTGACTTGAAGAACTTGCCCCCGCATCCTTGGAAAATCGCAGCCATAGCTATGAATCAAATGAACGAAACTGCGTCTACTGAATCTAGCTTCACTTCATTTCGCGATCAGAGTATATTAATTAGTGGAGAGTCAGGTTCTGGTAAGACAGAAACCACGAAAATCATTTTGTCTTTCCTAGCAAGCATGAGAAGAAATTGTGCAGCAGACGAATACACTGATTTCCAGTCGATCCAGAATCACATTTTGCACTCAAATCCCATCATAGAGGCATTTGGAAATGCCCGTACAGTTCGCAATGACAATTCGTCGAGATTTGGAAAATACATTAAACTAATATTTAATCCCGCTGGAGTACTTATCGGCGCCTCAATCAATACATTTTTACTAGAAGCGCCCCGACTTATAAGTCAGTCATTAGAAGAGCGCAACTTTCATATTTTTTATATGCTTAGTGAGGGACTGTCGGACGAGGAAAAGGACGACTTTCACTTACGGGAATTATCCACGTACACTTATTTAAACCATTCTCAATGCTACACCCGACGAGATGGCGTCAGCGACAAAGAGTCTTATTTACATTTCAGGAATTCGCTTACCGTCTTAGGATTCGAGGAAAATATGATCCGAAGTATTATTAGAATCACGGTATCCTTGCTCTGTGTAGGTAATCTGAAATTCAACTCCGGTACCCTACCATCTGGAGAGACCACGACAAGCATAACTGAAGATTCCGAGGGATACATTAAAGATATTTCCGATCTACTTCAAGTTTCAGAAGAATTGTTGAGGGCGGCCTTCACCACCAAGGACATCATGGTGGCGGGAGAGACCCTAAGAATGACCCTCCCCACAGATTTGGCGAATGAAGCGAAAGACTCCTTCGTAAAAACAGTTTATGCGGCTCTCTTTCAGTGGCTATTGCAGTTCATCAATAAACAAATGACAAACACTTCGTTGTCAATACCAGGAGAAGGAGTCCCGGCAGACATGTGTCAGAGTCGCTTCATCGGCCTCCTTGACATCTTTGGATTCGAGTCCCTGCGAAAGAACAGCTTCGAACAGCTTCTCATTAACTATGCGAATGAATGTTTACAGCAGCAGTTCAACGCTGTCATGATCGAGGCGGAACAACAGCTCTATCTCCGCGAAGAGATACACTGGGACTTCGTGCAGTTCGAGTCCAACAAAGATTGCATCGATCTGATTGCCGATAAGCGATCGTCTATCCTGACCGCTCTCCAGGAAGCCTGTCTGGTGCCCTCCGGCAATGATGCCAGTTTCGTGAATAAAGTGTACAGTAGTTTGCAAGGGAGCAAGCGCCTGGTGTTGACCCCCATCGGGAAGGTTAATATGGTGTTTGGGATCCGACACTACGCTGGTTTGGTGAACTATGAAGCGACCGATTTCGTGAATAAGAACAAAAGTCGATTATTTCCATTAGATGGACTGCTTCTACAATCGCTGAACCCATTCCTCGCCAACCTCTGTCGGGACCCGGGCGAGGCGGTGTCCCAGGAGGAGCCGTCGGCCGCTCTCAGTCGAGTCCCCAGCGAGAAATGTGTCCCGGACGTCGGAGGCGACTGTTCTCAAAATCAGCGGCCCGGAGTCAGTGTTCCCCCTTTACCCGCTTTGAATGGCATAGGCCTCAGTGCTGGTCACGGCCATGGTCACGGGTTATCCTCGCGAAGCTACAGTGACAGTCCGGCAGGAACCCCGCGGATGGGAGAGGATGCGGGAGCGGGCCCTGGGTCTCGAAAAAGGATCCACGCGCAGTCTTCCGGTGCGACGACCATCGGTTCCTCGACCGTGGCGATGACGTTCAAAGACAGCTTATCGGATCTCATGCGGGTGATCGGGGAGACCGCGACTCACTACGTCCGATGTTTCAAACCGAATGAGTTGAATCAGAGCCAACTGTTCCACGAGGAATATGTGAGAGATCAGCTCCGATGCAGCGGAGTTCTCGAGACGCTTCGGGTCACTCGCTCCGGCTTCCCTTGTCGAATGGATCATGAGGACTTCCTCTTGCAGTTCCGCTCGGTGGCCTACCTTCTGAGCAGGGAGGACAGGATTATGTATCATGCGTATCGCTCGAAAAGACTGAGCGGGGCTGACCTGGGACAGGAGGACGAGGAGGAGGAGGTGGATGGACTCGTGGACCGGAATAA
>Ga0007834_1000594_pt1 | contig 10906 bp, 10 predicted proteins | sample CryBogCBE06Nov07_FD_71233 | JGI IMG/M metagenome (GOLD analysis project Ga0007834, IMG submission 71233) | Freshwater microbial communities from Crystal Bog, Wisconsin, USA - CBE06Nov07 | ecosystem: Environmental > Aquatic > Freshwater > Lake | place: Crystal Bog, Wisconsin, USA | collected...
GGACGCTTGACCGCAGGGTACGACAAGGTGACGTTGCCTCGGGCAATGGTGCGGAGTGTCAGGCCGAAGCCACCAAAAAAATCAGTCCAACCCGCCATCGGTGCCCCTTTCTGCGTTGTGACCATCGAGCAGTTCGCGAATGACGTGACCCGGAATCGGGCGTTGCGCCACCGAGTGCAGCACCGACTCGGGGCCCTCACTGCGTGCCTCGCCCAGCTCAAAGGCGCGAGACAAGAGGAGTGACGAGAGAATCACGACGGCCAGCGTGCAAAAGCCCCACGACCGTGAGACCAAGAAGCCGGCCACGACCAACATCCAGCCGAGGCTCAGAGGAATCAAACGCTTCCAACCCAGTTCCATGACCTGGTCGTACCGGAAGCGCGGCAGTGACGCACGGAACCAGATATAGGCGAAGGCGAAGGCCACCGTCTTACCCACGAACCACATGATGGGGAAGACCCAGCGGAAGTGCGCGACGGGTGGGACCCAACCGGCGGGGCCACCGAGGAAGAGGGTGACAATGATGGCCGACTGAGTAATCGTGTTGAGGTACTCCGACAAGAAGAACAGGGCGAAGCGAATCGACGAGTACTCAGTGTGGAAGCCACCAACCAGCTCTGATTCCGCTTCGACCACGTCAAACGGTGGGCGATTCAGTTCGGCCGTGATGGCGATCAGGTAGATGACGAAAGGTACCAGACCCAGGCGCACCAGGTTCCAGTGCCAGATACCGAGTCCCTGCGAGGTGACGATGTCGTGGGTGGAGAGCGAGCCCGTCACCAGGACAACGGTGACCACCGTCATGCCGAGGGCCGCTTCGTAGGAGATCATCTGGGCGGTGGCGCGCACCGACGAGAGCATGGGGTACTTTGAGCCCGAGGCCCATCCGGCGAGCATCACGCCGTACACCGAAATGCCCGACATGGCCAGCATGACCAAAATGCCCATCGGCGGGTTGGCCACCTGCAACGCCACGGCGTAGCCGGCAATGTGCAGGGTGCCGCCTAGCGGCACAATGCCGAACGTCAAGAGCGCCGGCACCAGCACCAGATAGGGCGCCAACTTGAACACGAAGGGGTCGGCCTCGGCGGGGAGGATGTCCTCCTTGGCGAACAACTTGATGCCGTCGGCGAGGGACTGCAAGATACCGAACGGACCCCACTTCTGTGGTCCGATGCGGCTCTGCATGTCGGAAATGGCCTTGCGCTCGAACCAGACCATGATGATGACCGAGCCCATACCAATGGCGAATCCGGCAATGACCTTGATCAGGACAATGAGCAAAATAATGCCCGTGGTGGCGTGCGTCAAGAGTGGGTCAACGGTGCTCATCATCGTGACGTCATCTTTACTTGACAAATCGAGCTGGTGTGGTCCACCAAGAATCGCTGCACTAGTGCTCCGTGCGCGTCGCGGGAGCCGAAGCCCACCAGCAACGTACCGGGCACCACATCGTCGTCGGCCACCAGGGTGGCGGCGAACTGACCACTTCGGCTCTCCACCGTGACAGCGTCACCATCGACGAAACTCAAGCGGTCGAGGTCCACGTGGTGCACGCGCAACGTCGTCTCGGCGGCGAGGTCGCGCAGGGCCGGCGAGCCCTGCATGGCAACACCGTTGTCGTAGAGGCGACGGGCCAGCACCACTCGCAGTCCGTACGCGTCGGCCAGGGGCGTCTCAATGGGCGCCACCGTGACGTCCGACAACGACAGTGGCGTCATGTCGAAGTCACCGGCCGCGTCGAGCGATTGCGTGGCGCCCGCCGTGGCGGTCGAGGCTGACTTGGTCGAACGAATACCCGGGAAGGCCATGGGGTCCATGGGCTTACGCAAGACGGGCGTCACCGTGCCGCCAATCACGATGCCGTCGAAGGCCTGATCGTGAAGGACTGACAGAGCGGGGTAGCCAGTCGTTGACTCAATGGTCTGGGCTACTTGCTCGATGGACGTGAAGCCGAGGTGCTGTCCCGCGGCCTCCGCCAATTCGGCGGCAATGGCCACGTCGGACCACGCGGCGCCGGGAGCGCCAATCTTGGCCGCTACCGCCGTGACTCGACCTTCGAGGTTGGTGACGGTCCCGACACGTTCGTGCTGGACCTGTGCGGGCAGCACGACATCGGCGTAGGCCAGGGTGGCGCCACCGTGACCGGTCACGGCGACCACGCCGGTGGCCGCGTCAAGGGCGGTGCGAGCGAGCTCGTCGTCCACCACATTGCCGATCAGGCAACCGCCGAGCAACAATACGGCCCGCTGGCTTCCGTCGCGGAGGGCGCGAAGCTGCTCACCCGTTGAGCGGCCCTTGGTCGCGGCGCTCACGCGACCGGGCAGGAAGCCCGGGGTAAGGCCCATGTCGAGTGCACCACGGACGTTTCCACGACGCAACGCCGGCAAGAACGTGGCCTTCGGGAATCCGGCTGCCAACGTCAAACAGGCCTTCGCGATGAAGTCGGCCGATTCGGCCAGGTTGGGGCGACCGACAACGAAGACCACGCCGTCACCCTCGCCCAGCAATTCCTTTGCGGCCTGCACGTCCTGCTCGCTGAGCAGCGTGCCGACGGGCACGACGCCCTCCACGAGAGCCTTGGCCACGACGGGGGCTTCGCCCGGTCGAGTGATGAGCGAGTGACGAGCCAATGAACGCAACGCACTTGGCGCTGACGTGAACTCAATCAAGGCATTGCGACGGCGCACGACATTCTCACGTAGGCGCAAGAACAGGACGGGGAGCTCTTCGCGGAGGTCACCGGTCAGCGTAACGACCACGCGGGCCTTCGCGGCGTCATCGATTGAGGCCGCGGGAAGTGACTGAATCAACGCCGCGTCGAGACCGTCGTCGAACTGGGCGTCGAGGTGGTCACTGTGAAGCACGCCGCGCACGAAGCGCTCCCAGGCAAATGCCCCTTCGTTAGTCAACGCCGCGCCACCAATTGCTCCGACGGTGTCACCACCGCCGTGCGCCAAGAGGAGCTCCGAGGCCTTCGTCAAGGCGACACTCCACGTCGTGGGAACGAGCGCACCATCGACCCGCACGAGTGGCGTCGTAATGCGCGAGGCGGCCGACAGCACGTCGGTCGACTCTTCGTTTCCATCGATGGAGTCAAGGCTGAAGCGGCCCTTGTCACAGAGCCATCCCTGATTGACGGGCTCGGAGTCGACGCCGAGGACCCGCGAGAGGCGATTTCCCGAGGACTGCACGGCGACGCGGCACCCCACTGCGCAGGTCGTGCACGTGCTCTCCACCTGCTCCAAGTCCCACGGACGAGAGTTGAAACGATAGGGCTTCGCGGTGAGGGCGCCCACGGGGCAGATTTGCACCGTGTTGCCGGAGAAGACCGAATCGAAGGGTTCGCTCGGTGACGGGGCGACCTCAATGAGGTCACCGCGACCGGCGAAGGCAATCTGCGCATCGCCCGCGACGTCGGCGGCGAAACGGGTGCAGCGCGAGCACTGAATGCAACGCTCACGGTCGAGCAAGACGTTGGCGCCAATCGAGATGGGCTTGACGAAGTGGCGCTTCTCTTCGATAAAGCGCGTCTCACCGGAACCGTGGGCCATGGCCTGATCCTGCAGTGGGCACTCACCGCCCTTGTCGCAGACCGGACAGTCGAGCGGGTGATTCGCCAAGAGGAATTCGAGAACGCCGTCCTGGGCCTTCTTGACCTTGTCGGAGTCGGTGGTGACGTTCATGCCGTCGGCCACCCGGAGGTAGCACGCGGGCTGGAGTGACGGGCCGCGAGGACCGTCCACTTCGACCAGGCACATCCGGCAGACGCCGACGGGCTCCATGCGTGGGTGGTAGCAGAAGCGAGGAACGAAAGAACCGGCCCGCTCGGCGACTTCAATCAAGAGTTCACCGGGGTCGGCCGATACCGCGCGACCGTTGACGGTGACGGTCACCTGCGTGCGAGTGGCGTCAGTCATGCGGACAGCCTCCGTGGTTGACGTGGTCCACGAACTCGTCGCGGAACATTTTGATGGCCGAGGTGACCGAGGAAGGGATTGACGGACCGAGCACGCAGATGGTGGTCTGCTGCGGGGGCCACGACAGGCCGGGTGCGATGTTGTCGCAAAGGTCCAGCAGGAGGTCCACGTCTTCGAGACGACCCCCGCCGTGTTCGAGACGATACATCACCCGTTCAATCCAGCCCGATCCTTCGCGGCAGGGCGTGCACTGCCCGCAGGATTCCTTCGAGAAGAACTTGGTGATGCGCCACACGGCACGCACGACACAACTGGCGTCGTCGAGCACCACAATCGAACCAGATCCCAGCATGGAGCCCAGTCCGCCGACCTCGTCTTGACCCAGCGGGGTGTCGAGGAGTTCCGGGCCGAACCACGGGGACGAAACACCACCGGGAATAATGGCCTTGAGGCTTCGACCGTCGGGAATACCCCCACCCAAGGCGGGGTCGAAAATCAGATCGCGGAAGGTGTTCTTCACCATTTCCAGTTCGTACACCCCGGGGTTGTTCACCCGACCCGCGAGGGCGAAGAGCCGCGTACCGGTCGAGCGACCGGCCCCCAGCGCCGCGAACGCCGCACCACCGTTGCGGATGATCCACGGGAGGTTCGACATGGTCTCAACGTTGTTCACCACCGTCGGTTCGCCGTACAGGCCGGTCACCGCGGGGAAGAACGGGGGCTTGATGCGGGGAAAGCCGCGCTTGCCCTCGAGTGCCTCGATAAGAGCCGTCTCTTCACCACACACGTAGGCGCCGGCGCCGGTGTGCACCACGATGTCGAGTGAGAAGCCCGAACCAAAGATATTGTTGCCGAGCGCTCCGTGGGCGTAGGCGTCGTTCACCGCTTGCGTCACGCGTTCCAGACCCAGCGCGAACTCACCGCGCAGGAAGATAAAGGCTTGCGATACCTGCAGGGCGTAGGCGGCGATAACGACACCTTCGAGCAGCTGGTTCGGGTCGCGCTCGACCAAGAAGTGGTCCTTGAACGTGGCCGGTTCTGATTCGTCACCGTTGACGACGAGGTAGGAAATTGGCGACTTGCGCAGCATCGACCACTTGCGACCAGCGGGGAAGCCAGCGCCGCCGCGACCGAGGAGTGACGCCGCGTCGACTTCCGCGGCCACCTGTTCGGGGAACATTGTCAAGGCCTTCTGGAGTCCCTCGTACCCACCGGTCTCGAGGAAGCGGGTCAGCGTGTGACTGTCGGGGTACTGGCCTCGTGACGAGACAATCTGGGGGGCGGTCAAGGCGGCCATTACTTCGTCTCCGTTGTGGCGATGGCGGCCGCGGCTTCCGCGGCGGCCTTGGCGGCGGCGTCTCGCTCGGCGCGGGCGGCGGCGGCGATGGCTCGCTGGGCCACGATGTCTTCACGACTCACGCGAAGTCCGCCCTGGCGACGCACCCGCACCAACGTGCCGTGCGAGGGGATTTCGTGATCGAGTCGACCGTCCTTGACGTTCTGCACCATGGTGTCGAAGGCCTCGGCCGTGGTGGTGCGCACGTAGCGGTGGTTGACCGTCACGCAGGGTGCGAGATTGCAGTCGGCGAGACACTCGGTCTCTTCGAGGGTGAACAGACCGTCGGCCGAGGTACCACCGACGGGACAGCCCAGGGTGGCACTGGCGTGTTCGAGCATTTCCTGTCCGCCATTGAGCAGGCAGGCGATGTTCGTGCAGACGCCCACGACGTAGCGACCAACGGGCTCGAGGTGAATCATGTCGTAAAACGCGGCGGTGCCGTGCACGTCGGCCTGACTCGTTCCCGTCAGTTCGGCGATCTCCGCAATGGCGCCTTCGGTGAGGTAGCCATCTTGCTCCTGGGCGAGGTGCAAGAGGGGCAACATGGCGGAGCGCTTACGCGGGTAGAGCGCAACGAGCTGTTCGGCGCGTCGGCGCAGTTCAATACGGAAATGGCTCATCGGTCTACTTCTCCCATTACGGGGTCGACGGTCGAAATGACGGTAACGGTGTCAGACAGCGTGCCACCGCGCAACAAGAGGGGCACGGCCTGCAAATTCGTAAAGCTCGGGGCCCGCGTGTGCATGCGGTAGGGCTTCGCCCCACCATCGGAGACGAGGTAGCAACCGATTTCGCCTCGGGGCGACTCGATGCCGACGTAGGTTTCGCCCGCGGGGACGTGGAACCCTTCGGTAAAGAGCTTGAAGTGGTGAATCAGCGCTTCCATCGACTCGCCAATGCGAGCGCGCGGTGGCGGGGTCACCTTCGGGTCTTGGCTGCGGTAGTCGCCCGACGGCATCTTTTCGAGGCACTGCCGCACGATGCGGATGGACTCACGAATTTCGTTGAGTCGAATCGCGTAACGATCAAAGTTGTCACCGTAGGTACCCACGATGACGTCGAAGTCCACCTGGTCGTACGCGAGGTACGGCATCGAGCGCCGCAGGTCCCAGGCGACGCCCGTCGAACGCAACAGCGGCCCGGTCAGCCCCAAGGCCAGCGCTTCTTCGGCCGTAATCGGTGCCACACCGATCATGCGCTCACGGAAGATGGGCTGACCAGTGAGCAGTTGGTCGTACTCAAAGGTCCGCTCCTCAATCGAGTCGCAGAGCAGCGCAATGTCGTCCTCCCACCCGTCGGGCAGGTCGGCGGCGACGCCACCGGGTCGGACGTAGTTCAGGTTCATGCGCAGACCAGCGGTCTTCTCGTAGAACGCCAGGATGAGCTCACGTTCGCGCAGACCGTAGATCATCATCGAGGTTGAACCAACGTCCATACCGTTGGTCGCCATCCACACGAGGTGTGAGGCGATGCGGTTCAACTCGTTCATCATCATGCGAATCCAGGTCGCGCGCGCCGGGATTTCAATACCCAGCAACGACTCGACGGCCAGACTGTACGCCGTCTCGTTGCCAATGGGGCTGAGGTAGTCCATGCGCGTGACGTTGGTGCCACCCTGCACGTAACTAAGGGTCTCGGCCGTCTTCTCCATGCCCGTGTGGAGGTAGCCGATAATCGTCTTCGTACGCATCACGTACTCACCGTCGAGTTCCAGCATGAGGCGCAAAACACCGTGCGTACTCGGGTGAGATGGACCCATGTTGATAATCATGCGTTCGTCATCGGGGTTCTCGATGTCGATCGAGCTGGGGTCGAGGTTCAGACCCTGCAGGCGCAACACGGCACCAATTTCGCGATTGACCTCGTCGTGCGACAGTTCGTCGCGCGGACGAAGCTCCTGTGGTCCCTCGGTCGTTTCCGCGGCCAACAGGTCGCGGCGGTCAATGGAACGAATCTGATCGGTCATCGGGGACCCGGACCTTCTTTGAATTGAACGGGGACACGGCCGGTCCCGTAGTCCTTGCGGAGTGGGTGGCCTTCCCAGTCCTCGGGCATCAAAATGCGGGTGAGGTCAGGGTGGCCCTCAAAGAGAATGCCGAACATGTCGAAGGCCTCACGTTCCGCTCCTTCGACACTCGGGTACAGGGCGAAGAGGGAGTCCACTTCGGGGGCTTCACTTCCGGCCTGCACACGCACACGCACACGCTTGGCCTTCGAGAGACTCAAGAAATTCGCCACCACTTCAAAGCGCGTGGCGGGAATGCTCTCGGGGAGAGCTCGGTCGGGGTGTTCGAGGTAGTCCACACCACAGACGTCGAGGCACTGCTCGAAACCATCGGCCTTCAGCGCAGTGACGGTGGCGAAGTAGTTCGCCCGTGTCGCAAAGAACACACCATCACAGGCCGTTCCCTCCGTCAACACGACGTCGTCGGGGGTCAGTTCGGGACGTTCAATCACTTCGGCGTTCCGATCCGGACCGCCACCGGTACTTCGGGGGTCCAGTGCTGATCACTCTCGCGCAGGTGGGTCGGTGTTGCGGTGCGACGGCGCTGCAAAATTTCCCCAGTGCGAATCTGCTCGTGGAGCGTCAAAATTGCGTGCATCAGCGTTTCCGGGGAGGGCGGGCAGCCCGGTGCGTACACGTCAACGGGCACGATTTGGTCGACACCCTGGACGAGGGCGTAGTTATTGAAGAGGCCCCCACTCGAGGCGCACACGCCCATCGAGATCACGTACTTCGGCTCGGCCATCTGGTCGTACACCTGACGCAGCACCGGCGCCATTTTCTGACTGACACGACCGGCCACAATCATGAGGTCAGCCTGACGGGGCGAGTTGCGGAAAACTTCCATGCCGTACCGAGCCAAGTCGAAGTCGGCGCCACCAGCGGCCATCATTTCAATGGCGCAACAGGCCAGGCCGAACGTCGCGGGCCAGACCGAGGCCCGGCGGGCCCAGCGAACCAGGTCCTCGACGCGACCGGTCAAAAAATTGTGTTGAAGGTCTTCGAGCGCCATTACGCCACCTGCTGCTCGTCGGCGCCGATGCGCACAATCGTGGACGTCGAGGTGCGACTCGGGAAGGCTTCCGTCAGGCGCACCTTCGGGCCCCACGAGAGTGCCCCCTCGCGGACTAGGAACAACAGGGAACCGAAGACGGTCAGGGTAAAGACGGCAATTTCAACCAAACCGAAGAGGCCCAGCTGACGGAACACTATGGCGAAGGGGTAGAGAAAGACCACTTCGATGTCGAAAATAACGAAAATCATTGCCACCAGGTAGAACCGCACGGGGAAACGTGACGGTGGTTCGTACTCGGGCACGATGCCGCATTCATACGGTGCCAATTTGGCTTCCGTCGGGCGCTTACGCGGCGCCAACAAGGAGGAAGCAAGAAAGGATCCCGAGGCGAACAGGGCGCCCACAACGAGGAGCCCCAGGAGGGGAAGGTACTGGCTCACCCTGTCAGCCTATAAGACCTCGTTCGGTCACAATGCTCACTGCGAGTGATGGGACCTATGCGTGCATTTACTGAAATAAGCGCCCCCGAAAGGATGGGCTCCGCGAGTCGATTACTAGGCTGACCCTATGAAAAGTGACCGCTCTGCGATGAGAACTTCGTGATCGCCTCCTTCATCATCTTCTTGCGCGAGGGCTTTGAAGCGTCCATGATTGTCGCCGTCCTGCTGGCGTACCTCAACCGCATTAATCAGCGCTCCCACTACCGCGACGTGTACGCCGGGGTGGCCGTGGCGCTCGGCGCCGTGCTCACCGCCGGGGTGGCCATCTACTTTCTTATCAATCACTACGCCGGTTCACGGGTGCAGTTGTACTTCGAAACCGCGACCTACGCTCTCGCCGCAGGTTTCTTGACTGCGATGACCTTCTGGATGCACAAGCACTCACGCACGATGAGCAAAGAACTCCAGACCCGCTCCGAAGCCGCGCTCTCCAAGGGCAATCGATGGGGGCTCGGGCTACTCAGTTTCCAGGCTGTCGTTCGCGAGGGCATCGAAACCATGGTGTTCACCTTGGCCATTCTCTTCGCCAACCCCGCCCAGGCTGGCACGCCGATCAATAGCTCCACGGTCCTCATCGGCGCCGTACTCGGACTCGCCGCCTCACTCGGCCTGAGCTACGCCATTTTCCGTATGGGACGCAAGGTCAATCTGAAGCGGTTCTTCCAGGTCCTCGGGGTGGTCTTGATGGTGTTCGCCGCCGGACTCGTGGCCGATGTCGTCGAGAACGTACAGTCGCTCGGCTGGATCACCATCGGTAATCAGGCCCTGTGGCACTCCGGTGGCATTTTGCGCGAGGGATCGAACCTCGGTGACGTCGCTCACCAGTTGCTGGGATATGCCGAGTCACCAACGGCGTTGCAGCTGGGCGTGTGGTTCCTCTACATCACCGGCAGTGTGGGCTACTTCATCTACCTCTCGCGGGTCGCTCCGCGACCTACAGCACCCGCCCCGGCGACGAACTAATTCGCGCCACCACGGTGTTGACCAGCGTCGACACGAGAGCGGTCGGCTGGTGGCGATGGGCCGCCAACACGTAGAGCGTGACTTCGTAGTGGCCCTGGGTCATGACGTAGACGCCCAGTGACTGCGTCGTGGTCGCCCCCATTTCTGCGGGTACGAAACTTGGCGCGCTGATCAAAACGGCCCCACCTACCCGGAACCCCTTGGCGAACGTCACCGGCGTCGCGGTTGACGTGGCGCCGGTCGTGATGGCGTACGTCGGGTCAAATAGGCCCTTCATGATCAGGCCGTTGGCCTGAGCGAAACAACTGCCGAACTGTGGCGCGTTGATTTCCCGAGTATCGCGCGAAACGTTTGATAGGCGCGGGTAGTACTGCACCTCAGTGGCCACCTGGACCCCACCGGCCACGTCGGAGGTGAAGATGGGTGAACCCACTTGATAGAGCGGCGACTGCCCGGCCTTACCGAAGACGCGGTCTCGACTGTTTGACACGCCGAAGCAGTGCTGAAACGAGGTCGCGGCCTGACCGAAGGTCGAGGTCGCCGGGGGCAACGTCGTGGTGGTCGCGAAGTTCGTGGTGTAGAGCTTGTTGGGCGTTGAGGCCAGGGCGCTCAGCAGTGATGGTCCCGTCGCGGTCCACGAGCCGGGGAGATCAGCCACCGTGAGATTGGCCTTTATCGTGGCCCGCTCCGCGGTCGAGAGGCCCGGAGCGGTCCGGAGCTGATAGCCGAGGGTGCCGGCCGAGGCGCCGAGCACCACGAGGGCGGCGCCGATCCAGGCGCCCACTCGCTGACGTGCTCGTTCAACGCGACCACCGGCCGCGACAACAAAGGGTGTCAATGCGGCGTAATGGGACCGCTTCGTGCTGCGCCAGACGAAGAGTTGGCCGTCAACGGTCGCCACAAGTGCCGTGGTGAAGGCCGAGCGAACTACGCGCAGGTGCTGCAGCAGTGGCCACGGCACTTGCCAGGCCACCGGATCAACACCGGCGAGTTGCGTGAGGCCGTGGTCATCAATGAGCAGGGTCACGGGCTTGGTGGGACCGTGAGGCACGAAGCTCGGTCGAACCGTCCACCCCTCCAAACGACGAGGAATCACGCGACCACCTTCGACGCCACCGTGGCGGCCACGTGCGCCGCCTCCACACATCGAGCCAGGTCACTGTC
>Ga0007834_1000595_pt1 | contig 10894 bp, 8 predicted proteins | sample CryBogCBE06Nov07_FD_71233 | JGI IMG/M metagenome (GOLD analysis project Ga0007834, IMG submission 71233) | Freshwater microbial communities from Crystal Bog, Wisconsin, USA - CBE06Nov07 | ecosystem: Environmental > Aquatic > Freshwater > Lake | place: Crystal Bog, Wisconsin, USA | collected...
AAAAACAAAAGGGAGTACAAAGCTGTATTAGGACATTTGACATTATTACCCAAATGTGTGATTCTTGAGTTATTTTCTCGTTCGACTAACACGATATTTTTCCACATTATTAAATGACAACGTTTAGCCATACACTGGTGGTCCATATTTTTTTTAATCATAGCAATTATAAATGCAAATATTTCACGAGAGATATAAGTATTAGCAGATGAAGAAAAACACTTGCGAAATAAATTTCCGTAAATCTACAGTAAGTTTTTCCCCAAGTCATATTTATACTTTAGCGGTTACTAAAGTTTTCCTACTAAAGTGTTTTTTACAAAAACTTCCGCTTGCTATAGTGTAAAAAAAAAGTTTTCCTATAGTGCGGTACTTTAACGGTACACTTTTTTTGTTTACTTTAGTGTTCCTAAAGTGCGCGCACTATAGTACGGATTTTGGTACACGGATGTGGATGGACATTTTGTCCTTCCTCTTCTTTTTGTTGCGGTTCTGCTGCCGGCCTGTAATACCTAACTATTTGACTATCGGGGACAGGGATGCATGACGAAGAACAGTAAGTGGTGTTTGATTTGCTTTCGGGATAGAGGCCGAACGTAAGTCCCTTGTTATCAAGCTACCTAGCTACTAGTCGTCAATACCAATTTCATTGCCTCTATTTACATTAGCTTTAGCCTATTAAGGACTTATCAAGCGCTTAACATTGTTAGTCTTAACATTATAATCGACATATTAAAAATGTACTCGACACGTGTAATAATGCTGTAGATAAAGTTGGTAGCGACCCATCAAAAGCCTTTTTCGTATCGATATCCCCATCCCCACAAGAGTCTCAATAAGAAAAATAGATTAAAATAGATTGTTGCCAACGAACAAGCTTTAAAACGGAAATACGAGATTAACGTTTTCTTAATTTTTAGTGTAAATAAATCACAACGTTAACATCACACTTCAACAAGAGCAAAATAGGGCATTTCCAGTACAACTGCATATTGAATTAAAGGAATCGACTTAAAGTTTATTGTGGCAGGACCCCGCGGACGTCACCGCGGACGACGCATGCACTAGCTTGGAATGTCATAGAAGTTTCCAACCTCTTCCTTATCCAATCACTGTACTCGTATTTGAAGTCCACATGTACAATCCGCTGAGTAGCGGCCAGATAGTCAAAAATCCACTTGGCTGTAGCACTGAATTCACTAATGTAGATATTCAGGAAGACGACTGGTAGCCAGAGGCTGCGCACACCCCTCGCAAGTGTCCTTATAACGGTAATCATTAGTGTTCAAAGTCTCTGTCAAGGAAAAGGTGCTGTTTTCTTGAGCATAAACCAATTGACTGAAATGACCGCTATGCAGAGGCCAGTGTTACCAAAGTTAGAAAGGTGGACATAAAGAGGGTTGCGCATTCTCAAGTAGGTCAATATAAGTTGTGCTCCAACACTATCTTAAATTCATCCGTACGTATATTAGCATCCACGTTACGATCGATAATTATGGACTCTCGTTATTGAAGAATTCATTAACTATCTTCATTCATAACAAGCCTCAAAAAAATTTCTAGTAAGCAAAATCCATAATTTTTTTGTTGTGCTGTGTTGTGCTGTGAACGAGAAACTTCAAACACAAACGAAAAACGCTCAGTGAATTTTTTATATTTTGTATTTTTTTACCAATGTATTTTGTTTGACACATGTGAAAAAATGCATAGTGGTTTTTAATTTTTACGTCGTTGAATTTCAACTTTGCACATTCGAAAATTTTGTTCTTGTTTTCTCATTAAAGCGGTTTAGCGTAGCGTAAATTATTCTGTTTTTTAAGTTAAGTATTATTCCTGAAGACTGATGTATGGTTGTTTATACTGTATTTAGCTGAAATCTTAGCATGGTACCAAAAATAAAATTTAGAACATATGGAATAATATTACAAGTTATCATTATCGTAATTCTCGCTCTTTTTGCCTACTTTGGAAACTGGATCGCCTTTTTCCTTGTGTCACCTTCCTTATTTGGAGATTGGTTGCTAAAGCTTTTCGACAGAGGCAAGATTCCGCTTATTCTAAAAATAATATTTTTATTGCAAGGATTACTTGTGTGGATATTTCTTTACAAAACGGATTCTGTACAAAACGGATCAAAGTCATTAGTAGCGTCAACGAAAAAAAATGTTCTTCATATCAGTAGTCTGTATGTACCAAAACTAGATGTTAATATCGTAAATTCAATAAATTCGCATTCGAGCAACAGAACGTACAACTTATCGGTTGATGAAGTCAAACCGTATATTCCCGAATCCTCCAAACTTTTAATTCAAAAAGTGTTCGGCGAAATTGGCCCATCCGAGTTTCCTGATTTGAAATATCGTTCATCGAATGAAGTTAAGAGAAAGCTACAACGAGTTTTCAACGAACTTCCCTCTGATGGGTTCGATTCCTCTTTTAAAAGCCCTTGTTGGAAACACGATCCTAATTTAAGGTCAAGATATGGACCTGAGCCTGATGCTGATCCACGGGAGCATTTATCGGCGCAGCAGTTCCTTCTGGAAGATGGACAAGAGCTAAGCTGCTTACCACACATATATATTTTGGGCCAACCGAAGTGTGGCACAACGGATTTGTATGCTCGTCTGGCGAAGCATGAGATGGTTATGGCTCCACGAAGGAAAGAGGCGAGTCAGAGTGAACCTGATCACAGAGATCAATAATATATATCAACTGCACTCTAATTCCAAGTCGAACCCATTTTCCGTCCTGTTATCTATTATACTATGCTCATTTATCCGGTGCTAGATCCGTTGGTTCACTCGGGGGGAATTCACGAGGCTCGCCGTGCCCGCTGGGACCTTCATCAATCCCCAGACGAGCATCTTCTCTTTCACGGATCACTTCTCGAGATTCGCCGAGAATATCTACACCCGTCCAGGTCCTGTGTCCGTCTCATTCCGCCTTCCTGTCAATGAATCGCCTGTCCTATTGGTGATGCAGACCAGGCGGTGACTATAGACGGAGGACCGCACACCCTGTGGTGGCCTACCCAGTCTCCGGACGGTAAGGCGACTACATACATGCATACATACATACATACATGCATACGTGTTATGCGTACGCCTCCCACTCCATTGAGAATAAGAATAAGAAGATACGGTTAAGGGATTTACCTGGGATGCGTGTGATCGTTGCTGCAGACGTTGACGTCTTCTTTGTTGTTAATTTAGTGACTAGCATGTCAACTCCAGTAATTTTTCGGGCTCCCAGCTTAGAATGAATGCACTTAAATCGTGTTCAATGCGATCCTCATTAGTTAACCTCACCCATTCTCCGCGTACCTTATATTTGGCGTAACGGCACAGGGAAGATATTGCCCGAAGAAATCCCTCCAGCGCAGGTGGGCCCCCACCTGTCTCCACCCTCACTCCCCGCCACAGTGCAGAATCCTACGCGTCTCCTAGTTCACTCTGTGTTTGGACCTGTCCTGTGCGCGTAACACGGTGTGTCTCCTGTGCTGTGGCTTAGATGATTCGAGAGATATACGGACAGCACCCGGTGAAGTTTATCGTCACGTTGGCGGACCCGGTGCGCCGCATGTACTCCGACTACTACTTCATATTGGACAATCTCAAGGTGAATCCACGGAAGGACGGGGGGACGGGGGGAAGGGTGGTGGTCGCATGACGATGTCGCTGTGCAGTTTACCTCACATGCCTCCTCGTATTCACGTTGGCCCCTTTCTTTAGCCGGTCATACCAGGCAGACCTCCCGAGAAAGACCCGATGGAGTTTCACGAGCGCGCCGTGACTCAGGTCCTGCTCTCCCCTCTCCGCTGTACCTGCGATGGACAGTCATGCGAAACCTGCCTGCGTGTCTACCTTGCCTCGCTGCCGCCCCCACCCCTATTCCTTCTTCCCTACGCAGTAATAGAGCCCCGTGACTGTTGTTGAAATCTCGTTTCCGCCCCAATTGCACCCACCTCTGTGTTCAAACGAGTGGTTGCCTATTCGGTAGCCCATGGTTAAAGTGAAAGTGCAACGCCAATCCGACCTGGCGTATACATTTGTTTAAATCGGCCGTGCTCGACTCCGTCTGGGCTCTGGCGTGCAGGTCGGTGTTTTTAAGGAGTGCGTGGACACCTTTGAGAAGAAAGGACACTGCTTCTTCCGAGCCTCACAGATTTGCGCCCACAACAGACACGCGTACGTGAGACGAGATGAGCCAAGTATTATCTGCTGACATCGTTGGGTATTGACTCCTTCGGCGATTTGTACTTTTATTATTTGCTATTCCCGTAAACTACCGCTGCCATGCGCTGCAGGTTTGGAGTGGGTGGGTGGGGCCGTATTTGCATCGGGCTCTACGTTCTCTTCATAGAGAAGTGGCTGGAGCACTTCACCATGGATCAGGTGCACAGTTTTGGATTAGTATTCTGAAACAAAACTGGATTACGACACGCCATTATCTAGGATTTAACTATTATTCTATTTCGTACCTCCTCCCAACGCCTGTTTTCGATGGTTTCTGCAGTTCCTCGTGCTGCGACTAGAGGACTACAATAGTGATCCCCGAGGGTACATGCGGCGAGTGTTGGAATTCATGGGGGTGAGCATCCCTGAGGGTCGGGACGGATCCGCGACTCTTAGAGAGATGACAGACGGAGACATAGCCAACGAGCACACGTAAGTTGTGATTAATACTCTTCTCATTGATTAAATTTCCAACCTCGCGAAGTACAATTGGGGGTCATTTGTTTTCGTTCGAATCGAGCGCTTTTCCCCAGCCCACGTTCAGAATTACCCGGTCATAAAGCACGCATAGTTAGTATTGATGAATGTGCCAGTATTTATATCCGATTCACCGAAGGGACTAACGACCTTGAGATCCGTTCTAACAATGTGCTGTGTTACAACATGGACCCAACCTTCGCCCTTGTCACGCTGCTATGCTCTGACCTGCAGGGTGGACCGAGAACCTATATTTCCTAGAACTCGTAAACTGCTTCGGGACTTTTACGCTCCCTACAATAAACTGCTTGCGAAGCTCTTGAACAATGACGGGTTCTTGTGGGAGCCGACCGTTGAGGAACAGGTGTGTTGGCACATCTTGTGTGCAATGTCTGTATTCATTCGTGTCAGACGAATCCGTTTGAATCACATGACATTCATTTTTCCTCCGTATCAGCCGTGTTAATAATACCCGTGTATCCTCCTTCCCCTTCGCTCTAATGTCTCGTGACCCTCCCTTACAAGCTTGAAGAAGAAGAGGACGAGCGGAGGGAAGCGCTTCGGTGAGTGGAGGGTTCTTCGTTTGTAGTGGTTGAATTCTGGGTCGGGTAGTTGCCTGTGCGGGGATAGTGCAGGGTGGTAGCCTCATATATACTTCAATAAGTTGTGCGTTGATATATCAAGCATGTACCATCTTTTCGACATAATATAGGCTTGTTAGGATCAATGAGCTCTAACATACTGTTTATTATACTGCTGCCACCCATTTATCTCTGTCATCATGTCCTGTACGACGTTGTTCTCAGAAACCAAACCGCTCTAGCGATTAAAAATCACCCGGAGAATAAATTTATGAAAGAGCACACTTTTCACAGACCAAGGCCGGATCAAGCGCCTGCTGCTGATGGCCCTAATGAAGATTCGAAGCAGCAAGTTGAGGAAAAGGAAAGTAGATATCGTCACCTGGGAAGAGATCGAGGCGGCGGCGGGGGGGAAATAGAGTCGGTCTCCCACCCTGACAACAGACATGGTCCAGGCGGGCATCGGTCCCGAGCACTCCACAAAGGGCCACCAGATGTAAAGGAGCGCATTGGTGCTAAAGCTGGAGCGCTGAGGTTAAATTCATGTTCATCCTAGGCTTGTAGAAAACATTTTCTCAGTGGTGCGAGTCCATCCGTTCATGTCCAACTACTTTTTGCCTGTTTTTTTTTTAAAAATTCTGATTAACTTACTACTTTTTGCCTGTGTTTCTTGCTACCAGGGGGAATGAGGGAGGAGGCCCAGTGAAACTGAACCCCAAGGCTTTTAACATCTCCGGATTGCAACTGCCTGAGAAAGGTAAGGGTAACGGAGCCGTTTTGCCGTGCGCTTTTTTGTTTATTTGATATTTTTAATTAGAGTATTTATGAGGTGATGAATTCTTCCTACCATCTCTTCTGAGTTTTGTATTCTACATTCACATATTACAATAGTTTTAAAGAACCGTAGCTGCATTGCTTTCCGTGAGAGTATTGTACTTCAGTTTGTTTTCTTAAAGTCACCGCATGGGCAAGAGTGAATGGGGCAGTGATGTGATCCCAGTCGAAAGACCGCCCGCTGGTCCTCTTCTGCTCATCGTCACAACAGAATCTTCTTACATTCAAGTGTCTACACGTGTTGACGTGGTGCAGATGAGTTCAATCCATTCTTGAAGCGCGTCATCGACAGCCGCAGACCTCCCAAACATCTTCGGGAAGCGGCCGCCTGGCTAGACTGTGTGAGTTCAATGGCCAGATCGGTGTGGATAGGGGGGCATGCGCTTGTGGGAGTTCCGTCTACTGCGTACGGATCAGTGCGTTATTTCAGACGGGCGCTTCATGTGATGTGTTTGCGTCTCTCGCCTCCTGGTCCAGGCGTCGTTCGGGATGGATCTGGCGGCGCTTAAGTTCTTACTGTACGATCTCGGCATTCCTGTAAATACAGTGCAGTACGGAGACTTGAACAGGTAACGTAGCGATTTGGCTGTGCTACCGAAAACAGATACGATTTCCCTTCTCATATCTCGAAGATGGGAGGTGACTAGCATTTAAATATCTTAGCTAAAAGAGCGCACTATGTCTTCGATCGCGGGCAAGATTTGAGCATAGCCTACGCTGTTTCGGTCGGGCTCATTTCCCTTCGTCGGGGAATAGACTTCAGTGATTTAATATACTATGGTTATCTCGAATTGAGAGTCAGTGATTCAACTCCAATGTCACTAATATAGTATCGTTGCGTCCGTTATACCGCTATTATGTTAGGAATCCTATGCACTACGTGGCTCTCGTCCACATGCACGCAGACAGCCATCCGCAAAGCCACGTCTTCGCTCTCCTTAAGGTGCACGTCTGGCATATTGCCACAACTCTCCTCTTGAAAATACTCGTGTGACACCTGCAATTTATAATATTCAGCGCACAAACAGCACTTTTATCATGTTCTGGTCTTGTCTCAATTTTTAGCGATTGTTAATGACTGTTAAAGATCACCCCGTTGGGCTAGTAATGATAATAATTAATTTGAGGGAATGCTGTGAATTCAAACCTTCGCTCTGATTATCATCTGCAGGGCAAGAGCAGCTGGTTTTCGGAGTACATACGTCCACCATTGCCGAAGAAAATAGCTTCAGTTTTATCGCGGTGAGAAGAAGGCAGAGAGAATTTTGAAATCTGGACGACTTCAGGCGATGATCAAACCACTGCCTGTATTTGAATTTTTGATACCCGTCATATTTTTAGACTCCGCTTGTGTAGTCCCACAGTATCATCCCAGTCCATATCGTTGTTCTTAACCGACCTCGTTCCCGCTACTCTTTCTCGAATTAGCGATATTGTGGACGGTCTGTCCTCCTCCGTTCTAGCTGCAGCGCGGTAAACCTCCTCTCCCACTCACCATCTCACCCTTGTCATTCGATTCACCTGTGGCACAAGTCATCCACTTGTCCGCCCATGTTACGCACATCCGATTGCACTGTTGATCAGGCTATAGTGAAAGGGTGATTATCTTACCTCATGTCTGTTTATTACGCAGCTGGCTCATCCGAGCTGGGGTGCACTTCGATGACTCGGATGACGAAGGTATATGCTGTGAAGCGATGGCCGATGCGAGGTCGGGGGTTATGATGGGCCCGCCAACAGAGATAGTGAATAGTCAATAGGACATCTGTGTCGTTGGTGGTTGCCCCATTGACGGTATTCGCACTAAAATATTAACGAATTTCGATCTCTATTCTGTATAGGATACTCCCCTTTACACTACGCTAGTCTAGGAGGCACTTCGGATTTGGTGAAGTTCTTGCTCGGTCTAGGAGCTGATCCGAATCGATTGAACAATCATGGGCGATCTCCATTACATTTGGCGGTGGCGATGGGTCACGCTGAGGTTGCTGGTAACCAACCGTTTGGACAGAATCGACCTGAGAATAATGGATATCTACTGTGTGTATCTGTTACCTCCCAGGACTATTGAAGGACGCGGGGAGTAGTATGATAGTGCATGACCTCTACGGCGCTCGCCCTATTGATATCGCCTCTGCTCCAGGTAAGCGGCTGATTTAAGAGTAGTGTTCTCATGGCCCGGTGTAGAGATGGGCAGCGCCGCTTCGATGACCATTCGTACCGAGCAATCATATTTTGTTCACGATTTCTTTCGTTAAACTGCCCTCTTCTTCTCATGTGTGAAGGGCCCATCCACCCGGAAGATGCCCTCAAGTACCTGGTGAGAATAGGCTTCTTGTTTTGGAGATTAAGCCCATGGGCTTTGGATTGTCCACAGCTTTTCGCGACGTGACCAGCACAGCACAGAGTACAGATATCATATGATGACTGCAACGACCGGCCTATTTGACATTGTGTGCTTTTTAACTCAGCTCCAATTGCACCACCTGAGAAGCTACCGTATATATCCTTATTTCCGTTGGTGAAGGAACGTTTTGATTAATAAGCCCAACGTAAACGCGTTTTTCAGAACGTGACTCAGCGAGCCCCGCGGGCCATCACTCGATTGCTACACCCGGAATTGCACCCCGATCATAAGAGAGGAGTTGGAGATGGGACGGGCTGGCCCGGGACCGGAGGGTGGGGACCTGAGCGCCTGGAAGCATTCAAAGACGACATGTCCTGTGACATAGACCAGTAAGTGCTCCAGCATTGATCATGTCTATGCTACTTTACTAGTCTCTCCTCTCCCCTGGCGTGCTGGACCTCCACACTCCTAAGGCCACTATATCATCAGGGTGTTCCGCGAGATCGCATCTTAATTTTGTTGAACGCGAACCTTGGATATACCGCTCTTTCTCCCGCGTGATAGGTACCACGCTTACGAGATATCTGGGGCGGACTTGTTCAAGAATTACTTGGCGAGGAACACTCCCGTATTAATACGGTGAGCTCGGTCGGTGTAAGAGCCGTTGTATACACGTTGCCCGTTATCTGGCGTTGGATGCTGATGCGATGTGATCCCCGTCGCGTACACATGCCTCCATCACTATGGTTCCCGGTTCGACATTCCTTAAAAATTATCGTTATTGCAATTTAACCGTGGGGATAGACCAGAATCCCATTATTATTTAGTGATATTCAATCTCCATCTCGTTTCACTCGGCATACATATACGCAGCGGCTTGTTAGAAGACTGGCCTGCGCTGGACGTCTATAGTAAAGAAAAGCTCGTGCAGGAGTACGGTAGCTTCCCAGTCAAAGTACGTGGACGGGGAGGGACTGTTTGGATTGCGCTCACACATTGACCTCTGCAGCATAGCTCCTATGATCTGCATTTATCGCGCCCCTGTTACTCTTTTCCATATGTACTTCTCGCGCACTCTCGGACAGGTGAGCGCCATCCCCTACGCGGAGAAGTTCGGCGGTGTCGGTGAGGCGGAGATGACTCTACAAGAGTATATAACCACTGTAAGCTGGTTAGAGTGGGGCTTGTGAGATGCTGTGTGATTATGAGCCGATCCGAACAACTCTACCTGTGAGGAGCACTGATCCGAACCACTCCTTAGGAACACTGCGACGCGACATCTACGAGATAAATGTTATTACGTTTCCTTGTGCTTGCAGGTGGAGGAGCATCGTATTGTTGGAGGTCGGTATCCTTGGTACATCTTCAAAGGTCGTCATATACCCGATGAGTCAGAGTCTAGGGACTCCTTGACTACGGTGAGTGACAGGTGGATCCTATGGGCATAAATATACCATGATGCAAATACACACAGAGATATTTTTTTGTTTACATTAGTCCTATTTCGTTAAAATGTTATGATCGCTTGGATCCTGGTCCAGAATGTGCATAAGTCTCACATTCATCCTGGTTGTTTACTCGTATTCCCACTGTCTGACCTCTGGAGGTCGTGATAAGGAGTTATCTTACTAGTTAGGACCGAAGTCATACGGTGAAGATTGCCTCGCCCTAATTGTTCCGTGGATGCGTTAGGAAGAGATCACACCGCTCCCCCGTCTGATTGAGGAAGCCTTTCTGCGGTATCCTGGAGCGATGGATCCCGAGGACGAGGAGAATGGGGACAATATGATTGGAAGAGGCGCTGGAGATCGGCATGCAGGGAGCAGGGCGGGGGAGGCCGACGGAGGCGCCACAGGGCGAGAGAGGGAGTTTGTCTCCGCGCAGTGGGGCCTAGGCGGGGAGGGAACGGGGGCGCCGATACATTACCACAACTCCGCTTGGTATGCTTGTGAAATAGTCCTTGTTGCACTGTGAATCCTATGTACTGGCAACGTCAGTGTTATGTCCTGTCCTTGCTGTCAGAGTGGAGTGTTTGCTTTATAGTACACTGTATATGTGTGATAAGTTATGTAGATTCGTTTACCTCCGTGTAAGTGTGTTGGAGACGTCACTCTGCACGTCTATGTTCGTTTACTTGACTCTGCGTGTTTGAAAGGAACGCCTTGATCTACGGCGCGAAGAAGTGGATCATCTACCCTCCCCACCACATGATTATGAGCAATAAGCAAATACTGGACTACTACGAGACTGACATGAAACTGTTCAGTGACCGAGGCGTGAGGCCCGTGACCTGCGTTCAGACGGCAGGTGAGTAGGGGCAAAGAGAAGAGACGAGGGGGTGGCCTTGCGTCGGTACTATGGGTTGTCAGTCCTACCCAACGGATCGCCTTCCCTTGACGAATTGTACTCCTGCTGTCCCT
>Ga0007834_1000596_pt1 | contig 10892 bp, 10 predicted proteins | sample CryBogCBE06Nov07_FD_71233 | JGI IMG/M metagenome (GOLD analysis project Ga0007834, IMG submission 71233) | Freshwater microbial communities from Crystal Bog, Wisconsin, USA - CBE06Nov07 | ecosystem: Environmental > Aquatic > Freshwater > Lake | place: Crystal Bog, Wisconsin, USA | collected...
CCAAAAGTGTAACGCAATGCAGAATTAGTGTTTGGGTAGAATCAAATTACTAAATCTTTTGCTACACGATAGAATAATCAACGACATGCATACTAATGATACTAGTGCGACTATAGCGGCAGTGAAACATTCATCACCATTAGGAGGTGCTTGTAGGCGGAATATCGCAATTCATTACAGGTTAAGGAGGACGAAGCAAGAAAAGGCAGGGGGGGGGAATTCTATGGTATCTTGGTGGGTGTGTTTCTTCTTGCAGTTGACTCACCGGTTCGTAGCAAGGAGAAAGTGATGATTATGGCTTGATGAACTCGATGTCATCAATATTAATAGAAAAATAGAAATGATAGTGGATGAATAAGCCCAAATAATTTGGTGCGTGATGTTTCAACGGTCGATATACTATGCAATTCCGCCTCCTCACTCATTTCGTCAAGTTTGAGTTTTTTACCAATTTTTTAAACTAAAATTATGCTTTGTTCCATAGTTATATAGCTTAACGTTGCTCGTCAAAAACTTTCCCTCAAACATTCTCAAAACTAGATGCTTCATTATTTTCACCATTCCAACGAAGGTTGTTGTTCATCAAAGATATAGTAGGACATAAACGGAAGAGGAACCCTTCGTGAACGAGAGTTACAAGCACGAGACAATAGGCACTTGAAAGTGTAGTAAGAACCCGGTTTTCTGCGACAAGAAGGTAGATGTGAAGGATGAAGTATTGCAACTGCCAATAAATAGGAGAAGTAATAATTGCACCAAAGAAGCAGGGATAAGAGGTGTATAGAGGGTCGCCTTTCGTAATTCGTAGTGTAGGCCTATGCGCTCTCTTTAAATACGAGAGTCTATCCCTACGTTTATGATCATTCAGGGCAGAGGTCGAAATTGTTGAGAGGTGTTAGGAGTACAGTTGAGAATCCGTAAATCTTGTCCAGGATTACCTCTAACGACGCGTGCAGTCAATCCATTGCTGGCATTTCAACTATTGAAACAAATAGCCCGTTGCATGTGTCAACCTGAGAGTGGTCAAGCTCAGTAAGTACCCAAAAGGAGATAAACAGCTTAACCGAATTTGCGTCCCTGGCTAGGTAAAATGGGAAACAAATTAAAATGAACTCAGAGGTAGTCGCCGTTCTATTATCTAATCAGTTTTACTATTTTACCTGTTCTTAAAATTAGTGTTCACCACGATGGACAAAAATCTAACCACCTTCGATGTGAACGATGTGGCATCCCGTGACACCGAGGAACTGGATCACGCTGCATGCCCTGATCTGTGTATTAGAAACTGATTCGAAGGGATTAGCGCGATTTTTCAAATAATTACATAAGATGACAGTAAAATTCAACTGTACGAACTTTAGATGATTTTCTTTAATAGTGGTGTATTTCTTGGCTTTCTCCACGAAACTACACGTGCTTAGTTTTTGAACATTATCAGGGATCATGCTCTCACCCCTTGCAGAAAATCGTTTCCTGATGAATCTTCGTGAGAAAAATTTTCAGGATGACGTGCCCCTTGATAGCCATTTTCCAACATAGACTATTCTAGAATTCATCATTTAAAATTTAGTTTCACGAGGCGACATTGATAGAAGAGGTAACTTTAATCGTAGACTTCAGCAAAGTGCTCAATACCTTTTTATTGTTTAAATTCTAAATAATGCCGATTCCTACAAAACTAATCACTGCTTTTGAATGCACTACTAACTTTTTGTGCCGCAGATTTGAAAAAACTGCAGAGTAGTATTGATGAGAATGCCTCGTTATGAAATTTGGATGTGGTGCAAAACACAAACTCGAGCTTTCTATAAATAAACAATGGAAGGCGACGACGCCAGAAGAAGTTTGTTGTTTCAAAGAAGGGAAACGAGTGAAATTTCTACTGTATCTCTGACAGTTAGGGCAGAATTATTGCTTCAGAACTTACGTCCTGAGAGCTCCAGACGATTCCTAGCAAAAAAAGTGCTCGCAGCGACCGTTTCAAGTGAAGCCCTCACCGCAGCATATTGTCAATAAAGTCCATGCGGTTTTCACTGGACGGGATGTTGTTATTTGTGCACTAACTTTAACAAATGAATAGTTAAGGTTCCGCCCAGTTAAATTCCTAGTACCGCGCTTTTGTATATTATAGTGTCAGGATGCTCTCTTACTACGGAAACTCTCCATGAGTAATCTTTTCATCTGTGGCACACATTTTATGGCTTGCTGGATATATGGCTAACGAACATTTATTTATGACTTTTAGATATAACTCAAAGAGAGGACACTTTAGAGAAAGGACTAAACAATTTATTTTAAAGCAAATGCTCTTTAGAAAAATATTTAAAATGCCTTTTTCCGCTTATAGTGCCAATTTCTATGCCCGGAGCGCTATGTCTGCAGTTAGTGTCCGTAAAGAGAATTTTAAATACGGTCACCTAAGCCCTCTGTTTACGGTTGATCTAGCCCGACTCTACGGAGTAATAGGCTTGATACACAGATGCAGGAGTATATTAACAATAAGTCAGACACACGTTTTTGAAGTTAAACTTACAAGAATGGCATACTATGCAAACGGCGAATTACATTTGCATGCTTTTCTATATTTTTAATGATTTCTTTCTTAGAAGCAGCCAATATCCCTAGCCAGCAGTTTTCTCATTTTAAAACCAACCGGATCTACGAAGGAAAAATTTAACATTATAAGTTGAATTGAGCTGAGTTATAAACAAATAATAGCTTCAATCGACCATAAAAGTTGAAACAGAGACTCTTAATTTCTTGAATGGAGTAATAGGTACTAGATTGCTGGATGAGGGAACTCTGCAGAGATGAAAATCAATTACTAATGGAAATGAAATGTAGTTTCGTGATTAAATGACGACTCTTCGACTTGATTGAGGGCTAGTATGCACAGCCTGCACTTTGTTTACTATAAAAACATTTAAAATGATCGGGAGTTGTTGGTCAGATCTACATCTAATTTTTTTCTGATAAGTTTCGCCTCAGAATCAGCCTGAGGGCTTTAGAGAATCACTTAAGCAATCAAAAGTTTAGGTGGTATCATCCCCGACTTAAACGCTAACACCAGCGATCTGCTTCACCGTGATGAAGTTATATTTCCTAAGAGGTGCATCGATGATAAATGCAAAGTATTATTGCTGAAAATATGTATTCTTATCAACAGAAGCAAGAACTTACAAAGTCCACCCTCTCGGATATATTGATACCCACGATAGAGTTACCGAGACAAACATCCAACGGGGACAAAATCGCAGCACAACCATTTCTAATTCTTGCGGTATATAACTCTCGTTTACTTCATATACTTCAGGTTTGGCACCAACGCCACGACTCCTTGCTTCAATGTTGCTTTACTGCTACAGTCAGTCAGGGGAAATGTGAGACTTGCGACGTTAGGGTGATGTACGAGTCCCCATGTCTGTAGAAGTGTAAGGAGTCACTTCATGGCGAGGAGGGTTAGGGTAACGGTAGATAAGATCTGGGGGTACTACTGATTCAACAGAATATCTCATGGCTATCAAAATGTCCGGAGTTGGTCCCATTCAAATATCTTTATGTGCACGTAAGCTGGCCGAGCAGCTTTCTTTTTCTCAGAGAAGGGATGTGATCTGGAATTTCGCGGGTTCGGAGATTGTTTTTGTCCGGTCAAACTCCTATCTCAAGTATGAGCATAAAACGGAATTGTGCTTTCTGGGGTCTCCAAGAACTTGCAGTGAAGCCCTCCCAGAGACATATGGGCTTTCTGGGGAATTTTCTATAGGATTGAAATGACTGTACCATTCTTTTCCAGGACCATGTGTCGTTCTTAATGGATTATTTCTGGTCAACGATCTTAAAGCACGTGAAGGAGCATGGCGTGCCTGGAGTTTACCTCTTACAATTAACTTCACCATTCTTGCACGGGATACGTCCACGTGACGGCTGGAAGAATTGCAACCTTGGAGGTAGTTCGAGCGCGGCTTTTCCTAAGCGAGTTTCTCCTGTTGTCCCGTCACGCGGCTTTCTCTCTGTGCTATTTTTCTCCTTCTTTTTTGACTACTCAAGCGCGACAAGAGAGGGCGCATTTAGTAGTAGCCTGTAGCACTAGTTACCTTGAGCGTGTTTATTTGATATCATTACTTTTCATTATATTCCCCTTCTTACTGTTCCATGTCCTTTGAGTGGTGGGGGTGGGTCATCAATTGTCTTCTAGCACCTCTCGAGGTGGATATAGTTGCATTCTAAGATTGGCGCTTCAGGTGCAGTCACCTGGAGTTCTATACTCAGTTGTCGGTCATATGGCTTGCCATTAGGTACGTAGCGAGTGTTCTTTACAACGGCAGGTGGCAGCGGCTCCTTACACGATATCACATTTTCCTGATCAGAGATTTTTTTCCAGCGTTTGGTAATATAGCGATATATAATATTTTCGAGTCATTCCGAACACAGAAGCTCTACGCGGTTAATGGCGAGATGATGCCTTGGGACTCTTTAGTGAAACCGCTGTGGGCCGAGATCTTTACCTATATTGAACAATCATTGCAAATAAACAGCATCACTTTAAATGCGTGCAAAAGTCACTCTCCAGGAAGACGCGCAATTATCCACCCAGTGGCGCTCCCCCAACGCACCGGAGCGGGAGATAATCTACCATTGCTAGCGCTTCAGCTCCGCCTCTCAATTCAACTTCTTGCTCTTTGGGCTGCACCATTGTAAGCGTCGAAGACACCAGCATATACGTCCTAATATTTTCTAGCTCTGAATTTTAACTGCATTTTACAGTTCGTCAGCACATCAGCCCTCCATTTCTTATGTGCCGATGACTACCACAAAGAGATCAAGATTTCATACTCTTGCGCACCCTGTCCACTGGTGTCACTCTCATCTTCCTTTCTTTCCCTCTCCTCATGTTCCAACACTATCTGCTACTCCTGACGGGGGCGGGTGCCGTGCGCGTCCTTTTCTACCTAGCTCGCGAAATTGACGTCTCTCGTATTTGTCTAACGACCCAGGCGCTCATGGTGCATTCACGTCGACCTCCTCCTTACTAGGTCACGAGGCTTGCCACTTGGCACATAGGGGGTATTTTGTTTAACAGAACGCTTGCTCTTTACGCTTCCGCAATCATGTTTCTCGTGTCCTAGGGTGTTAGAGGGTGGATTGTTAAACAGAACGCAATCTCCGTAGTACGCTTCCGCAATTATGTCTCTCGTGTCCGAGAGTGTTGATCTTGTTTACTATACATGCCCTGTATTTCTTACCTTGTCATTTTCGGGATTCATTTTCATCTAGAGTATTCGATTATATGTTTTACAGTACATCAAGCCAAATGCTAAGCTCTTTCAAACTTCAGCAGAATTATCCGACAAACACGAGGAAGCCCGCCGGGCAAAGGCCAAATAAACGGAAAGCGATTCTGCTCTTTTCACTTCTATATTTACCACTGCACTGTCCCACTACCACCATTCAGACGTTACTGTTATTGTCCCTAAACTCAAAGACTTCGATCAATCCGCCACACGAATCAACTTCGGTCACAAATTTGTAAATCCCAATTTCGACGATTTCGCGGAGTTGAAACCGTGGTTAGGAGGAGCTCCTCCTGTGGCTGGTCCCCGGGGATTTGGGGGCAGTGCTCCCGGCGCCGACGAGTCGGTGGGATCCGAGAAGGGCACGACGGCTCCAGGGGTGGCCGCAGTTAGGCCCCCTCCGCTCCCGCCGGTGCCTGGCCCTCGATGCGTGTTGCTGGGGGTGTGCTACGTCAGGCAACGGTAACCATGCTGCACAATCAGTGCTGACGGTTCGATGTAGTATGCGAGTGAGGTGATGGCGGGGGAGTGGAGGGAAGAGCTGAAACAAATGAACCACCAGAACGCTCTTCCCTCTAGAAATATGATAGCAATTCGTAACGTTACTGCCAAATCAATTATTTCATGTGGATCATCAGCAAGATACATTATCTTCAATTATATAGTCCAGGTAAGGCTGACGATACTCCACTCACTTTCACACTTATGAACACGATCACAGCACCAGTGCCAGCCTAACTCACCGCATTTTGAAGTCTCGCTTCGAACATTTCGTCGATCACTTCGTTGGCGGCGACCTTGTCTCCGACGTAGGCGATGGAGTAGAGCGTGGGAGCGATGATTAACACCGACGCGACAATGATGCAATAACATATCCCCAATATTTGACACATGATTACGGTTTGTACGCTCTCAACAGACCGCACGAGCGCAATAACAATGGCGCCTATGAATGCAGTGTTGTAGACGATGGCCAATAACACTTTGCTGCCGGCTATACCGTCCACCACAGAACGAATAGTAAACGACAAATAACAAGCGACAAGTACAAGACTTGCTTTATACGCCATTTCTGAATAGAAAAATTCATCCAGTTTGTGATACCCGCAGTAAGTGAATTCTACATAGGCGCCGTTGTTGCTCAGCTGTGTGCTTTTATACGGAGCTGACCCTCGAGAGCGGGAGTATACGCTGACTAAAATAATTAACAGATCGACCGCAACAAATCCGAATAACGACAACGCGAAGGACTTCTTGGTGAGTAGTTTATTGCTCCCCCCGTGATTCAAGACATGGGCAGTAAAGGAATACACGAACATGATATAAACTCGATAGCACTTGATAAGTAACGGACAGAATGCGATCGTCAATGCAATATTGAAGAGAAAGATTCGAGCGCTGCAGTTTGCAGTGTTATTTGGACCCAAGAATACAATACATGCGATGCCTAATAAGACACAGCCCATCTGCACGACCACGATAAAGATTGGCTGGGCCAATTGCATCATTCTTGACTTCCAGAAGTATATTGTCAGAGAAAGAGCGGTTACGCAGATAACGATAGCGATTATGGATGCAACTAAAGACACGTAGTATTGTGGAGCATCCGCCCCTAAATGATCGGGTTGTTGTTGAGCAGGGAGTAAAATAACAATATACCAAATGATGCCGGGGGTTGAATCCGTATAGAGAACGCTCTGTAGGTAAAGGCCGTTGAATATAATGAGATAATTCGGCCAATTTTTTTGAATCAAGAGATTTGTTGCTCCGGAAATAATTGAAGATTCCGATTTCAACGCCGGCATGAGACTCTGCCATACGAAGAAACACATGGACAGAGTGATTAGCCGTCGCTCGTTGTAGTCAATCATAGAATTTAAGATGCTTCTAGAATTAATAAATGTATATGGTAGGTACTAGATCACTTACCACTGTGCCATCAGAGTGTCTCAGCGATGCTGTCGCGTTTAATGAATTTGCAATCAGATTCATGGACGCCTTCTCGACGATAAAAACGTTGATATCTGTCCCTAAATAGGAAGATCTAAGAAAATCGCTGATCTGGGACAATTGCACATTTGCTGCTGTTGCACCGACAAATCCTAGTCTGGTACCATTGAATGTATAATTGATTATAGGGGTAACAAAAGATATGACCGGAATGTAGAAAGGGACTTGTAGAAAAGGAGGCGCCCAGTGAGATGACAAAGCAGATTTTGCCGTTTTATACCAGGGTCGCTTCGTGCAATCAAATGTATCGTTAGATAAGAATCGCAAGGGCATGCCATACGGGTCACATATATAATACTTCAGCGCTCCCTCTAACTTCGAGGTAGGGTATTGAACACCTATCATAAACTGTTGTGATGGCAAGAAACTAACTTGAAAGGAATACTCCAACGAATTTTTATTCTGCAGCATGTAATAAAATTTGTTTTCGAATCCGAATTGAAATAGCGTAATTTCATTGATATACATTTGCTCAAGAACGTAAAAAAGAGTTCTTCCCGACATAAATGCAGTAGACATGAGGGTAGTTACATTAACGAATCTATCCTCTACCAATCTTATTGGAGTTTTCCCCGCAATCGTTACTCTCAATAGAAATGCCTGCACATTATCTTTTACTCGAGCTCCTATTTGAAAATTGAAACTAGAATCACTGATAACGGCAGATAAATAAAACCAAAGATGTATTGTGCGAAGAAGCATCACTAGGCCGTTAGCCATGAAACAAAGATTTTTGCAAGATTTCTGAGATTCTAAATCCGTTACAAAGCAGTTCTGCAGGTAATCGCTAAAATATAAATAATCGCGTAAGTGGATTGTTCAAAAATATAATACTAGGTAAATAGAAGTTGATTTTGTATTGTCTGTTCAGCTTTCTATTGTTATTATCTCACATTACTTATTTATTGGACAAAAAAAACTAATAAAGAACAATCTCGTTTATTTCAAATGTTTTTTTAACCTTTCTTAAGCTATGTAAGTATTTACTTAGGAATACTCTTTGTGTTTTTACCCATATTTGAATAATTGAATACACATACACATCTTTATTGGTCTCTTCTGTTGTTGCCCCTCTTGGATTCTATGCCGCTCCCTATCGCTGCCTACAACACCCTATAACTCTCTGCCGCCTCTATCCCTGCTCACCGCTTCCTATCACTACCTACCCCTGCGTAACACTCCCCTTGATCCCTATTCTTTTTTCAAACGCTATCTCTTCCTACAGCTCCCAATCACTCCCCATCGCTCCCTATCTCTCCACACCATTTCTCACCCGTTCCAACACTCCCTACTACTCGTCACTGCTACCTATCCTTTCCTACCACTATCTGCCTACCACTCCCTAACTTTCCCCTTCATTCCTATCACTATCTCTACCTATCACTCCCTATCACTCCAGACAACATTTTATGAGCACCCATCGTTCCCTTTCCCTTTCCCTCCCCACCGCCACCTATCCCCAGGCAACGTCCCGATCTCTCCACACCGCTTCTTATCCCTTCCAGCCGCTACTTTCTTGAACAAATTTAGTTAAGATTACACAGAATGACAGCTTGTCGAGCACCAAGCGATCGAATCAGCCCGATGAGCTACGGAACAGCTCACATAGGGTGTAGGGGAGGGCGGACAAAATTGTCTGACCAACGACCGCAATCCCCACACACATCCTGAGAAGCAAACTCCTCCGCCTGGTGGAGGTCGTTGCCCGGCTCACTAGCTAAGCTATCCACAAAGTCCGTCTGCCTTTCTGTGGTAGGTCCGGCAAGCTCTATAGATCCCGGATGTCCCTCGTCCTCCCTCCTCTTGATCAGTGCCCGAGGGTTCTTGGCAACTTACTGCAATCTGCCTTGGGGGGGCAACTCCGAGGGTCTGATTGTCCTTTACGAAGGTCGCCTAGGCGCGTTGTCTGGGTCGGCATCACCGTCGTCGGCACGTCTACCGAATCGCGCTAAACAAGTATTTGTTGCCAGTGTTATTAGTAGCTAACGAAGTCATACTTTAGTGGAGGATACTTTTTTTTTTAAATTTCTAAGGTCATATTATGCTAAATCCTCCCAAAGCACCAAAGTCTAAAAAATAGTATTCCTAAAGTACGTACGGTACTTCAACGGTGCATTTTTGTGGGATACTGAAGTTTAGTACAGATAAATCTGACACAATGGTGTTTGCGTTCATTTTTTCACATAAAAGAAGCTCAACATATATTATATATGTAAACTAAAATTACTAGTTGTATGCACGTGGTATCTTACTTACTAGTAATAAATAACTGTTGGATTTTCGGTATGCACGTGGTATCTTTTCGAGGTATCTGGACGTGGTGGTGTATGTACTACGTGTTCGAAAGCTTAGAAATTACTCGATATTGTTTCTGAATTACTTGGAATACGAATTATATAGATAAATAAAAGGAGCGATTCAAGAATAAATACAGACATATTTGGAAATAACTCCCCCTCTACAGATGCAGGGTGCTGTAGAGACTTCCGGTTGATGGACTGTAAAACAAATATCGCTCCCTTATTGTAAAGAGAAGTATCTTACTTTTCTGGTCTTTCTTAACAAAGAGTATCGCTTGCTTATTTCTTGCTGGGGTATTGATCGACCTCAATTGCCTTACTCTATAGGTAACAATACGTTGGCTAAAAATGGTCTCTTAAAATAGGATTATTAATTTACCTGCAAGCAATCATATAATTTACCTGTAGGCCAGGCAATAATATAAAAATGGTATCGTCGTTCATGTAATTTTCCCTCCATTTTAAGCAATGCGATACTTTCACATTTAATTATCTGTGATTGAAATATCATATTCCTCCAACATTTAAAATACGCTGAACGGATAATGAGTAAAACATACGTCGTCATCACTCACCATAATGAAAAATATTGATTGTTTATGCCCTCATCATTCGTGGGAGAGGTCGCTGTATTGCGGTAAACAATACCGGTTACTTTTGTGAAGTGCGCTAACATGATTGAACTAATCATCACCCTCACCATCACCAACATCTTTACGCTTCTAGCTCAATTACTTAACTTTTAGCGATCTGAACACTTACTTAAAGTGTGCAATCCTTAATTGTAAAATATTTCAAGGTCGACAAACGAAAATATCTGTCTGCCGCTGGCCACCGCGTTGAAAATATCTGGGAGGAGGCTTTCCAAAGACATTTTCGTCATTTGTATTTTTGTGGTCCAGATATACAGCACAACTACATGAGTTTCAAAAATCAAGCCAAATAAATCTATCACAAAAATGGAATTTATGATTTTTAGCTTCAAATTGATTATCTGCAGATGGATTTTGGTGCACCGATGTGATGGGATGAATTTTAACGGAACGGTCGTCGTTCCGTTGATATTCATCACATCATCTTAACTAACTTTCTGTGATTGAGCGAAGATGAAGGAGGAACGGGAGGTAGCAGAATAGCTGGTATAAAAACTATCTCGCTTCTATGTATACTGCGTGGTGCAACGTTCCCCAAGAAGAGGAGCGAACGCATGTTGGCGTATTGACGAAGGAAATAGTCTATTGTTATCGCATAGTACAAGGTAGTTATACATCTGAGAACGATTTTTTGGTAC
>Ga0007834_1000597_pt1 | contig 10884 bp, 10 predicted proteins | sample CryBogCBE06Nov07_FD_71233 | JGI IMG/M metagenome (GOLD analysis project Ga0007834, IMG submission 71233) | Freshwater microbial communities from Crystal Bog, Wisconsin, USA - CBE06Nov07 | ecosystem: Environmental > Aquatic > Freshwater > Lake | place: Crystal Bog, Wisconsin, USA | collected...
CTTCGTCGCTACCTCGTCAAAAGTCTCGACGCCATCGACGTCAACGAAGCGGTTGTAGGCGTTGTGCAAGACGAAGTCGAAAGAGGGAACGGGCACGCCACCGAGGGTGCCCCAGAGGCGCTTGATTTCGACCACGGCGCGGATGCCGTTGTAGGTCGACGGCGTGCAGGCCACCACGTTCATGGGCTTGGCGACGATCGAGTTCTGCGGGAACATCGGGCGGCTCGCCCAGTCAATGGCGTTCTTCAGTGCACCCGGTGCCGAGAAGTTGTACTCCGGCGTGAAGATGAACACAGCATCCGCAGCCTTCAGCGCGCCACGGAAGGCCACGACGCTGTCGGGGGCGTTGTCGCCGTCGATGTCACTGTTGTACAGCGGCAGGTCGATGGAAGCGTACTGCACCGTGGTGCCCGCGGGCACCAGTGCCTCGGTGGCCTTGGCGGCGCGGGCGTTGACGGAACCATTACGGAGTGAAGCAACGATGAACAGGATGTTTGACATAATCCTTACCTTATAGGTCAGGAATCACGACTGAATCAGCCCGGGACCGTCCAGCCCATGGACTCAGCAACTTCCTTACACGTGGGGCAGACAGGATATTTCTGTGGATCCTTGCCCGGCACCCAGATTTTGCCGCACAGGGCACGCACCGGCGTCGCGTTGATCATGCCCTCGACCACCGAGTTACCAATCGGAATAAAGTCACCCTTCTTCGGCTGGAATCCTTCCAACACAATGTGGGTGAATCGCTCGTGGTCACCCTCGTCGATCTGCTGACTCTGTGTGACCTCAACGGTCGTTTCTAACTGCGTCACGTCACCGAGCCTAGCCCTGCGACTAGGTTTACATCCCGTGAAAGCTCGCCGTCGCCGCCCTCGGTTGGAACATCGCCCCTTAGCGAATGTCTCGGGCCACTTCACGCGCGAAGGAACGCCAAAGAAGGCGTATCGCACCCAAGCGGAAGCCAAACAGGCCGCCCAGGTGGCGTGGACCCTCAACGGTGTCGACTTGCAGACCTACCGCTGCGACCACTGTCACCAGTGGCACATGGGTGGTCAGTCGAGGCGTGATTAGCGCACCTGGTCGCCATCGGGCAGACTAGAGACAGCGAAACCCAAGGAGTTCCTATGTCCGTACAGGCGTACATCTTGATTCAGTCCGAAATTGGTTCCAGCGAGTCAGTCGTGTTGGCGACGCGCGCCGTTCCCGGTGTACTCGAATCCTTCGAGGTAACGGGACCCTACGACGTGATCGTTCGTTGCGAAGCCGAGAGCGTTGACCAGTTGGGCAAATTCATCGTGGGTGCCATCCAGAAGGTGCCTGGCATTACCCGTACCCTCACCTGCCCCGTCGTCAACATCTAACTGTTGAGCGGGAGCCACTCTTCGTAAGGAAGATTAGCCAAGGCCTGGTTCGTCGCCCGAACTTCACCCATACTGGCACTCGCCTTGAGTGCGTACTTGTGGCCCGGAAAGACTTCCACGTCATCCGCCACGTCACGCAAACGAATGAGGAGTGACTCGTAGAGATCTTTGGGCACGCAGTTCCCCCGCCCAGTGTTGCCACAGCCCTTGAGAAAGAGGGTGTCGCCGGTGAGCAACTTGCCTTCGACTAGCAGACACTGACTACCCGGGGTATGACCTGGAGTGTGCAGCAACGTGACGGCAATGCTGCCCACCATCACCACGTCTCCTGACTGGTGCGGTACCACGGGTGGAATGCCTACGCCCGTCCCCATCTCGACCAGTGGCGCCTCGATGGCGTGAACGTGCACGGGGACCGTCTGCGCCAACAGCAGCTCGGAAATACCCTCGACGTAGTGACTGTGCATCAACATGCCACCAATGTGATCCGCGTGGTAGTGGGTCGCAATAATGCCTACGAGTTTCATTCCGTCCGCCGCTAACAGCGCGAGTAGGTCAAGCGGCCCATGGGCGGGATCCACGAGGACGGCCTCTCCGGTTTCCGCATCGCCGATGGCGTAGGCGTAGTTACGCATGTCTTTGGCGAGATCGTCACCTACCGCAAGGTCGCGGCCCGAGAGCCACTGACGAAAATAGAGACGGTCACTCACCGGTCGAAATAGCGCCGAGACGTGGGTGTAGCTCCTCGACCTTGGCCTTGGTCTCGACCAGACGCGTGTTGAGCGTCTCAATGAGCTCAGTGGCCCGAGAGAGCTTTTCGAAGAGTTCATCCACGGAGACATCGTTGCGATCGAATGAGGCCACGATGGCGTCGAGTTCGTCAGATGCTTCTTTCCACGAAATGGTCATGCTGTTCCTTCTTTCTTCGTTACCGTGGCGTCCAGCTGGCCGTCACGGAGTCGGATCTGTATGGCGTCGCCGGCGGTCACGTCGGCGAGTGATCGCACGGTGCGCCCCGTACTCGACGTCACCACGGCCCACCCCTGCTCGAGGCGGCGAACGGGGTCGTACGCCGTGAGCAACTGCCTGGTGTTGGTCAGTGACGTCGCCGCAGTATCGAGCACATGTTGGACGTGGAGTTGCAGACGCTCCCCTACGGTGCCTAGGTGTCGCTGCTCCGCGGTCAACCGGTCTCGCACCGCAAACATCATCGTTCGGCGACGTTCGGCGACGAACTCCGTTTCTTGCTCCAGGAGTGCCTGCGAGGCGACGTTGATTCGCTCGGCGGGTCGCTGGACGTTGGCGTCGTACCACCCACGCACCATGGCGACGACGTCCTCTCCTAACTTGGTCGGGGTAATCGAGAATGAACAGGCCGCGAGGTCAGCAATTGACGTGTCGCCCGTGTGCCCGATGCCGGTGAAGATGGGTGTGCGGCACTGACTGATGGCCCGAGCAACCGTCTCGTCATCAAAACATGCGAGGTCGCCCTTCGATCCACCACCACGGACAATGCAGATGAGGTCAAACGTCTGTTCATCGAGGTAGCGGAGGGCGGCCACGATCTGGGCTGGCGCCGTTTCACCCTGGACCAGCGTCTGTACGTGTCCGAGATAGAAACTAAAACCCGAGTTCAGGAACTGGCCGGTGAAGTCGGCGAAGCCTTCCGTCCCCTTTGAGGCCACGAGCCCGATGCGCAGTGGCACCGCGGGGACTGCCCGTTGGGCGTTCGCTCGAAACTCACCGATGACGTTTTCGGTGGTGAGCTTGGTGATGAGTTCTTGTCGCCGACGTGCGATGTCCCCGAGGAGGTCTTGCACGTTGATCTCGGTGATGGTGAAGCCGACCTTGCCCTGGGGGGCGAAGAGGTCGGCGTAGCCAGTAATCGATACAACCGTGCCGGGCTTCAAGTTGATGCCCTGATCGGCCAAATTGCGCTTCAGGACGTTCCATTTGGCGGTCCAACAGTGTGCGTTTAGTACGGGGCGCCGGCTGTCGTTCGCTGAGGTGCCCGCGTCGACAATGTCGAGGTACAAATGACCCTTCTCGTACACCTTGGCGATTTCACCACGGATGGTGGTGGGGCGATCTTTGGGGAAACGACGCTCGATGACCCCGGTCACGATTTCGTAGAACTCGGCAACCTCGTAGACGGGCGTTTCGGGGCTCACACCGAGTTCGGACATGGAACGAGGTTACCGCCACGGTGCGACATCGAACTCGCCTTTTCCGCGTCTTCGTGGCAGAATGGATGCCGGATAGTGAGTTGGCCGGGTGGCCGCACCCTCTGGCGACAGAGGGCTGAGGAAAGTCGGGGCTCCACAGAGCAAGGTGCTCGCGAAACGTGAGTCACGGTGACGTGCAGGACAGTGCCACAGAGAAGAAACCGCCGATGGCGACAAGGCAACGAGGCGCACAGGTAAGGGTGAAACGGTGCGGTAAGAGCGCACCAGCGCGTTTGGTGACGAGCGCGGCTTGGTAAACCCCACCAGGAGCAAGATCAAACATGGGAGCGCTGCTCGCGGGTCTCGAAAGGGACATCCCAAGGTAGATCGCTGAGATGGATGGCCACACAGCCTCGCAAGAGGTGGACAGAACCCCGCTTATAGGCCGACTCACTATCCGCCTACCGAAGAAACGAACGACATGCCGCACCTGCCGTACTCCGAACTGCCTTTCCCCGAACCGGGACGTGCACCACTCTCGAGCCCTCCTCGGTACTTAGCCTGGGTGGCTCGTAATCAGAAGGGCATACTTTTCGCGAACGCCATGTTCGGTATTGGTTGGATGGTCTCGCAGGCCCTCGTCTGGGCCGCCGTTGGTGAAGCCATCGACCGCGGTATTGCCGACAGAAACCCGCACGCCTTACTCGTCTGGGTCGGCATCGTCATGGGACTCGGCATCATCCAGGCCCTCTGCGGGGCTTTGCGACACCAACTCGCCGTTACCAATTGGATGCAGGCCGCCTTTCGCACGACCCAACTGATTGGGCGACACACCGCCGAAATGACGACGTCACTCACGGACGAGGTCGCCCCCGGTGACATCGTCAATACGGTGATGTCCGACGCCATGCGCGTTGGTGGCGCCTACGACGTCACCGCACGTTTCAGCGGATCCGTCGTGGCGTGGATTGTGGTCTCACTCATCTTGCTGCGCACGTCGCTCCATCTCGGCCTCATTGTGCTCGTCGGCGTACCGGCACTCATGACCTTGACCATTCCGCTGATGAGGCCGCTGCACCGAGCCCAGGCCGCGCAACGCGAGCACGCTGGGCGTTTGGCCGCGCAGGCCTCGGACACGGTCATTGGACTGCGTATTCTCCGCGGGGTTGGTGGAGAAGACGTCTTTCTGGACAACTACAAGCGCCAGAACGATCTCGTCCGTCGTTCGGGATTCCGCATCGCTGCACCATCAGCCGGACTGGACTCGGGACAGATCTTCCTCCCCGCAATCCTCACCGTGGTGGTCACCTTTATCGGCGCCAATGACGTCATGCACCACACGCTGCGAGCTGGTCAATTGGTCTCCTTCTTCGGGTACACCACGTTCCTCACCACGCCCCTGCGCACGGCCATCGAGTACGTCATGGCGATTACTCGCGCCTACGTCGGCAGCAACAAGGTGCTGCGCATTCTGCGGGTCACGCCCGTCGTCGTCGACGACCCCACAGCGCAGCCGTGGCCGACATCATTTATGTCCCTTCGTGACGAGCGCAGTGGCATCAGAATCTCCGCCGGCACCGTGGTGGGTCTCGTGAGTGCCAATAGCGCCGAACTCGCCCCCGTGGTCGACCGCCTGGCCATGTTTCGTAGCGATCTTGACGGCACGTATCTCAATGACACGCCGCTTCGCGACTATCGACGCAACGCCATCCGTGAGCACGTCGTGGTGAGCGAGATCGAACCACGCCTCTTCTCAGGCTCGCTGCGCAGCGAGCTCGCACCGCACCGTGAGACCAGTGATGACGTTCTCTTGGGAGCGCTCGACGACGCCAGTGCCACCGACATGCTGGTCCAGTTAGAGCGTGGGCTCGACACGTGGGTGGAGGAACGAGGGCGTAGTTTTAGTGGGGGGCAACGACAGCGGCTCAGCCTCGCCCGTGCGTACCTGACCGACGCCGACGTGCTCGTGCTGATGGAGCCCACCTCGGCCGTCGACACCCACACGGAACATCGCATCGCGTCTCGGCTACGGCACGCCCGCGAGGGCAAGACCACGGTAGTAGTGACCGCCAGTCCGCTCCTGCTCGAAGCGACGGATGAGGTGTTCGTCGTCGTTGATGGCGTGGTTGTGGCGCACGGACGTCACGCGGAACTGCTTGCGGACAACGCAACGTACCAGCAGATTGTGCTTCGATCGGACGAGTCATGACCACCCTCCCTATTGCCGATTTCGCACAGGTCCGGGCCTACGCACGCATCCTGGTCAAGCGCCACCGCGCGGCGCTCGTCGTCATGCTTTCGCTCTACGCCGTGGCGGCCGTCGCGGCACTCATTCCCGCCTACGCGATTGGCCTCTTTACCAATGATGCCGTGGCCAATACCCTGACCACGGCACGGACCGTGCGCCTGACGGAGATACTGGCGGTGTCGTCATTCTCCTACGGCACGTTCTCCTTCCTCGCCCGACGTCGGAGCTACATCTTGGGCGAGCAAGTCTTTGCCGAACTCCGCGAAGAGTTCTTGGCCTCGGTGCTGGCACTCCCCCTGAGTGTGGTTGAGCAAGCCGGCACTGGAGACCTCCTCAGTCGCACCACCAGTGACGTCGAGGCTATGTCACGCACCGTCAGATTCGCCGTACCCGAATGGCTGGTGGCACTCGTGCAGACCCTGCTCACCGCCATTGCCATGCTTATTGTGAGCCCCCTGGCCGCTATTGCCAGCTTGATGTCCCTGCCCCCGATCTTCTTCGCCACCCAGTACTACCTGAAGTACGCAACGCCGGGGTACCGTCGCGAGCGCATGAGCTACGCCGCTATTGCCGGCACGATGTCGGAAACGGCCGAGGGCGCCCGGACCGTCGACGCGCTTCGCCTGGGTGAACGCCAGAACGAACGCATCCGCGCCAACCTTCGCGAGTCCTTCTACGCCGAGATGTACACCTTGTTGATGCGCATGTGGTGGTTCCCGATCAGTGAAAGTGCCTTCGCCCTCGCGGTCGCCTCTACGCTCGGGTGGGGTGGTGTCCTCGCCCTGCACCACGTCATCACGATTGGCGCGGCCACCACCGTCACCCTGTACGTGGTCCAGATCAACGACCCCCTTGACCGCATCGTCTCGTGGTTGGACGAGTTGCAAATGGGACAGTCATCCCTGGCTCGACTCGTCGGCGTGGCCATGGTCCGTGACACCCGTCCCACCGAGGGGCCTGAACCCACCAGCGAAGACATCGTTGTGACCAACGTCTCCTACGCCTACCGAACCGGCACAGACGTTTTGCGTGATGTCACTCTCGCAATCCGCCCCGGCGAACGTCTGGCCATTGTCGGCCCCTCGGGCGCCGGCAAGTCGACGTTGGGTCGCCTGCTCGCGGGCATTGATGACCCCACCTCGGGCACGATCACGGTCGGCGGCGTTTCGCTGGCCGATCTCCCACTCGACGTTCTGCGGCGTCACGTCTCGCTGGTGACCCAGGAGCACCACGTGTTCCTCGGCACCATTCGCGACAACCTGGCACTGGCGCGGCCGGACGCCACCGATGCCAACATTCGACGTGCGCTCGACGCTGTGGACGCGCTCGAATGGGTCGAAGCGTTGCCGCTCGGTATTCTGACCGACGTCGGCACCGTGGGACACGTTGTGACGCCCGCGCAGGCCCAACAGATTGCGTTAGCTCGATTGGTATTGGCCGACCCGGGCATTCTGATCCTCGATGAGGCCACCGCCCTGCTCGATCCGCGATCGGCGCGACACCTGGAGCGTTCGATGAATGCCGTCCTCACCGGACGCACAGTGATCGCCATCGCCCACCGACTCCACACAGCCCACGACGCCGACCGCGTCTGCGTGATGCGTGATGGTCGCATTGCGGAGATTGGGACCCACGACGAACTCGTGGCCCTCAATGGCGAGTACGCCGCCCTCTGGCGAAGTTGGCGCAACGAAGGCTAACGCCGCGACGGTGGACCGCAGTCGCGGTGTCGTAATGTCTCACTGTGGCTTCTCCTCTCCGTAGTGACGAAATAACGTCCTGCCTCCATCGCATCGCACTGAGTCGCGGTGCACCAGTCACCCTCGCGCGCCAACCGGCCAGCGCCGAGATGCAACGTCGTCAAGACGTGGCCGAAGAACACCGTACGCGCGTTTTGGCCATCCTGTCCGCCCAGTACGACACGGCACAGCCCGCCAGCACCGACGAGACCTTGGACGCTACCGCCCGAGGCGTCCAGCTCATCGTGAATCCTCGACTACCCGATGATGAGATAGCGGGACGTCGGGCCCGAGTACAGGCCCTGTGGCGCATCGGCCGACACAACGAGGTCTTTCAGTACGCCCCCGTGCTCATTAAGTACAACGAAGTGATTGAACACGCCGCGTCGCGTCGCGTCCTCGCCGCCAGTCTCGAGGCGTTGTCACCGATTGAGGCGACGTACCTTGATGGCGTCGGACCGCGATCGACGATGTCGGTGACGCGAAACGGGATGTCATTGGCGCACGCCACTCGACTCCTGCAATCACTCGGAATCGGCGACCCACGCGGTCGTGTCGCCATGATCGACCGAGGCGACCGTGTGTGGTGGTTTGAGCTCGGTGATCCCTCGACGCCGCGTTTCAACCTGGACCTCTACGACGCCGAGTTTGCCATTCGCCACTGCGTGGTCGAGGCACACGACGAGTGGCATGCGGGGCTGGCCGCCTTCCCCACCACGCCGTACTGGCACAAGGACTGCGAAGAGTGCCCCTACCGCGAGCACTGCCTCGGTGAACTCGAGGCGAAAGACGACGTCAGCCTCGTCCACTACACCTCACGCGAACAGCAGGCCCTGCTGCACGCGGCCGGCATTCATACGCGTCACGACTTGGCCGCGTTGCGACCCGAGGCCTGCACCAAGGCTCGCCAGTTTGGCCCCGAGGACGAGCCCATCGAAATGGCCTTGTCGACGTCCATTGAACGCCTCCCTGACCTGATCTACCGTGCGCGCGCCATCACCTGGGGAACCTTCCTGCGGGCCGTCCCGCCCGCCCAGGTCTACTGCCCGACGGCCGACGTTGAAGTTGACGTCGACATGGAGAGCTACAACGACGTGACCTACCTCTGGGGCGCTCACGTTCGCTGCCGTGTGCCCGTCGAAGGGCTGCGCGACGGCTACGTCGGTTTCGTGACCTGGGACCCACTGGACGCTGTGGCTGAAGCCACGATCTTCCGAGACTTCTGGCGATGGTTCACCGAGGTGCGCGCAGTGGCCCTCGCCGCTGGACACACTCTCGCCGCCTATTGCTTCTGGGCCCAGGCGGAAAACGGCGCCATGGACCGCGCCACGGCGACACCTGGATTCATCGATGCGGCCGACGTACTTGCATTCCGCCGTCAACAGCCACCCCAGTGGATCGACCTCCACGAACACGCCAAACGCAGCATTCAAACCGATGGACCCTTGGGACTCAAGCACCTGGCCCGTCGTGCCGGCTTTGCATGGCGCGACGAAAACCCCAGCGGCGAGGCATCCATGCTCTGGTACGAACGGGCGGTTGCCGGTGAGGAGGACGCAGCCGCCATGCGCGAACGCATTCTCGCTTACAACGAAGATGACTGCCGCGCCACGGTCGCGCTGCGAGATTGGCTGAACGGTCCGGCCAAGGAATTGCCGTCTCGCGACCTCTTCAGACCCGACGACGCTTCTCATTAGGCTGGCGGGGTGACTCCCTCGCTCACCACCTCGTCGCGCTCAGTGGCGTTGGCCCGTGCGCTGGGAGTCCTCTGGTCGCTCCTAACACTGGCGGTGGTGTGGCCGCTCGCCATGGGTGTCAGTCGTATGTTCCACGACCATGGCTACGGGCGCGGTGGCGTGCTGACGGTACTCGTGGTGATTACCACGAGCGCCGCCGTGAGTTTCATAGTGCAGCTTGGTACCGACGCCCTCATCACGGACCACCGACGGCGATTGCGCGACTCCTTGGCGACCTACCTCGAGCGGTACGTCCCGGAGCATCAGCGGGCCCAGGGACAACTCCTCTGGGCGGTCGACCGCGCCGGCGAGGCCGAGTCATTCGAGGCCTTGCGTAGTGCAACGGGGCTCAGCGTCCTCGCGATTCCATTGATTTTCGTCACCGGTGGCTGGATCTGCGTACTCATCGTTAGCGCACTCCTCACGCTCTCGATTCCCTTCTATAAATCGGCCGGAGTGGCCGCGGCCGCGGCCGATGAGCGATTTCAGTCGCAACGGCGCCAGCTGGAGAACCAACAGCTTGAACTCCTGCTCCACGGTCAAGAACTCCGCGCCCTGGGTGGTGCTGAGGCCGGTATTGCCCAAATTGCTGCGCTTTCGCGACGAGAGCACCATGACGCCATCGCGGCCATTCGGGTGGCGTTGCGTTCGTCACTCGTGACCGAGTTCGTTGGTGGGGTCAGCGTGGGGCTCGTCGCCATGGTCGTGGGTTTCGGGCTCCTCCACGGGCGCGTCACCCTGACCCACGCGCTCATCGCCGTATTCGCCACCAGTGAGTTCGTCGGCTGGATTCGCCGATTTGGTGTGGCCTTTCACCAGCGCGAAGCCATCACGCTCGCAACTGCTCAACTCACCACCTCGACCTCGTATGCGCAAGCCCCATCAACACACCTGCTCGACGCCTTCGACGTGACGACGTCGGCCAGCGGCATTCCCCAATCGCTGCGCCTCGATGCGGGTGACCACATCGCCCTCATTGGACCTTCCGGCATTGGTAAGTCCACCTTGGTGCACACCTTGATGGGCTGGCTCGCGCCCGTTTCGGGAACAGTCCTGCGCGGCTCATCGCCGATCGCGCACGTTGCCGTGCATTCCGCCCTGCTCGAAGGGACGCTGCGGACGAACCTCGCGCTCGACTGCACCATCAAGGATGAGGTGCTCGAGCGAATCATGACCAGCGTGCACCTCACCATGTCACTCGACACCGCAGTATCGCCCAACGGTGATGGCCTTTCGACCGGTGAGCGGGTGCGACTCGTTATTGCCCGCGGCCTTGCCTGCGGCGCTGCCCTGTTCATCCTCGACGATGTCGCGGGAGTACTCGATCCCACGAGCCGCGCTGCGGTGCGCGACGCCATACTGGCCAGTGGCGCGGCCACGCTCGAATGCGCACCCGACGATGATCTCATTGTGACCCCGACTCGCACGCTGGTGCTGTCATGAGTCAGTCCACACTTCGCAGGTGGGCCAAGCGGGCCGCCCCAACTCGAGGTCAGCTGATCCGCGCGCTCGCAGCGGGCTTGGGTGCCACGTTGGTCGGCACGGGCCTCATGGTGGGTGCCGTCACGCTGATGGTTTTCTCGGCGGGGCTGCCGTCTTGGCGAAGCATCGTGATCTGGCTCATCGTGATTG
>Ga0007834_1000598_pt1 | contig 10884 bp, 11 predicted proteins | sample CryBogCBE06Nov07_FD_71233 | JGI IMG/M metagenome (GOLD analysis project Ga0007834, IMG submission 71233) | Freshwater microbial communities from Crystal Bog, Wisconsin, USA - CBE06Nov07 | ecosystem: Environmental > Aquatic > Freshwater > Lake | place: Crystal Bog, Wisconsin, USA | collected...
CCTCTTAAACGAAAAGACAGAGTCCGAACGACGAGCGCTCACGGTGACGGGAATGGACCGCCTGCGGACCCGGGCAGAGCAGTACCTCAAATCTAGATCGTTGGTTCAGTTTATGGTGATCCGGTACGGCCTGGGTGGGGGGTGGGGTAGTAGTCTGGGTAGGAAGGGGGATGGGTGGATAAAGTTAGTCTGGCAACGCTTGTAGAAATCTTGTCAGTTCATCTTTTGACGGTGAGTGTTGTATGGTGCGTGCAGGCCTGCGATTCTACAGTTGGGACATCGTGGAACTGGTGTATTGTCAGACTGTGGCCGGGAGAAGAGGGTGTACCCACTGCGAGCCCTGGGGGAGGGTCTCCGCACCCGTACCCCGATCATGTCCGATGGCTTGTGCCGAGCGTTGGGGTACAATGGTATTCGCCGACGTGAGCGCTTCGTTCGCCTGGAAGATGAAGCACGTGAAGTACTCGGTTTGTCCGCATGTCCCGCGGTCGCGAGTTCTCAAGAGTCTAATACAGGTACGAGAGCAGGAAATCATTATATTTGTCTGTTCAGCAAAGCTGACACACAGTTTGTGTTCTCAGAGGGTCTGGGACAGGACTCAGGTCACGGAAGCACTGCTGTCCATTCCGGCGCTGCGCTAGCTGTTCAGGATAGGCTCTCGCACGTCTCGAATCGAAAGGATAGGGATGTTGGCTATGCCATGCCTCCTGACCAGGGGAGAGAGAAAGCTAGTCGAAAACAAAGTAGGCTACTTGAGTCTATGGACGAGGAGGACTTGGAGAGCGTGGAGGAGGAGAACAGCACCTCAGTCCATCCTTTGAAAAAGAAGAGTCGACATCCTTCTGAGCTGCGTCTATTATTGCAAGACAATGCAAACCGCGTGGCGAAGAGACACGTAGTGCTACTGGACGAGCTGTCCCAAGACATAGGCGTTACAGCAGAGGAATCGAAGACATCGATCACATCGCGAGACGCAGTCGCGACGGCAGGGAGCACAGACCAGAGTACGAATGAACAGCGGTCTGTACTGGCCCTCTGCTGTCAGTTACTAGGGAAAGCGGCCCGAGGTGTGGAGATGGTTCTGGGAGATGGCGGTCTTCCTGGATATGCGACAACTGCTCCGTCGACCCGCGCCAGGAGTCTGAGCGTTGCGTCCGACCGGCGGGGTTCGGGCAGCACGGAGGGCGGTGAGCCTCAGGTGCGCTGACACTGGCTTGTTCTCGCCCTCTCTCATCCATCACTTACGTTAGAAGTTTACAAATGCACTCTTGTCGTCTGTGTCCTTTCTCGTCCTCGGTCTCCTTTCATAACTGCATACGGGAAACCGAGTTGACAATCTATCGAATTCTTATATGGATTAGGCGGAGCGAGCGCTTACAGTGGAGGAGTGGATGGCGATGGAAGGGTGGGTGGCACGAAAATGACAATTAGCCGAATTACATCAACACGTGTGCAAATACATGTTGTCGTACATGGCAGTCGACCATTGGCTAAGAATAGAATCCACCTGTGCTGTACTATCCTCAACTCACTTTATCACACCCAGTCGATGCTGCATCTCTTCTCTCTCGCCCTCCCCCTAAGTGTCTCTGTCCACTCTCTGTCCTCATATTTACATCAGGATTTCCAAAATGCCCGTTGCCCTCGCGGCGCTTCACCTGGCCTCTGAGGTAGGCTCCATATTGCTGACCTTGATTTGTTCTGTTTATAGTTGATGAATTGTGTTGTTTTACTCGCGACTATATTCTAGTAGATGAAGTGGAATCATGAAAACGTACCTACCTCAACTATGTATTTGATTGGAAACGACCTCACATTATTCTTAACTCATGACTTTGTATTATTCTCGTTGCGCAGGGACTGTGGCGTATCATGTTACAAAATGGTACGTATGGCATCGGCTCGGTTTGTTTTCTGTACCTGTGTTTGTGGTGACAGTGTGTAGACAGGTAGCAATAGGCTATTGTTTAGTGTATATGGTATTTGGTGCATATCGCCACTGACTGACGTTTCCAATTCCTATTCAACGGACCCCTCACTAGTCCCGGAAGGGTTAGAGCCGTTGGGAAGCAAACGAAAGCGCGACCATTCGGGAACCACTCCCGTGGCTGTATCCATTGTGAATCTCGTGGTGGCGACGGCGCCGTTGACCCGTATGACCGGACCCACTCCCATGAATCTGCTCCGACGCCGACTCATGTACGATTGTAACTCAGTGCAGCTTTTTCAGTGGTTTATCGTAGCCACGAGGCGATTTCCTCTTTCTTATCATTTAGTGACGTCGCCCATTCGCCGCGCTGGCCTGTTGCTAAGATTTATCTTGCGCGGACTTCTGCTCCTCCTCTCCTATTGCTTCTCACTTTACGGGGGAAATGTTGTCTATTACTATTTTGAACAGTGGTATCATTCAGCAGCAAGATGGTGGAGGGAGTGGGGGCAACTGGGCAAATAAACGGTTACAATTAGATGTATCAGGTACGAAACTGGAGATGGAACAGGAAACCGTTCCTGCTGTAAATGAAAATAAATTCCTGCTAATCTCATGTTCTTGCTAATTGCCTCATTTGTGTCATAATTGGATTCAGGTGCAATTGTTACGGGTCAGTTTGAAAGTGTGGTGGAGGCGGCGTTAGTTCGCGACATGCTTATACGACAGCTCATAGCGAAAGAGAGAGCCAAGGGTGTGCGATCGACCCGGGCCACGGGACATAAGACTGAGCTCGACTTGTCGCTCACATTGAACCTAACTGAAGAGGTACTGTGCCCTTACGGGCCAAAGGTCATTACATTTTCATGGATGAAGTGAAACCTTCTATTCCCTTGTCCCTACTATTGCTAGCGCTTCACTGTGCTCTATGGCTATGGTTATGGTAGGAATGGGACGCCGTTCTGGATCTGGCAAGCCTGGTGAATTGTATGTACTTTGGTGGGGGCTGGTGGAGGGGACTGGAGACTAGCGGGAGCTCCTGACGAGGTTACTTTTGCGGCACTTCATTATTTGGCACAACAGACTAATTTGTCATAATCTGTTTGTATTTTATTCGCTTTTTTATTATCCGTGTAGTTCGAATTCACTCTTCAAACCTTCCCCTTCAAACCCCCCGGTGATCAGATGAGCTCAATCCACTTCAGAAAACTATCAGCTTAGATCCCACGAAAAGTTGATAGTACCACGGCGAGATTATTTTTGCCGACAGCAATTATTCCTCTGAATGATTATTATATAGGTAGACAAAAGGCAGGATCCCTTTTAGGAAATTGAATCAGCAATTACTAAGAGCCCTATCCACCAACTCCTGCTGCACAGTTTGAATCATATTAGGTAGACGAATGCATGCATTCTTGTTCTTGCTACAGCTCCTAGTCAACGGCATGTCAATAAGTTAGAGCCCTATTCACCAACTCCTGCTGCACAGTTTGAATATTAGGTAGTCGAATGCATGCATTCTTGTTCTTGCTACAGCTCATAGTCCACAACATGTCAATAAGTTAGAGCCCTATCCACCAACTCCTGCTGCACAGTTTGAATATCAGGTGGTAGAATGCATGCATTCTTGTTCTTGCTTCAGCTCCTGTAAGCAAATCTGTACCGATCTACACGGTCGGTGACGTGACTTCTTGCCAATCTGTTAAATACGCTGCAAAGGGATAGATCAAATCGCCAATGAAAAAGCAAACTGTTTAAATTAGTGGGTGAATTCAAGAACTTTACGTTGCTGTGTAAATTATCACTGCCTTCCCAAACCAAACGGAATAAATAACAGCTTCCACACTAGTAACAATCATACGATTGACCGAACATAACTAATTCTATATCATAGGATGTCACAATTGGTTCACATTGCGGGTGGTTATCAACGTAGTGGTGCCCGATATTATCGTCTGCTCGCTCAATGGCGCCACCTTTCGCTATCACTTCGTAGCAGCGGCCCTTTGAAGTAAAATAATCACGACTCGAATTAATACAATTATGTGTTGTTAATTAAGTGCGGGGTACGACTTTTCCAGCTCGCATTGGCGATTTGTCTTACTTTCACTTTCCCTCCGTCATAATTTTTACCTAACTAATTCTCAGAAAACTAACCCCCTCAAAAGTAAGCTGATCGGAAATTTCAAAAAAAAAATGTTTCCTATTCCTGCTCCAGTATCCAAACTTTTTCATACTTCTTCCGCGGCCAACTGCATAAGCGTCTCTTCCCACTTGCTTATCACTTCAACTGCGAACTTGAAATCCTCGTCTTCCCCGTATTCTTCAAACATAAACGGGCGGTGCCTATTCACAGCGTCTCTAACCCGAAGGACAGCAGCGTTTAATTCAGCGACATCTTTCGGGTGACTCATGCCGTTTCTACGATCCCCCAGGCTTCTTGATTTTATGTCGAAATCAGTAATATTGGTAGCATCTACTAGATAATTTGAGTTCGGCGAGCCCCTGAACCAGTCGCTTACACCAGTATTTAGTCTAGGCTGCTCACCCGCGATAAATGTGGTCACTTGCGTCGCCACATTGATCAATCTTTCAAATACATCATGGGCAATGTCCGGTTCCATTCGCAAAATTTCCTGTTCCATCAAGATCAAAGAAATATAATTAGCATCATCTCGCTTCCTCCATTCCTTATTCCTTTCAAGGAGGTCATTCATTAGCTTGCTCGTTTCTTTGCTCCTTTCGAGCAAGCCAACAAGCACACTTCTTAGATCCACCCCAGGAACTTCAACCGCCTGTTTTTTCCTAGATTTCTTATTGGATTTCATAGCTTGGATGACATCCGAATTTATATGGTGCACCCCTCGACATTTGGACATGACCACGCTATCGACGCTTTCTATTTTCTATCCTCGAGTCTCTAGTCATCTGATCAAGAAACACATCTTTTTCATGGAAGCTTAACGAGCCATGTCGAGCGCCATCTTCGGTCTCAGATAAAATGTCACCCTTGGACCTCTCCAATCTCTCGGAACACATAAATTTTAATATCTCGGGGGGAGGAGACAATACTAAATTGCGTTTTTTGAGAAAATTTTGATCATCTTACGGCTACTTTATATTTTGGTATCATGATATCTTGTGCGAAATGTGATGCTTCACAGCTCCTTCTTACCGACCTTGCGATCGAAGTTTCACGTCTGACACAGTTGTGCAATCAAAGCCGTGATTTATATGGGCTGATAACGAATCACAGCGCATCAAAAGAAAAATATTTGTCGTTAAAAAGGAATAGGATCTAGCAAATTTCAACCTAAGACTGGTTATATCCGAAATTCGAGAAATCGAATTGAAAAGAAATGCTGATGATGAAATACGTGAGAAAAAGGCGATTTTACAAGCTGCCAACGAAGGCATAAAACAAAAACAAAACCTGGCAGTTGCTGGCGTGGAACTACAACAAGTAATTGATGATCTTCTCATAAAGGAAAAGGAGATGAATAAGATTATGGAAAGACTTCTGAAAGATGAGATTGATAGGGGCGAGCGGAACATCGCCAGCAGTGCAAAAACGGCCTAATGTTGGAACAGCAAATTTTGCATCAGAAACCCGATGTTGCGAATAGCATCTTTCAAAGATTGATAAATGTGACTACCCAAGTCATTCTTTTCATCGCGGGCTTGCAGCCCGATCCAAATACGGGGGCAAGCAACTTGTTCCTTGGCGAATATGTAAACCGAGCGAACGAAACAAATATAAATGATTTCAAATCGAGATCAGATCGCTAGCGCAATCGCAGAAATGCAGTGATTCATGTTAAAGACATCGTGGAATTAAACGCTGCAGTCATTCAGGTTAGAGATGCTGTGTATAGGCACCGCCCATCCCTGTTAGAAGAATACGGGGAAGATGAAGATTTCCAGTTCGCAGTCGAAGTGCTTAAAAAGTGGAAGAAAAAACTCAAACGATTGGCAACGTTATACAAAAGAACGATTTAACGTGTGTGAGAGTAGGAATAAGGGAGTGTTAATTGTGCTCAAGGTTCGCGGTAATTAAGGTTTCTATTCTTTTAAACAATATCCATGGATGTGCGAAACTGCGGCCTTCTGTCCTCAAGCAAATGTAAGCTAGTGACGGCGCAGAGTTGCGCCACGTGATAAAATGGTGAAGGTTGAAGAATGCGCTTCCTTTCCTGTTTTTAGTTAGCGAATGGTTCTAGTGTAGTTCACAATAATCAAGCTAAGGGTACTACTTAGATCAACACTTATTGTGTAAAGATGCCACATCGAAGTAAAGTAATGCCTATACACTACCTGCTTCAACTTCAACTCATAGTTGAGGTCATACTTCAACATCATGCACGACTAATACACCACCAGCGTACAATGCATAGAGGACTCTTATATAAGCAAGAATATATATATAATATGATGGATGGTGATGTACTTAGCTAGTTACACAGCCGCTCCATTAGTACTAGCAAAATACTGACACAGCTCCAAGCTCCTGTTGTGCACCTGTTACTAGCTTCTTTCAGGGCTCCTTATCGAAAATCCGGTAGTACTTTATTACAAAATGAAGGAAATGGGAAGTCAGACGGAGGGTCTAGACCGCACAATTCCTTACACTACAAAGAGAATAACTAACCCGATGGCAAGTCCCATAACCAAGTACTAGGGGCTGTGGGATAAGGCAAAAGCTGTGTCTTAATACGCCACGATGTGCCCTCTACTAAAGCAAGGTGAATCTCCACCCATGCAGACGCATTTAAGGGTGGAGAGAAGCCCATCGGGGTGGTGTAGCGAGAGCGCCATTGACAAAAGAATGTAGAGAGGCAACATAATATGCGACGAAATGAGCAAGTGGATAGAAGACATCGCAGCGCATAAAGAGAGGAATATGCGTAAAAGGAACGGTTACTGCTGAGGTTAGCCCACTTTTAGATCAAGACAGGTTAAGTATGCAAGAAGATGGGTCCCGCCGGCGATAGCAGGGTGAGCGTTGCAGGCGGAGCTTGAGAGCCGGCAATATCTCGTTAAATCCATCGCCGCCGGCCCCCACCGCCCCAAAGCTGGGAATTCTTGCAGAGGCAGTAGGTGGAGACAGTGGCGCCGGAGGGAGTTCTTGGTCATACGGGGCAGCTTCAACGCCATCCAGCGGAGGTGGGCACGCCATAGCACCAGGTAGGCTGGCAAGCGGGAGCCGCTAATCATCTGGATGCAGAAATTTTGAGTCCAGGGCTAGCTATGCCTACTCTACATGGGATACGAGTTCGGTCAACAAGGGGTTGATTTGGTCATCCCGTGGCACTTGACCATATGGCAAGAAGTTGTCCGCAACGAGATCCACTTGCTTTAAGGAGAAGTGTTTCAACCACCCGGTAGTGTACTGACGTGGATCTGCGGCAATGTCGCGGAGCGCAGCAAGAAGTTGGTCATCTTGCCTTTTGTAACCTCCAAAGCGGAATGGTTGGAAAATGAGTGGAACTATGGTGGCGCGGACGTGCTCCACGAGAGACTCGGGGTAAATGCGGACATCTAGGCTGGAGAAGTTGGCCTTGAGCTCGAACCTGGTGGAGGTGACCTTAAAGAGTTGTCGTGTTGGGTCTCAAACTGCTGGGAGATTTCTTTCCGGCTTATTCCTGAGATTTGCAAGGACTGGAGAATCATTTCAATGAGCTCTCCGTTTTTCGGGGAGCTCCAAGTCTGCTGAAGCACCTGCTGGGAGATGTACCACTGGCGGCAGTGTGCACGTTTATTGTCCCAAATGTCTGTGAGCTGAGCGGACCAGACGAAACGGGGCTGTAGCTTGTCCACCGCGATGAATCAGTTTTGCTCCCAGATGGATGTCCAGTGCTTAACATGCAGTCTCATCCCAGGGGAAGCCATACTAGGCAGCCTAAGCGGCTCCCGTGACGAGTAAATCTTGAATTGTAGCCCAATCCGGATGCTTTTCCTATGCCGCACTACGAGGGGACTTATTCCCGAAATGTGCTGCGAGACGTGAGCAGTCGCGGAGATATTGACCGGCATTTTGACGCAATCAATTGAGATGCAACTGCCAATGTTACATGCAGCTTGTTTCGATGAACTCCGACCGCCTGGGTTGGAAAGCTTTATCAAACCCTGATTTGATGTGGCCTCCAGGACTCTCTCTCTAGTTGGGAGGCCTTCATGGGAGCTCGCATAGGCTCCAAGGATTGAGAACTTAAACCACACTGAGAAGGATTTATGTGATTCCGACCCTCGATGCTGTTGTCGCCCTGCTTGCCCAAACCCCCCTGCTTAGAAGAAAAATCTAAAACTCTCTTCATATACGACTGCCTGATACGCAGCTTCATTTGATTACGGGGCAGTAAAAGATGCCATGAGAGCATGCGAATTCGCCACGGTTCCAAGAAAACTTAGAACCATTCGCACTGTCCTCATCCTGACCGAGGCAGCAGTGGTTGCGCGCGAGACGCTGTTCGCTCCTCCTCTAACAACTTGCTCAAGGAGGGCTCTTAGCCACTGTGCTCCCTCATCACCCTGACTGAGTGCTAAGAAGCACTGCTCTGGATTGGATATTGCCCGTATTATAAAAGTAGTTCTTGGTGCAGGCTGTGGCTGAGCGAATGTCGACTCAATCTTAGCAACAGCATAAGCCCGTGGCTGATAGAAGTGCACCAGTATGCATGATAGTAAACATTATGTAATTAGATTAGCTAAATCAAGTTCTAGATCAAAGTCAATATTTCGAACAAACTGACGATCGTGAGAGACCACGATCAGGGCGCCTTGGAAACTCTTAACCGCCGAGGCGATGGCAGGTAAATGTCTGAAATTGATATGATTCGTAGGCTCATCAAGAATCAAAAGCCCTGGTTCCATTAAAACTAACCGCGCAAACGTTAACAACCCCTTCTGTCCTTCTGACAACGAGCCCACCCGTTGCTGTACTTGGTCTCGTGTCAGGAGAAAAGACGCGGCCACCTTGCGCGCGTACTGCTCGCCTCCGCTCTCCGAAACAGAACCTTGGCACGCGTCCGTTAACGAGTCTAGAACAGTTACATCTGGTTCTAATAATGTCAACGCCTGCTGATAGTACCCGACGCGAACACCTTCGCTTAGTCGGAATCCTTCAGCCCGACCAGATACGATCGATTCTAAAAAGGACGTCTTACCACTGCCGTTTGGACCTCGTAAATACATTCTCGTCCTTTTCTCCACCACAACCGGTGCGAAGAGCTTTACCCATTTCGGTTTATCGTTATTATGATTATAATGATTAGTATTCTTCATCGGTAGAGGTACGGCATGAATGTGCAACACTTTGGAGGACGATAAATCTTTCTGAACTGGAATCTCGAAGGGTCGCAACGACTTATCTTCCCGGCGCACTTCAACCTTTTCCTGTTCCATCTGTTCTGCTGTCTCACGCATTTTTTTAGCGACTTTCCGCATATTTCCACCTTTATTAGCGAAGGACCCCGCTTGCTCTTTCTTTTGTTGTACTAGTTTCGCGAGTCGGGCATTTTCCGCTTGTTCTTTAGCCATTCGATCGGCAATATGGCGCTTCACGTCGTTATAATCCCCATTATGTTGTTCGACGCGATGCGTATGGTTGTCAAGATATAATACTCCATCTGTAAAAGAATTTAAAAAGTTCTCGTCGTGAGAGACTACAATGAGTGTCTTGGTGAAACCTAATATGTACTCCGTTAAGTAATCGAGACCTGGAACATCTAAATTGTTTGTAGGCTCATCTAATAACAGAATCTAAGAACTTACGACAATTAACATTTATTCAGGTGGAAAAATTGATATTCGCAGCTTACATCAGGATTTTGAATAATTGTACCAGCTAGTAGAATTCTTGCTTGTTCGCCTCCAGAAAAGGACTGAACTTCTCTGTTAAAAGGTGCATTTAGTTTAACCTCTTTCAAAATTTGTGCTACTTTATGTTCCAATGTCCTGTCGTGATCTGGAAGCCTTGACTTAAAATATTCTATCACACTCAATCGGCGCTGTTCAGGAAGGAGAACTTGCTGTGCATATCCTATTTGGAGTCCTATTCCGGTTGAAATTGAGCCAGCTAGAGGTTTTAATGACCCGTGAATAAGCTTTATCAAGGTAGACTTTCCAGACCCATTTTGTCCCATAATTGTGATTTTGGAGCTTTCTTTTATAGAAAATTCCACTTCATCTAAAATGGGCCTTGCGTGAACATAGCCGAAAGTTAATGAACTTGCTCGGACAACCGTGGATGGCTTGTTCATATTTTAATTTTTTACGGCTTTCCACTTCCTAGGTACAAATAAATTAATGTTGCTCAGTGGACAGCAAGTTGATGTTCAATAATTCATTTTAACACTAAAACGCATATATTTTGATAGCATCATGAAGAGATCTAAAAGAATATTTGCAATCCGCAGAAATCTTTCAAGCCCGCCGCACCCTCTGAGAATAAAGAAAATAGGAGTAGTTGGCCTTGGGTTGATGGGGCACGGGATTGTTCAGGTTTCTGCAGTAGCAGGATTCCAGATGGTGGCGATCGAGCATGAAAAGTCGTTCTTAGAATTTGGAATACAAAGAATTGAGAAGTCTCTTAGTAGACAGATTAAGAAGAGCGCGCCTCCAAATTCTACAGAGGTACAATTTACACGATGATCCACATATCCGATCAACAATAATTTTCTGAGTTAATGATACAAGGAATATTTAGCTGAAAAATTGAGTTCAACTATGAATTTAATAAAGCCTTCCCTTACTTTGGATGATGCTGTTGATTGTGATTTGATAATTGAGGTATACGTAATCTAATCGCATGTACAAAACCTAAGACTCAATTACTAGGCTATATCAGAAAATGTTGCTATTAAGAAGAAATTCTATCAGGACTTGGGTGAGAAGATCCAACCTGGATGCATATTCGCATCAAACACGTCTTCCCTCCCAATCACCACATTAGCAGAAGC
>Ga0007834_1000599_pt1 | contig 10863 bp, 5 predicted proteins | sample CryBogCBE06Nov07_FD_71233 | JGI IMG/M metagenome (GOLD analysis project Ga0007834, IMG submission 71233) | Freshwater microbial communities from Crystal Bog, Wisconsin, USA - CBE06Nov07 | ecosystem: Environmental > Aquatic > Freshwater > Lake | place: Crystal Bog, Wisconsin, USA | collected...
ATTGTTCCTTCAGGTTAAATGACTTGCAGTCCCGTGGCATCTTCTCGACGGAAATGAAGTCCACATGAGTGAAACACACATATATATATATACATTTATATATAGTAAATAATACACTCGTAAGAATGATGCGTGTGCAGTGCGTCACTCTAGCTGTTTACACTCAAAGAATATATAGCGCGCAAAGAAAAGTAATTTTATCGTCGCAATTCATTCCAGAGTGCAATCAAGCATTTACGTCGCCATTGCTATCGCTATTTCAGAGTGATGGATTGATTTTGACCATTTTCGTTCTCCAATAAGCACTTTATCATAGAAATCCACTGTTAGATGTTGTCGCAATAGTACAACTTACGATCTACATGAGCTTGGGTATTTATAATGCCCTCTACGCGAATTATGACAAGGGCATTAAGCTCCGCTTGTTCACAGGAGTCTATGACCTCAAATTCTGGAAGTCTGAATAACCTCGTTGTCACATTAAATAAAGGCACAGTATAAACACGCTTTCCTCTGTAACTCGATACTTCTATTTGATACGGAAGTGCTTTGGGTACCTTCGAATAAATGGTGCCCCCAAAATTGCAGCATTCCATTTAACTATTGTCAGCCCTAGTCTAGTTTCAATATCAGGTATACGCCATCTTCCCCGAGATTTGAGTAATGTATTCAGCGCCCTCACATAAATGTAGCTTTAGAGCAGAACTCATATTTTCCCATTGGAAATATGTCCGTAGGAGTACTCGTAGGGCCCGTACTTCCGCTGAGAAGTGGTTCTAAGTCGCAATACATTACTAATTACAAATTATGTCCCAATCAGCGTAGGAAGATTCGTCAATCCTAGGTATTAGTATTATGTGATGAGCACATTCTTCATGATATGGATTATAAATAGTTAACATACTTTTTCGTTTCAACTTCCGCAGACAACCTTGACAACAGCAATGTGCAATTCACTTTGTATGAATTGCGTCAGCACGTGTTTACTGTTAATAAGTCAGACGTTAGGATGAAAAAAATGAAAGCTGGCGAGTGCTTCCTGCTTCTAGTAAGTTTACCAAAGCGCAGCTTGCGCTATTACTAGCATGATTATTTAGAGGATAAAGGAATTTTCTTCTAGCAAGTACGGAGGAATCCACTTCGTTACCTTTTTTCTTCTTTTATACTAAATGATCTTGTGGGAAGATTTTTCGGGTTGCTTATGGAACGGTTTGTGGTTCTATATGAATTCATATTATAACTCCTCAAATTTAAATACAAATCCTTAAAAGGAAGTAAGTTTGGGCCCGTAAATCGCAGGATCGGGCATCGTAAATATGGTTTAAAATAATCTTGTTGTAGTTGGTAATCGCTAATAATGTTCCAGAAAATACGCCCCAACATTATTTTAAGTAGTCGTTATTATCTACGGCCCAGTGTGTGAGTTTTCTGCCCGCATGAGCTCTGTTTATGTCTCTAAATTCAGATTAATTTTCAAAAAGAAAGTAAGAATTTCATTTCCCAACTACAGTTGCATAGTTTAACATTTCCTGGACCAACATCAGAATGTAAGTTCAATACTAGATAGATATCAAGTTCAGGAAATTGTGGTAAGCATCCATCACTCAGTCGGCAAGTTACCTTTATAACACACGAATTGATTGATTGTGGAACTCAACGAGTCCTTGAAACGTTCCAGCAAGTCGGTTCTAAGTAACTTTAAAAAGTTGTGCTCTTCAATCATCGATATTTCTCTATAGATTGTAATACTTAGCGACAAAATCATCATAGTTGAATTCTACCAATTTTCTTGTCTTGCTATTCATGTAATATATGCAGTATGTAAGCACAAAGACATCATATTTTCCCTCAAACTTAGTCTGATAACAATCTTATGTTGTAAGTATGTAAGTTCTTATTCAACTCTATGTATTGCATGTTTAGAGTATTTTGCTCAGTGCAAGAACGTAAGTACCCATGTACGCTACAAATCATGTTATTTATTCTGAAGTTATTCATTCTCCCATCGATACAAATAACATTGATTTACCGATTCTTGCAATAGTCGGTGAGTGAAGTACAGTGATATTATTGCCAAGTACTCTTGATCCCAAGTTCTCTTGTTCAACAAACGTTGGTATATTCTTAGGGGGTTCGCGTCCCATACACTACCGGGCTTTCTCTTAACTAATTGTTGCCTCACGTATACAGTATGTAAGCGCCTCCTTACTGATTTCCTATAAGAATTCGTCCCATCTAACATACGATCACGATTGTATTAATTATCACCGATATATAACAGAATGTATGTTGCTTCGTCACATTCTTCACATAGCGAGTGTATCAATATCCTCCTCGCTCCTTGTCGCCGCTGTGGTGCAGTATGTAAGTATGCGAACAAAATCTGTCCCCGTCATATAAATATGAATGATATCATAATATTAATATCCCAACATCATGTCCGTTGCATCATGAATATCTAATGAACCTACAGTGTGTAAGTGTGCATGCAGCCCAATGGAGTCTCCTATTGACCTATGTTGTCACTTGGTAGTGCCTCAGTAGCAGTGTAAGCACCATTTTATCGCTCGTTTTAAAGATAATTTATCGGGCTACATACAGGGTGCACAGCCGTACACGGTACTTATTTTTAGCAATCGAAGACCTTTTATACAGTCGTAACCGTTACTATATATTCAGTGCGTAAGTGACAAAACCTTTCGATGATCGGTTTCTACTCCGATGATTTTATTTTTTGGCGTAGCAAGTAAGTCTCAGAAATCGAATAATTTTTTAAACAGTTTCGCATAGTCAACCTAATCTTCGTTTGCAGTTCGATGTAAACAATTCTGTTCCTCATGTCGCCATTGCGCATGGCGTACTAACTGTGCCCCGAACATAAATCACCGCCGTCAGCTGACCGGCGTAAGACACCTCCGTATCCACCCTACTGCTGCGAATGGTACCTCACTCTTTTCTTACGTGTTTTTCAGGATGTAAGCCTGATCAACTCTCTGCAGTTTCTAAAACCGTTACACTGATCGATTTAATTGATGGCGCCTACAGTATGTAAGTACCTTATACCAAGTACTAATTACTACCCTCACTTGTAATTATTCGTGGTAGTGTGTAAGACTTGGGCGAGATTAAATTGATGATGATACGGTCGATTCCTGACACTGACGTTTGGATTAGGTGGTAAGGGAATAGGTTCATATGACATCAACACTATCCGTTATCTCATCGATTACCAGCCTGTAAGTGGGGCAAAGGCTGATATGAATTCTATATAAAAGGACACCTACACAATTCACCAGACGGTATTTATATCCTCACGCCTCCTTTCCCTTACAAATATAAGCGGCCCCAACGGTTACGTGTCTTGCGGTTACTAAGTTTGTAAGTTGTGATTCGTTCTCTAGACGCTTCTCGTGGAGCAGCGTGACCTCCAATTTTCGTTTGTTTCTCTGTTGTGGAATCCAGGTGGTGCGCTACCTATCGCACTATATAATGATAACTCGAACTCAAACTGTACTCCACGCTCGAAGCCGGTACGATTGTACTTAAGTATCAGTTCTCAATTGAATCAATTGCGACCATTGCGAACCTGCACACGCCCTGCATCGGTGCCGTCCAGCTAGTACGTATGCGAACAAAGGATAAGTCGCTGAAACGCTTACCCTTATCTTTACAGCACGTATGTCCAGAAAGCGAACTGAAAAACTCAATCAATTTACGATTAATTGCTTTTGGATGTGATCTCTACTTCTTGAAATATATCATAATTAGGGAGTAAGTTCTTTTCTCGAACTTTGTTATTTATTAATTTCTACGTCACGCTTCTACTTTCTAACCGTTGATCGTAAAATATATTAACAGTATGTACGATTTGAAATGCTTGGAATAATATTAGACCTGATTATTTTCACCCTCGTTTGGACATCAGAATGTACGTGCCGTACGACCATACTTTGGCATTCACTTCTATTCTTACCAACTGCACCTCATCGACCTCAAATGGGCTGTGACGTCCAGCAAGTTAGTATATCAATTTGCTGTTAAAAATGAATGTTATCAGTTAAATTGAATATGTAAATATGAAAACGAACACCACTATTAGACGGTAAGCTCTTAGCTCGAGAAGAAATCAACTTTGAAGTGTAATCGTTTCTATGCGTATATGCGTAAACCGTTGCTTTTGTTAAAAGTAGGCGGTACGTATGTCTGTATCAATGAGGCCGCTAACACTAAGATTTCTGGTTGCTCCTGATCAATTATTTGGCAGCCGGTATGATGGAGTTACATATATAAATGATTATATGGTTATAACCGTTACTTCGCCTTTACAAATGTCAAACTCTGGTAGGTAAGCACGATTTCCGTTTGAAGCTTGGTGATGGTAACTAAGTTACTCGATTTGTGGTTTGGCGCGGACTCTTCCGAAGTCGGTATGTGATAACGAATCCCGTGATGGTCGTTTAGTAAACGCTACCCTGACCAATCTTGTGACTCCATATCTATATGTATGCCTGCTTACATCTTTTAGCCGGTAAAGTTATAGTGAACCAGTAACTTATTCCGCGCCACTTACGTAAGCATATTTGATCAGACGGTAATCCTGTTTCCACTATTTTAATAACCTATATGATATCCTGCTACATGTGATTGAACAATTCACCTTTTTATATTGATGCAGGGGGTGCGTGTTCTCTTGTAGTTAGTTGTATGTTGACAACACGGTGATCCTGATGTTTCTTTATTCTCGTGAATCTTGCCCCCAAAGTTGGTGAGTTTACTCTACTCTCAAAAGGGAGGTTTATAGTACAATCTAAACAAATATGCGATGCTACAGCCGGTAAGATTGATCCCCCACTTGCTGTGCTAGGACATCAACTGGTATTGATTAGACGGTACGAGGAACCATTAGTGGATTATGAGACCCTAGAAATCTTATTTTGCTTGTCATACATTTGTATTTTTCTCTTCTTGTTTGGATATCAACTGGGCAGGGAATACCGGTAATATAATTCAGTATTCAAATTCTCATATATCGTCTAGGTTATCACTTTCACTCGTTTTAAAAGACGGTAAATGTGTATCGGAGTTTGATCATAGATCTGTTCTTCTTGTATTGACATAACTTCTAGACGGTGAGGAAGATCATACTCGTGTGGACCTTCCTTTACTCGGAAAATATTCCAAAAATGACCTTGATGTTGACAGGCGCTTCCGGTAAACCAAGTTTATCAGCTCGTTTGAACTCGCACAACTCACTTCTGAATACATGGACGATTTCCTCTCATATAGACGGTACGATCGCACCGTACGCTTCCTTGCAGTTTGGAACGCTGCTACACCACGTCGTGAAATAATTTTTTCTTGTAACTGTCTCACTCTTGTGTCAGCTTCCACCGGTATGTAAATAATCTCATTGTACTGAATCTTGTACGGGCACAAGTCACCGGGTCTTGCTTATGTGGTGCTACATGAAATGAGAAGATGGTGGGTGCAAATTAAATATCTATATTTCGATTATCAATTAGTTCCTCCGTTGTGCTTCTATGGGACGTTTTGGCTAACCTTATTGTTATCGATTTGCGAAAACTAATATTACAGGCTGTAAGAAACGTCTTGTTTTATATATTTGAATTTTCAATTTTCGTTTTCTTTCCTTCTGTTTTAGGAGGTAAAATTTTATATGATTTCCCTTATTTGGGCTATCGTATTAACGTCCCTTGGTATCGTGCGGGCATGTCTTCGTCTATCTGACTCATACGATCTCACATGTGTAGCCGGTATTTTCAACCTTGATTACTATACCATTCATCTCACGAGTGATATGTTCCTTGTTGGATCTTCCTTGTCTGTGCATCGACTCCTCTCATACAGACGGTTAGTCAATTGTCTTCGTTATGTTGGTTTTCATGCAAAATTTTCTTACTATTTCATGTCGCCAACTTAAGCTCGTAAGCCTTCATTGATAGTTTACAGAATGTTTCCAATACAACTATGCTAACTATTTTATTTTGCTTCCAGCAAGTGAGTAGAATCCGCTCTACCTAATGCATCATTTTGATTTTAATTACTGTTCACCGTAACATGATCAGCCGGTGTGAAATATCTCTCCAATGTTAGTAGATATTCTTATCGTTACCTTGCGCGCTTGTCGATTCCCAAGGCGGTAAATTCGAAAGCAGCCTTACTCTGTTCTTGTAAATCTAATCGAAGCCACCAACTACGCAGTCGGTAAACTAAAAATTTAAAATAAATAACACGGTGTAGATATTTAAGTTACATATTTGAATTCCGGACTCTTCTGCCTGTTTCCTCTATCTTTATTGCCGTCGTTTATCATCATTTATTTCACCGGGTGTACTAGTTGGTACGGTTGCATTCATCCTCAACTAGTCACGTCATATATTTTACGTAATCCCCGTGTACTTTAGACGGTAAATATCCTCGTTAGTATCGCTGTGTTGACTCACAAATGCATTTTGCTATTGCGCATAATTGCAAAAGGCTACCCTTGGAGAGCCGGTTAGTACGCTTACTATTGGGCTACTTAACGCCATTCTGATCAAATCGTGGACTTCAACTACAGACTGTAGGAATATTTTTACTTCAACTTGAAATATGTACTCTTGTATTCTTATTTGAATCTGTTGTCAGATTGTGAGCAGTTCGGACATTTTATGGAATTGAACTCATATTTTGGTTTTGGATTTATTCGTATTGGAATCAAGCGGGTATAGTCTTGCAGTCGGGCCTTGATATACCGGTTAGAGCTGATTTCGATTCTATCCTGTCGTCAAATACCTTTGAAAGCCTGTGAGCTTCTGAATTAAACTATGCGTCGTATCTCCCTATTTTAATTTTACCCCTTGTGGCTTTCTTTAACTAAAGCAACCGTCCTTGATGCAGACGGTACTTCTGATAACTAGCCGTTACTTATGCGAAACGTATTGATGCCCCTAAAAATGGAATCTTTTCGTTCTGCAGCATGTGAGCTTCCTAAAGCATTTGTGCTTAGTATATATTCTTTCCTCGTACATAGCTTTTGTACTCACGTTTTTTCAGCAGGTGAGCGATCCACTCATCCTCGTTTCAAATTGCCATTCTGAAGCGCATATTAACGAATACGGGGCATCGCGCTATGTCCTTAATTCTCTATGGATCGAAGCCGGTAATTACACTTCCGAGGGATCTTATCGTCTCAGTCAAAGTGCATGTGTACTCTCATTCTTAATTACATAAGGCCGTAAGTTCCAACAAAAAGAAAGAGTTATTATGCATCTGATAATATTTATTCATATTTATCTCTAATATACCCAACCTGCAATCATTACTCTCCGCGCAGAAGTTGGTGAGTAGTTGTTTTATGGTGTCATGACTATATCTATACTCTTACATACTATATATATATGCATTGCGCAGCCAGTGAGTGATATTAAACTTGATAAATCGTGTTCAATTAATTTCTCATAACTGATTGACCCTGTAGACGGTACGCCTCTGCGCCCACGTATGTACGCACTAATATCTCTTTGGTATAACTAGCACGTAAGATGAAATCGTTCAAGATAAAAATAGAATTGCGGCTGATATATTGCACTGTATCACACGCGTGCTCATGAGACAGAAGGTAACAACAAAGTTAGCCTTGTACCTTTTTCTCACAGTATTTTACCAACGCTATTGGTTGCTTAAACGATGGCGATTTACTCAGCCGGTAACTTATCACACAATAGCATTATATAGACTTTTCATTTACTCACTCGCTGGTTTCATCTGTAAATAGACGGTACTTCGAAATAGGGAATTATACCGCATAGCTTGACTGATCCGCCCATTACTTTCCTCATTATTTCTCGTCCACCATATGTCAGAGGGTGAGTGAACGTCCTCTGTTTAAAATTGATATCCTTTATTCCTTTTGTTTTGGTACTATTTATTAGAAGGTAAGATGGCGTTAATCTTATTATCACATTTGTAAGTCTGGTTACCCATTCCTTGTATCAAACGGCCCCATGCAAAGCCGGTGGGTTTATACACGTTGAAACTATTACATTGAGTAATTCACTCAAACTTTTTAGACGGTACGAGCGTTAAAATGAGTTATTTGAATCTCACTTGCTTAATATTACTATGGAATACTGTTCATTGTAACTTCTATGTGCTATAAGCATGTAAGCGTACTGGAGTTACGCTTTGAATTCTTGCTCTCGGTTACTCGTGACGGTATCACTTATCGCAGAAAGTAAACCCACCAGTTTTTATTGATGACGGCAATGAACGACTTTATTGCGCTCCTTCGTTACGTTACGAATTCATGCGATCGCTTAGCCGGTAGTGTAAATATCTCATCAAATCTTTGTTATAAAATAACTCTGTTCTACTGCTGTGGCTTTCTTGCGCCTTACATATTCTACTATTCGGTCTTAACGCGTATACTCGCGGCACCTTATTGACATGTAAGTCGAAGGTCCCGACGAAGAAACCCGTAGCCAAGAAGCCGACTGTACGCCCGACTGCGCATCCGACAATGAAGCCCAAGGCCCCAACGAAGATGCCGATCATCAAGAAGGCCCCGACTATGAAGCCTGCTGTGCCTAAGCCACATCAAAAGACTTCAACAGCCTAAGATTCCTAGTATAAGCTGGTGATGTTTCTTAAGATGTTACTGATTGAATTGGAGCCGCCGATAAGTGAAGACTACTAAATGACACAGCGAGTAATATAAAATACATCATATGATAAATTTCTTTGAACGGCTGGGAGAAATTGTGATGTATAACCATTCCATCAATATTGAGAGGAATTACTGTACGCAGAACAAAGCATGTCTTAGCTCCTCCCTCGCAATCCTTGGCGGTCTAATTGTTAGATGCCACCTATATTACTAGTACAGTAATAGTTATGCTGACACCTACTAAAAATACGACGTTGTTTGTAGAGGGACTCATATTTGTGTAAAATTACAATCAAGAAAAAAATCGCCAGGCGATGGAAATTGCCTCCTCCCTTATCACCCGCCTGTCTAGTTGCATAGCTACTGCCTGCCTAGTCAATATGACAACTCTCTGAAAGTTTCCTTAATTACAGAATTTCGAAGGTCAACTAATAAGGGAGGTAAGCTAATTAGTGGCAAGGAATTAAACGATAAATATGGTTTAAGAAACGAATCATGCGATTAAATTATACTACTACTATGTCAGGTTGCTATTGAGCCAGAGTATGAGCGGAGCACAAGAGGTTGTATTCATTCGCAAAATTGTAATCATTCTACTCAGTTTGGCTGAGGGTTCAGTACTTAACTCCAACTGCGGTGACTCTACATTATGAATATAATATCTCTTCGTTGTGTAGGAAAGGTCATCGATCTATCCCACTGCCTTCACTCCATCTAGAAATCCGCGAGACATCCCCTTGTTATGGCAACTCGAGAAGGAAACAAAACGATATTGGTGAAGCACGGGCACTAGTCCCCTAGCTCCGCCAAACCCTACACGCCCTAACCTTATGACCTCAGACAGCCTTCGGGGAGATGTTGAAGTTCTGTTTGAAGAGATTGTTGGGGTCGTACTTGGTCTTGATATCTTTTAGTTTTGAAGCTAGTTCATTACTCAATCCTTGCTCCTGGAGTCTGTTCTCGTCATTCACCCGCTCGAGCCGTTTTACGTGAGGTGCAAATAAAGCCATGACATGTCCGATCCAATTCTTACCCACTGCGATCCCACCAGTGGACACGTTCGCCGGTTTCACTACAACGTTGGCAGAGACGAAGTAGCGCGCGTTGCGAGTAGATTCGGGGATCGAGTCGTTCCGACCGGGCGGTCTACTCGCCGTTTTCCCTCCCAAAAGAATGAATAGTACTGATACTTTCAACAGTTCCGTTGGAACACCTTGACCAACAAAATTAGATAGTTCCGTTAAGAACTCTTCTGGGAAAGGTGTATCCTTGGAGCCTGCGCAGAATTCGGTGAAGATATTATTGTGGGCTTGTTGCGCCGCAGTGAGTTGTTTTTGTAGTTGGGAGGCGTACTCTACTTTCTTAACGTCTACCGAAACTCTGAACCAACCGCCTAAATTTGTAGCCTTGGTCACAAAAGGATACTGTCACGCCAGGTCGACAGGACAGACAAACAAACAGAGTGAGACATTGACAGACATGCTGACTGAGATGTAAGGGAAAGCGACAGAGAAATATATGTGGGTGTTCAAGATCTAGATACAGCGTCGAATAAAAACCGCGCGGCTTACTATAGCCCGCCTGATATGCACGCATCTTATCAGGGCAATATGTTGGGACGTAACTTCAGCACATATCTAATTTCTTATCGCGATCTCCAAATCTATACCTAAAAAATAAAATGACAGCCTCACTATGTCCGCAATAATAACTCTATCGTACGCCTACGTAACGAATAGTATCGAAATCACTCACATCGTCTACTGAAGTGAGTCCGGCCTCTCCCACGTGACTAACTAGAACAGGACAAAAAGGAACTCCACCGAGAAGATTAAGAAACAAACTGTCACCATCGCTCGCTTCCTAAAAAAAAGAGATTAAGGGCTTTCGAGGATATCACGGACAATTACAACTGAATGCTTGCAAATATATACATAATATAATTCAGTTACATAAAGAGTGAAGAGTCTCAGGTATGCTATAATTTCGATCTAGATTATTTACAGCCTTCCAAACCTGGGCGAGTTTGTCGAATTCAATCAACGTGGCAGTTTTCGAAGCAGTTGTGGGTGTCATGTACACGACCATTCCGCCGATAATAACCGGAGGTAAAACCGACGCTCGCAATTTCAGTTTCGTAATGATACCAAAATTTGGGCCAGCTCCTCTGATTCCGTTTAATAAATCAGCGAATT
>Ga0007834_1000602_pt1 | contig 10819 bp, 8 predicted proteins | sample CryBogCBE06Nov07_FD_71233 | JGI IMG/M metagenome (GOLD analysis project Ga0007834, IMG submission 71233) | Freshwater microbial communities from Crystal Bog, Wisconsin, USA - CBE06Nov07 | ecosystem: Environmental > Aquatic > Freshwater > Lake | place: Crystal Bog, Wisconsin, USA | collected...
TGGTGCCGTAGCGCACCTGGCCGGGCCGGTTGGACAAAAAAATGTGCAGCATTTCCGTGGAGCCAATGCCGTCGAGGATTTCGCAGCCGTACTCCGCCGTCCATTTTTTGCCGATCTCGGCGGGCAGGGCCTCTCCAGCACTGGCGCATACGCGCAAGTTGAGTTGTGCTTTTGCCGGCCTGGCCGGGTCGGCGAGCAGGGCGGCATAGAGCGTGGGTACGCCGTAAAAAATACTGGGCTGGTATTGCTTCAAGACCCGGAACACATCGGTGGGTGTGGGCCGGGAGGGCAGCAGCACGCTGGTGGCTCCAACCGCCATGGGAAAAGTCAGCGAGTTACCCAGTCCATAGGCAAAAAAGAACTTGGCCGCAGAGTAGACGACATCGGATTCCTGGATGCCCAGGACGCCGCGTCCATACAACTCGGCGGTCTGGATGAGATGGCTGTGCAGATGTACGGTGCCCTTGGGCGTGCCAGTCGAGCCACTGGAATAGAGCCAGAAGCAGGCGTCGTCCGAGCAGGTGTTTGCTGCGAATTCGATAGCTGGTGCCGCAGAGATCATACCGGCTACCGTGGGTTTTGATGGATCTTCAGTGGGGCCGGCCACAATCACCGAGCGCAGCGTATCCACCTGGCCGAGAAACGGTTCAAAACTGCCCAGCAGGCCCTTGGAGACGATCAGCCCTTGCGCCCGCGAGTCGCGCAGCATGAACTCGAAATCTTTGGTGGTGAGCAGGGTGTTCGCAGCAATCGGCACCACGCCAGCCAGGATGCAGCCCAGAAAGACAACCGGCCACTCTGGGGTGTCCAGCATGGCCATCATCACGCGGCTTTCGGGCGCAAAGCCCTGCGCACGCAGCGCATTGGCAAAGCGATGCGCCTGCACATGTAGTTCGCCATAGCTCAGCGTGGAACCGCTGACAGAGTCTATGAATGCAGCTTTGTCGCTGCGCGTGGCATTGCGGCTGAGCAGATCATGGGCGGCGTTGTATTCGCGCGGAATGCTGACCCGCGGGGGGCTGACGGAATGGTCGGCGTGGCTCATTTGCATGCTTGTCTCTCGTGTCTTTCTGGATTCTTTTGATTGCCCGTCCTGCAGGCTGCCCGGATTCAGGCCGGTGTCAGGGCCTGCGCGAGCCACTCGCGGCACCATGCTGTGCCCTCGGTCTCCGGCATGGTTCCGGCGGAGGCGTCATGGCACCAGACCTCGCCCACCCGCTTGGCTCCGAGTCCTTGCAGGCGTTCGTCAAATTTTTTGCCGCCGAAGCAGTAGGTTTGCATATAGGTTCGGTCACCCAGGGCGATGACTCCATAACGGACATGGCCGAGGTATTTGGGAGCACTGTCAAGTGACTCGTAGAGGGCGCGGGCGTTATCGGGCACATCACCCGAACCGTAGGTGGAACTGCAGATGAGATATAGCGCATCTTCGTCAAAGGCGCTGATGTCCAGGCCGTCCATCACCTGAATCTGGATTTCATCCACCAAATCAGCGCAGTCCATCTCGATGGCCTGAGCCACGTATTCCGCTGTGCTGGTCATGGTGCCTACAAGGATTTTGAGTTTCATATGCAATAAAGTGCTTGACACATCGATAAGCGGCACTATACTTCAGCTTTTGATCTATGTCAAAGAATCTTTAAATTCATGTCCGCCGTGAGCCCCGCCAACGAGTCCACAACCCATCCCACGCTGGTAGAGCTGGGTGGCCGGATTCGCGCCTGGCGTGCCAGCCGGGGCATGACGCGCAAGGCGCTGGCGGCTGATTCTGGCCTTTCTGAGCGCTTCCTGGCGGATGTCGAAGGGGGAAAGGGCAACGTGTCCATCAATTCGCTGGAAGCTGCAGCCCGGGCCCTCAACATCTCGATACTCGACCTGCTGCAGGACGCGCCGCGTCCCGCCCTGGCGCGGGTTCAAAACCTGGTAGCCCGTCTGGATGATGGCCAACTCGACACGGCCTTCGCCCTGCTGGAGGCCAGTTTCAGTCCCGGCACGTCGGCAGGCCGCGAGCGGCGCATTGCGTTGATCGGCCTACGCGGAGCGGGCAAGAGCACGCTGGGCGCGCAATTGGCCATCGAACGCAAACTTCCCTTTGTTGAACTGGATCGCGAGATCGAGCGGGAAGCCGGCACAAGCATGAACGAAATCCTGCTGCTGCACGGCCAGGCGGGCTATCGCCGCTACGAGCGCCGCGCCCTTCTGCGCATTGCCGAAGAACACGCCCAGGGCGTGGTCATGACCACGGGCGGCTCCATTGTCAGTGAGCGCGAGACCTTTGACCTGCTACAGAGCCATTTTTACTGCGTCTGGCTCAAGGCCAGCCCCGAAGAGCACATGATGCGCGTCGTTGCCCAGGGCGACATGCGGCCCTTTGACGTCACCAGCGGCGCCACCAACGAGGCGATGGAAGACCTGCGTCGCATCCTGGCCAGCCGCGAGCCGCTGTATGCACGGGCCGACGCCGTGGTGGACACCGCCGCGAGGACGCTCAAACAGTCATTCAAGGATCTGGAACGCGCTGTTCCGGATACCGTTTCAGCCACACAAACCAAGGAGACTTCATGAATGCCATGACCGAACCCCTGCTGTTCAGGCAGGCCATCGGGGGCCAGGAGCGCGAACTCGTGCGCTTTGCCACCGACCCCGCCAAGTACCAGCACTGGAAGCTGGCAGTTGACGGGGATATTGCCCGCCTGACCCTCAACATCAACGAAGACGGCGGGATCAAGCCCGGCTACAAGCTCAAGCTCAACAGCTACGACCTGGGCGTGGACATCGAGCTGCATGACGCGCTCAACCGCATCCGCTTCGAACACCCGGCCGTCAAAGTGGTCGTTTTTGAGAGCGGCAAGGAAAAAATCTGGTGCTCCGGTGCCAATATTTACATGCTGGGTGTTTCGACCCACGCCTGGAAGGTGAACTTCTGCAAGTTCACCAACGAGACCCGCAACGGCCTGGAAGACTCCTCGCGCCACGATGGCCTCAAGAGCATCGCTGCCGTGACGGGCGCCTGCGCCGGCGGCGGCTATGAACTGGCGCTGGCATGCGACCGTATCGCCATGGTGGACGACCGCAGTTCCACCGTGAGCCTGCCTGAAGTGCCCCTGCTGGGCGTCTTGCCCGGAACGGGCGGGCTGACACGCGTGACCGACAAACGCAAGGTGCGCCGCGATCTGGCCGATATCTTCTGCACCACCTCCGAAGGCGTGCGCGCCGACCGCGCCAAGGACTGGAAGCTCATCGATTCCCATGCCAAACCGCAGCAGTTCCCGCGGCTCGTTGCTACAGAAATTGAAGCACTCCGCGCTCAATCGACGAGGAGCGGTGGCCTGAATGCCTCCAAATCCGGGATTGAACTCACGCCCCTGCAGCTTAGCATCGACGATGCCGGTTATCACTATGAAACCGTGGATGTGCTGGTGGATCGCGCTTCCCGCATCGCCACCTTCACGGTCCATGCGCCCAAGGCCGCAGTGGCTGCGACCCCGGCGGCCATCGAAGCGGCGGGCGGTACATGGTGGCCTTTGCAAATGCAGCGCGAGCTGGACGACGCCATCCTGAATCTGCGCACCAACGAGCTCGAAGTAGGCACCTGGGTCATACAGACCCGCGGTGACGCCAACCTGCTGATGCAGGCCGATGCTGCGCTGGAGGCCAACAAGGCGCATTGGCTGGTGCGCGAAACCATTGGCGCGCTGCGCCGCACCCTGGCGCGACTGGACGTCACCAGCCGCTCGCTGATTGCCCTGGTCGACAGCGGCTCCTGCTTCGCCGGCACTTTCTACGAACTGGCTGCGGCGTGTGACCGCATCTACATGCTCGACCTGCCCGATGCCCCGGACGCCGCTCCTGCGTTGCAACTCAATCCGGCAAACTTTGGCCGCTACCCCATGGTCAACGGCCTGACGCGCCTGCAGACCCGCTTTTGTGAAGATACACAGACCATTGCGCAGCTGCAAGGCCTGCAGGGCAGCGCCCTGCGCGCCGACCAGGCGCTGGGCCTGGGCCTGGTCACCCTGACACCCGACGACATCGACTGGGACGACGAAATCCGCATCATGCTCGAGGAGCGCGCCAGCCTTTCGCCCGATGCCATGACGGGGCTCGAAGCCTCGCTGCGCTTCCCGGGCAAGGAGACGATGGAAACGCGCATCTTCGGCCGCTTGAGTGCCTGGCAAAACTGGATATTCATCCGCCCCAATGCGGTCGGAGAGGAGGGCGCTTTGAAACTGTTTGGTACCGGCAAGAAAGCCAAGTTCGACTGGAAAAGAGTCTAAGGAAACACCATGAGCACGATTGATCTGCAAGCCAAGATTCCCAACAACATCCACCTCGGTGACAATCGCCAGCTCCAGCGCGCGCTGGAGCACTGGCAGCCGGCCTTCCTGAACTGGTGGGACGAAATGGGCCCGAGCGACTTCAAGGCCAATGACGTCTACCTGCGCACGGCCGTGGGCGTCGATGCCCAGGGCTGGGCCAGCTATGGCTACACCAGCATGCCCGAATACCGCTGGGGGATCTTTCTGGCTGACCAGGAGCAGGGCCGCAAGATCGGATTTGGCGACCATATGGGCCAGGACGTCTGGCAGGACGTTCCCGGCGAATACCGCTCCACCTTCCGCCGCCTGATCGTGACCCAGGGCGACACCGAACCGGCCTCGGTCGAGCAGCAGCGCCTGCTGGGCCATACCGCGCCCTCGCTCTACGACCTGCGCAACCTGTTCCAGGTGAATGTGGAAGAGGGCCGCCACCTTTGGGCCATGGTCTATCTGCTGCACGCGCACTTTGGTCGCGATGGCCGCGAGGAAGCCGAGGAACTGCTGATGCGCCACAGCGGTGATGCCGACAAGCCGCGCATTCTGGGCACCTTCAACGAGCCCATGGACAACTGGCTGAGCTTCTTCATGTTCACCTACTTCACCGATCGTGACGGCAAGTTTCAGCTCAAGAGCTTCGCCGAAAGCGCGTTCGACCCGCTGGCGCGCACCACGCGCTTCATGCTGACCGAGGAGGCGCACCACATGTTCGTGGGCGAGACCGGCGTGGGCCGCGTCATCAAGCGCACGCTGGAAGTGATGAAGGAGCTGGGCACCGAAGACCCGCAGCGCATACGCAATGCGGGAGCCATCGACTTGCCCACCATCCAGAAATTCATGAACTTCTGGTTTACCAGTTCGCTCGATCTTTTTGGCTCTGAGGCATCGAGCAATGCGGCCAACTACTTTGCCAACGGAATCAAGGGCCGCCCGGACGAAGCCAAGTTTGCCGACCATGTGGAATCGGATACGGTGATGAGCATCGACATGCCGGACGGCAAGGGTGGTGTCACCCAGGACAGCATCTCCTGCCGCAATGGCATGAACGAAGTGACGCGCCTGGAATACGTCAAGGACTGCAATATCGGGGTGACGCGCTGGAACATGGCCATCAAGCGGGCCGGGGTGAATTTTGAGTTGAACCTGCCCAGCACGCGCTTTCGCCGCGCAGTCGGTGTCTGGGCCGGTGCCCACACCAATCCGCAGGGCCAGACTATCAGTGCTACGGAATTTGAATCAAACAAGGGCCTGTGGCTGCCGACGCCCGAGGATATTTCCTTTGTGAAGAGCCTGATGCACCGGGTCACCGAGCCCGGCAAGATGGCTGCCTGGATTGCCCCGCCCGATCGGGGCATCAATGCCAATCCGGTGGAATACGAGTACGTACGGCTCTGAGCCTGCCGTACACACATCCTGTCGGAAGCGGGTGGTGTTTTAGCTGCTGCTCAACGTGACTGTGAAGCGCTGCGGGTGAGCTCGTCGCGCTCACGCTGGATCTGAGCAAGGCGCTCACGGATGTTCGCCAGCCGCATCTCTGCGATGCCCAGCACCTGCGCCTGCGCATAGGACAGCTGCTCCTGGGTCTGGGCGAAAAGCTCCTGTGGCCGCAAACCGTCTGGCGTCCTCATGATTGCAGTGATGTGGCCGCTCAGGACTTCCTCGATTTCGTTGGCATTGCTGAGGCCCGCCGCCTCAAATGCCTTGACCATTGCTCTCGAAACTTTCAGCGCTTGCTGAAGCGGTTTGGACACCGCGCCGGCCAGCGCTTCACCCAGCTTGTCAATGATCGCGTTCTGGCGCTTGAGCGTGGCGTAGGCTGCATCGGACTGGCGCGCAGCCTGGCCAAACAGGTCCTCAAGTTCCTGGCGTAGTTGCGTAGCTTCGGCGAGTTGGACCTGGAGCCCGGAGGGGTCGGCCCGATTCCGCAGAGCACGGAGCGCTTCATCGTACCTGAACTGTTCTTCGCTGAAGGGGATCCCGGCTTGTGCACAGGCCATTGCAATCGTGCGCAAATACACGGGATCGATATCGGCCTGCTGGTCGCGCTGCAGGCGCAATTGATCGATGCCATTGCGACAGTGCTCAGAGGCACCAATATCAGGCGGTGATTGCGCCGCTGTATTTACCGGCAGCATCTGCGGATCGTATTCGCAATACCACTGGTTTTGACCTACCACTTTTCTATACTCGCCTTTGAGGTGGGCACAGGCAATGGCATCAATGTCAGCTGAGCGCACGACCGGATCTGCCGGTGCAGCCGCCCCCGCATCAACCGGGATCGGTTTATCAACTGCCGGCGACAGCCCGGGCATTGATCCGCCGGATGGGGCCCGTCCAGTGCCGGCTCCCGGCAGACCGGGTCCATTGCGCTGGCTTGCCGCGATGGCTGCATCCACGTTGGCGATAGCGCGGTCGATATTGCGTTCGCGTAGCGCATCCTGCTTGTGCTTCCAGCGCAGATAGGCCGGATCCCGGTCGCGTTGGGATTCCCTGGCCAGTTCACACATCGATGGATTAGCGGTGCCAATGCAGGTTTGCGCAATTTGCAAGTCCGTCGGGAACGGTGATGATTGCGTTTGCTCCAGGTCCTGCATTGCGGCGGCATGCGGACTGGCTGTTGTAGGCAAGTTGACGGCCACGGTTGGCTGCGGCAGCGCGACTACTGGCTCAGAAACCGTGATGCTGGGTGCCGGAACGGCTGGCGCGGAATTGGCCTGGCCGAGGCTGGGCAGACGTTGCATGATCAGCGGGCCGTTGACACTGCCAGTCGGCACGGTCGGGGTGGGGAGGGTCGGGGTGGGGAGGGTCGGCGTGGCCGGGATGGCCGGTTTTGTGTCCGCACCACCGCTGGCGGAGAGTGCGGAGTTCAGAAGGTTCAGCGAATTGATCAACGCCCCAAGGCCAGCAGGCGTTGAACCTCCCCCCGTACCGACGCCCGGTAAACCGCCACCGAACCCGGCACCGCAGAAAACGGGTTCTACCTTCCGGTAGACGGTAAGCGCCCGGTCAAACGCCAGCTTGTCCTGCGCAGTGGGACCGTGGCTGAGATCCGCTTCGAGTTTTGCAATTGCCTGGCGGGTTTCCATGCATCGCGCGGCGTCATATCCCCAGGCCGGAATGCTGGACGCAAGAATGCCAAACACCACGATGGGTCGCAAGCACATGCCGAACTCCACAAGGACAGTGGCTTGGATTATCATTTTGCGGTCTGCATATGTAAAGGAGTGCCTATGTGGAACTGGCGTCAGGTTCTGGTCGTTTTGGGGTGGGTTGCTCTGTCTGGTTGCGCCACCAATTTCGGGGTTCCTCTCGTCGATGCCGAGCATCGAGTTGTTGACGTTCCTCCCATAGACGCATCTTTTCCGGCGGCACCGATGCGCGTGGCGGTGTATATCGCGCCCGAAGCTGCCAATGCGCTGGCATTGAGTGACCTGCGCAAATCTGCCAATGGCAACCTGCTTTCTTACGGCAAACTCGGCGCCGGCATTCTGTCCGGCGTGACAGAATACTTTCCCAAGGCATTTGCCGAAGTCTTTGTCATTTCCGAGTTTCCCCATGTGCTGGTAGAAGCCGCAGATTTCGATGCAGTCGTGGTATTTGAATCAGCCCGGGCCAGTGGGCACACCTTTGGCACCACCATGATGGAGCCCGTCACCGATGTACTGTTGAACCTGGGGATCTACAGCCCGGCGGGTGAGCGTCTGTTGGGCTACCAGGTTATTGCCAGTCCCAAATCCAAAATCGAATGGGATATGAACATTATTCGCGCGACCCAACGCGGCTACCAGGCCGTCCCTGAACTCGTGCGCGTGGCTGTCCGACTAGCATTGCAAAAATTCCCGGCGAAGCAGGCGTACGCTGCCGCCCTGGCTGATCGTGAAAGGCGAGGCGGTGTGCTCACCGATGAAAAACTCCTGGAGCAACTCGGGGAATCCATGCGCAATCAGATTGCCGCCAATGCACCAAAAGTCGATGGCACACCCCGCGATGCCCTGGACTGGGCCCAAGGGATGTCCAAGGTCGTCAACGTCCTGACGACGGTTGGGGCCACGCTCAGTGCCGGGCTGGCTGCTGTGCCTGGTGCGGGTGGACTGGCTGCCACCAGTGGTACCTTGAGCAACATGATCAGAAATGCCAATCAGCCAGGAAGCGAAATGACGCAGGGCAATGGCATCTTGATGGAGTTTTTGGGTGGCGTCACTGCTGCGGCCCAGCAAAGAGCTGCATTGCGGGCTGCCGGGCCGCAATTTTCCTTTTCTGCTGCGCCTGCGCAGATCTGCCAGCAGCTTGGCGGGCTTGCCGCTGCGTGCCTGGCAGATCAATGCAAAGCTGTGTTTCTTCAAGCTGCACAAAATCTCAGTTGTAGCCGCTGATATCCCGAGCCGGGCCGCAACTGGAGGAGCGGCCATGCACGTGGCTGGTTCGCCTGTTGCGGCGCGATCCCGTGGGGAAGAATGTTAAGGTGCCTTGGCTGAAGCCGGGCCGGAGGCAGCAATGTCTGGGTCAGGCACCTGCTGCTCGCCCATGTCACGCAACTTCTGGATTACGTCGGCGTCGCTGGAGGGGGCGGTTAGGTTCAGGGCGGGAGCAGGGGGATCCAGCTGGTGCACCATGGCAGGCCACAGGAATACAGCGCAAGTAACCAGGGCCTGCGCTGCCACCCAAGGCGTGAGCGCACGGATCAGCTCGGGCAATGGGAGCAGGCCTGCCTGGGCTGCCAGGCGCGCCCGGGTCATTACTACGGCATAGCCCATCGGCGGCAGCAGAAAGCTCAGTTGCAATACCAGCAGCAGTAGCACCGCGGCCTGTTGCGCGTCGCCCAGCTCGGCAATCAGCGGCGGGGCCACGATGGGGATGATGACGAAGATCATCTCGAATGCGTCGAGCACCCACGCGCAAGCCACCACCCCAAGCAGGACGAGCAAAGCGGTGACCTGCGGTGAAAGGCTCGAGCCAACAATCAAGTCGGACAACCACACATCGGTGGCGAAGGCGCGCAAGACGAGGCTGAACGTGGTCGCGCCCACCAGCAGGGCCAGCAGGGCGCCGCTCAGGCTCAGCGTATCGGCCAGCACACCGCGCCAGCCGTCGGCGTCAAGCAGGCGAAACGCAAGACTGAGCAGGGCCAGCAGGCAACCCCCTGTGGCAGCCGCTTCTACGGCAAACATCTTGCCCGTAAAGACCGCTCCGAGGAGCAGGACAATAGCCGCAATTGCTAGCAAGCTGATAGCACCAGACGTTTGTGATTCCTTGGCTTTCGTCCTGTTTGGCTCCCGACCCCGGCCCTGGAGCCAGCCTGCCACCATCCACAACAGCAAGACGCATCCCGCCGGCAGCAGTGCCGCACGCAGCACGTCCTGGGTGTTGATGATGCTTTGGCCTGCCGCTGCAAATACGGTCCCGTAGCCGGGGAGGTTGCTCGCCTCGGTGTGCGCGCGCAGCATGGCGTCGCCCAGCAAGATCAGCACAAGGGATGGCGGCACGACCACTCCGATGGTGGCCGCGGCCCCGACCAGGGCGGCGGCCCGGCCCGGAGGCAATAGCCCCAGTCGCGGCGCCACGAGGCGCGAGAGCAGTGCTGAGCTCGAAGCGACCGAGCCGTTCATCGGCGCGAGCAGGCTGCCGGTGCCCAGGGCCGCCAGACTGGTGCCGGCACCTGTAAAGCCGAACAAGCGGGCCAGCGTCGTGAAGATGGCGTCTGCCACCGTGAGTCGCTGTAGCAGCACACCGATGAAGGCATACAGGGGCAGGGCTTGGAGCAGATCGTGCTCCAGCAAGCCAACCAGACGCGAGGGCAGTGCGCCCAGAATAGCCCAATCCAGGGCCCCGCTTGCCAGACCCATCGTGGCAAATGCACTCGCCGTACCGATCAACAAGGCCCACACCGGCAGGCCGGTGCTGACGATGAGCCCACCCAGCGCCAGCAACATCCAGACGCCCGTGGCCGGGCCCATCAAGGGCTGGTTCATTTGCGCCTGGCCCGCAGGTCCAGCAAGGCTTGCAGCAGGGCCAACCACAGCAGCAACCAGACCGCGAGCTTGATCAGGAAATAACCCGGGCTCAGGGTTTCGGGGAATTTTTCCAACCCGGCGAGCGACTGCCAGACGGAGCCGGCGCTGATCCAGAGCATGAATATTGCCCAGGGAACGATGCAGGCTGCCAGCGCCCAGGCCCTCCATCGGGCGGCAGGCCCCGGCGAATCGGCCGTATGGCCAGCACTGAGGTGGATCCCCGCGCGGCTGGCGGCCGTGACTGCGACCGCCGCATACAAGGCAAACAGGATTTGCGCTCCGTCATTGGCCTGGCGCGACCCGGCCTGCACCAACTCGCGCAGGGGCCACTGCGCAAACAGCAGGGCGGCGAGTGGCAAAACGAGGAAACTGGCTAACAGCAAAAGTCGGCGCATCATAGACCTGAAGTATGCATGGCCCGACGTCTGGCCTGCCCGGAGGGGATCGAACCCCCGACCCACAGCTTAGAAGGCTGTTGCTCTATCCAACTGA
>Ga0007834_1000603_pt1 | contig 10807 bp, 16 predicted proteins | sample CryBogCBE06Nov07_FD_71233 | JGI IMG/M metagenome (GOLD analysis project Ga0007834, IMG submission 71233) | Freshwater microbial communities from Crystal Bog, Wisconsin, USA - CBE06Nov07 | ecosystem: Environmental > Aquatic > Freshwater > Lake | place: Crystal Bog, Wisconsin, USA | collected...
CTAAATTCTTCTTTAGCCTGTTTATAGCTACTTAAATGTCCAGCATGAAACGGTTGAAATCCACCACCATAAATAACAATAATCTTACCCATTAGTAACTAACCTTAATACTATTAATTGTACCCATTGTAAAACTGGTTATTCTAATTCGCATCCAAACAAAATTACCTGTGATATTTTCAAAACTAGTTAATGTCGTGCCACCTGAAGTTGAAAAGGGTATGTTATACACAGTGAACCAATCTGTGTCAGATTGTGGAGTATCCACTAATGTAGCTTGGATATTGATTGTACCCATGAATCCAGTTACTGAATAAACTACAGTCTGTAAATCCTGAGAACTTAAATAATAGCTGGCAGCAGGAAATGCATTTCCCGTAACTATTGCGTTATTGTTATAACTTGTTTGGGGTAATAGTATAATTGTTGTGGATTGGGCCATGTAAATACTCGTATAATAGAGTATTTATCTTTTTTAAACTGTATCGGGTCGTTTTTCTAGTCTATAAGTCTTGCTGACCATGCCGTTAAACATCAATGCAAACATGGTAATAACGCTTTCTTCATTATAATCTATAAAAAAGTTATCCTGACAAAAGTTCTTTTTCCACATTGCCCATGCACCAAAAGATGATGTTTCTGGTTCAACCAACCATTGTTTAAGTGCTTTGCTAGGGACAATTACTGTGCTCGTGCCCTCATATCGTTGGATAAAATTTCTAAGTTTATTTCTAAACTCATCATTTATTTTTTTATTTTTCAGATATAATCTATGCTTATATATTGGCTGGTTAACAAAGTGCTTTACTCCTGAGGGTACTGTTACTACTGCTTTACTGTACATTATTGGGCAGTTAAACTGTTCTAATGTTTTTAGTAATTCTAAATTATCACTAAACACGCTGGCTGTGTCATGCTCAAATCTAGCCATTATCAATTTCTTATCTCTGTGGTCTTTAGTCCATTTAGAAATATCTGATATAGTTTGTGGATTTACCCCATTATATCGTTTTCTATATTGTTTTACCAGATCCTTAATATCTTCAGGGGTTCTATAATACCATGCAAGAGTTATCCCGGGACAGGTTAATCTTGCACGATATGTATATTTGTTATAGTATAGATTAGGTCTATCTTCAATCGTATCTATATCAGTTTGTGATTGCGAGGATGTCATTTGTTGTATTAGGTAATAATCTTTGTTGGATATCAAAAACTACTTCGTTATTTGCATCCAAGTGTGCATTGATTACTGCATTCTTAATACGCTCAAACAAAATCTTTTTACTTAATGGTACACGAATCAATTCGTCAATTTTACGACTTAGTGGACGTGCTCCCATCTTTTTATCATATCCCTTATCTGCCAAGTACTCAACTAATGGCTCGCTTAGATTTAATGTGATTTCATGTGTATCACGTAGTGATTTCTTCAACTCGTCTGTAAACTTGATAACAATTTTCTTAATTGCCAACATATTTAACTTACCGAATTTAGTAATCAAGTCGATGCGATTCCTGAACTCTGGTTTAAAGAATTCTTTCAACGCTTTATCATCATCACCTGTGCGTTCTTGACTACCAAATCCAATCATACTGCGTTCGCTATCAGTAGCACCCAAGTTACTAGTCATAATAACGATACAGTTTTTAGCATTTACTTCTTTACCATTGCTACCAGTTACTTTACCTTCATCAAGCAATTGTAAGAAGATGTTAAAGATATCTGGGTGAGCCTTTTCAACTTCATCAAATAATAAGATAGCATGTGGGTTCTTGCTTAAGTCGTTGATTAGTCGTCCGCCACCTAATTGACCTTCACCAAAGCCAACATAGCCTGGGGGAGCACCTAATAAACTACTTACTGAGAATTTTTCACCATACTCTGACATATCATACTTGAGTAATGGCATGTCTAAGTTTGTGCTTAACAATCTTGCTAGTTCAGTTTTACCTGTACCAGTTGGACCCAAGAATAAGAAACTACACATTGGTTTCTTTTGATTGCCAATACCCGCAAAACTTACATAGATACGTTCTAATACTTTGTCAATTGTTTCAGTTTGACCATATAACTTATCTTTGATATTAGTTTCTAAATCTATAATACGTGTTGACTTATCATCTGTAAGTTTGTCCGCAGTAACACCAGTCATGCGTTCAACTTGTTCATAGATGGATTCTTTTGATATAACTGCATCGGTATTGTTTAGTACACGTTGTTTAGCACAGGCAGCATCTAACAAATCAATAGATTTATCTGGGTTCTTTCTATCATGGATATAACGTGTTGCACTTTCTACACTAATCTTAATAGATTCGTCTGTAATGATAACATTATGAAACTCCATTAATCTAGGTTTCAATCCATGTAATATCTTAATCGTATTTTCCATACTTGGCTCGTCTACGGTTACTCTATAGAATCTACGCATCAATGCACGATCCTTCTCAAAACTCTCGTAATACTCTTCCCAAGTCGTACTAGCAATAACTTTTAATGTACCTTTAGTAATAGCTGGCTTAATCATATTAGCAAAGTCAATTGATCCTGATGTACTACCACCTGCTCCATGCATAGTGTGTGCCTCATCAATAAACAATATCGCTTTCTTTTTAGTTGATAGTGCTTCCAATACTGCTTTAACTTTTTCTTCAAAGTCACCGCGATATTTACTGCCGGCTAACAAGTTACCAACTTCTAAACTATACATCTCGTGGTCAAACAAGAACTCAGGACAAGTCTTGTCATGTATTCTTTGTGCCAATCCTTCTACGATTGCAGTTTTACCTACACCAGGATCACCAACTAACAATACATTACGTTTAAATTTCTTAGCCAATACATTGATGATATCGTCAACTTCAACTTCACGACCAATCATTGGTTCTATTTTGCCATTCTCTGCTAATTTTGATAAGTTAGTTGTATACTCATCTAATATTTCATTAGCCTGAGTATCATTCATTTTACTAACTTGCTCTTGACCTTTATATGTCTTTTGCCAGTGAGGGATAAACTCAGTTTTATTGATACCATATTTCAATAAGAAATAATGTGCATGGCTATTAGTTTCTGCACTTATGCTTAAGTATAAATCAACTGTTGTTACTGTTTTTCTACCCGTAAACAACACTTGAGTCACACACCTATTCATTACACGTTCTAAACTATTAGTTTTTCTAGGTATAATTTCTTGACCCTGCTCTACTGGCACTTCAATTGCTTTTAAACTATCCAAATAGTTAGATACTTCAAATAACATTGTTTCAGTATCTACACCAAAATCATCTAAACATTTTTTAAACGGAGGATGCAATACTAAAGCAAATAATAAGTGTTCGACCGTGCAATATTGATGATGGCGTTGTTTCGCTGAAGAAACTGCCTGCTCAATAATTGAGTCTATTTCGGGTGAGTGCATCATTTTCCTTTACTGTTGTTGATACTATCAATAATCGTTTTGTCTATTATATCAGGAATGTAGGGTTTAAGTAAAATCAATTGGTCACCGTACCCATATTGTTTGGGCATACCCTCGCCCACAATTCGTAAAGTGTTGTTTGGTTGTGTCATTGGTTTAACCGAAACATCTAACTCTTTACCACTTATTGTTTTAAATTTAATTGTTGTGCCCACAATTAGATCCAAAACACTTATACTATGCTCTACGAATAAATCTGGGCCCTGTCGTTGGTATTTGCTATGCGGGATAACTCTAAAGTCTACAAATAATATGCCATCTTTAATCAAGTTATCATATTTCATTGTAGTACCATTATCAACACCTTTAGGTATTTGAATTTTAATGGTAGTAGGTTGCCCATTATGATTTAGTTGTAATGTTTGCTCGTCACCCTTATATGCTTGTTCTAATGTAACTTGTACAGTAGTTCTAAACTGTGGCTTCTGTGGTTGTCGTTGCCCACCAAACATTTGAGCAAACATATCATCAACATTAAACCCTTGTTGATGGAATTGGAAATTAAATCCGAATGGATTAGGTCCTGCACCAAAAGGACTATGACCTTGACCAAATGGATTTGGGTTATCGTGTTGTTGACGTTTTTGAGGATCACTTAAATTTTCGTAAGCCTCTTGAATTTTTTGAAATGTAGCAGTATCACCACCTTTGTCTGGGTGGTGTTGTCCTGCTAATTTTCTGTATGCCTTTTTGATTTCGTCAGGAGAGGCATCACGTTTAACTCCAAGTGTTGTATAGTAGTCCATAATTATTGATTATAACAAATTTGTTGTTACATGTCAATATTTATTAGGCTGCTCCGGCTACCTTTTCTTTTGTTCTGCCGTATGCTGCTACCCCAAGTACTGCGCCCATTGCCATGTGGAATAAGCCTGCACCTTGTAGTGTAACTGGTTGCCATTGACTTGTAACTGTACCATGGAATAATGCTTGTAATAAACTCCATAGTATAGGGAACACAACAAAGTCCATTGTACATACTAACATGTACATCCATCCCATCATAGGACGCCATTTGTTGTTAACCCAATCCGTATTAGTATTTGCTACTAATGATTCACCATCTTGTGCTGCGTTAGCACCTGCACCTGTTAATACTGGTCCATTACTAACGCTTACATTCATGTTGCTGGTTCCGACGGATCCGACGTTGTTTGTTGACGAACCAAATCCGCTAGATGAGCTTCCAAACCCGCCTCCGCCAAAGCTATTCCCTGCAGACGATACTGCTGGGCTTGTTGTGCTTGTTGTTGAGCCAAAGCTAGTTGAGCCGAATCCTGATGTTGTTGAGGTTGTTGTTGCGGCACTTGTTGTTCCTCCAAAGCCTGATGATGTTGAACTATCTGCCATAGTACTTCCTTGTGGAAATGTTGTTATCGTTGGATCATTTGCCAACGCATCGTGGTGATCGTCATCAGTTGCTACTGCGTTATCAACACCACCTGCCTTTTTTGCTAATAATGTATTTGCCATTTTTACAAACCTGCCTTTGATATAAAATCTTTTAATATTGAATCTTTATTAGTGTAAACATTTTTAGTTGTATTACCTGCTAATTCTCTCATTTCATTTAAACCTTCTTCTTTAGTTTCACGATATTGTTGTGGACTTAGTATCATTTGTGATTTGATTTGACCAACATCACAATCAAATTCTTCATCATTAATTTCTACTGTCCATTCATGCGGTTTTAAACCAGTTAATGTTTCTAAATCTTCTACTAGTTCTACAATCTTTTCAGGCGCAGTTGTTCTACGATTAAGTTCCACAAACACTAAATATTTACCAGGACTTAATTCACCATCACTAACAGCAGCATCAATAACCCAGTTATAACCACGTTCAAACCATTCTGTTAAGTCTTTGCTTGCTGATTCACCTTTAACAGTAAAAGCAACTGTAACTAATTCATCATCTGTGCCTGCTTTGGCACTATATTCATCAATAGAGATTTTGGGAATAACTTGATTCTCTAAATCCATATGGTCAAAGCCTTCAAATAAATTACGTTTCATTATATACCCCCGCCCATTCCAGGTGGTGCATTCATTGGTGGGGGTGCCATTCCAGGAGCTCCCATATCAGGTCCACCTAAATTAGGTCCACCCATACCACCTTGATTTTGTGTATCTTCTCCGCCTTCACTATCTTCTTTTTGCAAATCCTCATCATATGCACTATCTAAATCTTCTAAGTTAATAGTTTGACCAGCTAAATCAATTGAACCTTCTTTAATATCATCCATTAATTCTTTTGGCATTTCAATGCGAACTAACCAAATTTCACGTTCTACTAGTTTAGGATAATGTGTTCCTGGTTTATAGTCATCGGGACTATCAATTTTTACAGGAACTTTAATTTTTGTTTTTTTGTATTTGATGTTTACGCCCACATTGAGTAATCTTTTTGAACCACGTGGATCTGGCATTAGTTTATAAGGATACATAAACACACAACTTACTGTGTATCTTTTAACGTCAGGACCTTGTACTAACTCGCCTAATTCCCAATTTTTATATGCATATAGGTCGGCTTCGTCTAATACACGCTCAAAGTCTAATAGTGTATTCATTGTACCATCGCTAGTATAAATGCCTTTAATAGTGTCAATTATGCTAGGATAGTCAATACTGTGGAAAAATGAATCGGAAGTGTTGCTCATCTTGTATTTATCATTATTCTAATGATAGGGATGATTAAAGTTTTTTGGGGATAGCTTAATATTTATCATATATTTCTACACAATAACTAGCATACTATACGTCAGACATTAAGCCTTAAATATTTACTTGAGTGTTATGAGAACTCAAGGCTCTACAAAGGAGAATACTTTGAGCAAAAGAAAAACTAGCGCATTACGTACCCAAGAGGATACAAGATACGCACATTCTAAGAAATTTGATTCAGAAAAAACTTTTTATTCAAATGAATCAAAGACAATTAACTTCAATCAACCCAAAAAGACTAGTAAACCAGTCAGTTTGGTACCAAAGACAGTAAATCAAGAAAAATACATCCTAGCATTGCTTGACCAAAACATAGATATAGTTGTTGTGGGCGGTCCAGCTGGAACAGGTAAAACTTATCTTGCTATGTTAGCAGCAATTAAGGCTCTAAAAGCAGGAGAAGTTGACCGTATTATTCTTACTAGACCTGCAGTTGGTGTTGAAGATGAAAAGCATGGATTCTTACCAGGTGACTTAAATCAAAAAATGGAACCTTGGACAAGACCATTATTAGATGTGTTAAGAGAATATTATACCGTTAAGGAAATCGCCCACATGCTAGAAGAACAGATAGTGGAAATAGCACCCCTAGCATTCTGTCGAGGTCGAAACTTTAAACACAGCTATGTAGTGTTAGATGAAGCACAAAATGCAACTCCTGGTCAACTCAAAATGATTATGACTAGAATCGGAATTGGTAGTAAGATTGTAATTACTGGCGATATTGAACAAGCCGATAGAAAAACAGCCGACAACGGGCTATTAGATTTACAAAATAAGTTGGGGAAGGGGGTGGTACCAGGATTGCAATTATGTAATTTTGAACTAAAAGATGTTCAACGACATAAAATCATCGAACATGTGTTAAGGCTGTATAGCTAAAATACACAAATAAAAGGGAACAAAAAGAGGGGCTCATAAACCCTCTTTTTTATTGTGGTGGCATATTTTCTTCTATAAGTCTGCCTACAATTGATGGGTATATTTTACTGTAGTATTCTACAATTTGCTCCCAAGTAGTATCAACTTTGTTACCATTGATAACTGCTTTTTCAATAGAGTTAGTTTCAAAGTTTAGAATAACGTTGCAAGTTTGAACGTCACGGTCTTTTAAAGTATTAGACACTTGCATTTGTTCATCAATCTGTTCGTTAGCCTTTCTAACGTAAGTAATTAGTAAATATTTCATGAGGTAAGTTCCACTAAAGTTGCTGCTAAGTTTATCTCAGGAATCCCAACTAAACTTAGATTTGCTAAACCATTACGAATGATAATGATACTAGCATCACGTTTTTCATTACTATTACCCCACAACTCTAAATTGTTATACATCCATTTATAAATGTCTTCAATACGTCCTGGATATAAACTAAGATGTTGTAATAATTGTTGACGACCTTCTAATATCTTTCCAGACTTAAACAACTGTGTAGCCTCTATCAACAAATCATCTTCACTATTACCTAAACTTACTGGAGGTAGTAATTTTCCACTACTACTATTTACTTGTAATTGATTTAAACATTTACGCAAGTCTGGATATGTTGCACCGACATAACTATCCAATGTATCTAAATCAAAGTCAATATTTTCTGTAACCAATACAGTTGCTGCTCTAGCAGTAAACTCATCTTTGTCTGTTTTACTGATGTGAAATTCATGGCAACGACTTTTAAGTGCTGGAATAATTCTATGTTGATAGTTACAAGTTAAGATAAATCTTGCAGTCATATGATATGCTTCCATATCACTACGTAAAGCCGCTTGTCCTGCGGGTGTTAAGTAGTCAGCCTCGTCCAGTAACACAACTTTGATTTTACCAAACGGCATTGTTTGCACAAATCCAACGATTCTATCACGAACCACATCTACACTATTTTCACGACTTGCATTAATCTCTAATACATCATAGTCCTCTATACCAAGTTCATTAATAAGAACTTTTGCTAGTGTGGTTTTACCAGTACCCGGATCACCACTAAACAATAAGTGAGGGATAGTTTCATCTTTAATCCAACCTAATACTTGTTGTTTTTGTCGTTCATCACCAAACACATAATCTTCTACAGATTGCGGACGATATTTCTCTACCCATAATTGGTTCTTCATTTCTTTAATCCCTCGTAAGTTATGATGTGTGCAATTGCTTGTCCTAAATCTTGATCAGTTGGAATGATATGTAGTACATTATTATGGCGATCTGTTTTTGAATCATATTCTCTAAGTTCTAATGCATGTCCACCATTACCACGATGTAATGTAAAATGTATCCCATTACCATCAATACCATCTCTGGATTTAATAGGTCTTCCGGCTTGTGCTACTGGATAGATTGCATCTCGCATCTCTTGTCTGTCTTCCCACCATTTCTCACATTTACGGTAAAACCAATTTTTAAAAATATTCATTTATGCTTTATCTCCCATTGTATAGTCGTTGACTGGTTCGTCACTAATTAATAGTATATCATTTTCGTCAACTCTACGCAATGTTTTTGGGCCCTCTTCGTCCTCAATTTCAATTCCTCTTGTCCATCTTCCATGTGACACACATATCCATTTGCCCACTTCAATTTCATCATCTTTAAAATCAGGCCCTAGTGCGTATACCTGTGCCCAGCGTGGTCTGATACCACTACTTTTCATATCATCGTTAATTAAAATAATACCACCGTTACTGATACGCTCATCAAAGTGCATATCAGTAACTACTATATGTTTACCTATAGGTTTAAGTTCTTCTTTTTTAATCTTATGTCTATGAATTGCGTATCTTGTCATTTTGTTCCTTTTTTGGTTACTACCTCTTTGGCTTCAGAATCTACTTCTTCAAATAATTCTTTTTCTTCAGGAGTAAGATCAGGTTCTTCTTCCTGAATAGTAGGTACTTTACTAAGTTCGTCCGGTACTAACTGTGATGCAGTTTTTTGTGCTGGGATAGGATTTGTTGAAACGTTATTATCAGATTCAAAACTTGCATTTGTATATGCATTTTGTACTCTTTTTGTTGCTGGTACAATAATATTATTGTTGCTATCAACCATGTCTCCTCTAGCATTTACACGCATGTTACCCACTGCACGAACTTTTTCATTTCGTGTTGTAAGAGTATCCATATTAATTGTTTTACCTTTTGCTGATCTATATACTGCCATAATTTTCTCCTTATTTTAAAAACTCGTCTATGGACAAGTCGTAGTGAATACTATTTATTCTATGAATTCCTAGCAAATATAGAACATAGCTACTTACACTACTACCCCTACCCACACCCCAAACTACATTATGTTTACGCATTGTGTCTACCAAATATTTGCAATATCTAAGCAATGGGAACATATCTCGTTCTTGGAATTTAATCAATTCTTCACCCACACGTTGTAATTCAAAGTCTTCTTTACATAAGTCTAATATATATTTTGCTATGTCCATAGTGTAGTATTCTACTGGCATATACCATAATTTTTGATTTGTGTTGTCAAATTCTTCTATACTAACTTTTTTAGGTTCGTATTTTATAATTTTAGGTACATTGACCAAATCTAAAACATCGTCAAAATATATAGGTTCATTAACATAAACACGTTTGATGTTAATGTCTGGGTTTCGTAGGTAGGCAGTGCATATATCATTCTCACTTAATATTTGAGTACCATACTTATCTGTTTCCATACAATATTATAACAGATATTTTATATTAGTACAATAGTTATTTGCCCTGTTTGTTATTATCAAAGTTTATATAAACTATATCATTAGCAATATCATTAGTTATGATTTGGTCACCCAATGATTGGTCATCACTACTTGTATAGTCTAAATAGATTTCACTCCATTCTACGGGCTTAAGTAGTTTTACTATCTTTTTATTTCTGGGCGAATACTTGTAATCATTGATTTTGGTATTGTTGTCATTCCACCAACCTTTAAGTAAGAATGGCCCTGGGTTATCTTCCAAACTATGTAAACAAGTTACCCCATCACTCATTCGTGATCCTATATTAATATCAGTTATAACCAATTTACCTTCAGTAATAGCATTAAGTTTGGTAAGCAATAATATACCAATAATCTGGTCATAAGGTTCTTCTGGTATAATACATACACGTAAATTTGCAGCCATATACTTTTCTATAGCATCTTCTTCTTTATCGTGTATAAGTATGCTTTGTTCCAAACATTCACTTAGGTAAAATTTAATTCGTTCTAGTGCTATGTTTTGTTCTTTAATGCTTTCGGTTTCTACGTTAAATTGTAAATCTATGTCATATAGATTCATATAGAATGCACCAGTAAAGTGTACACCCATTTGTAAGTCAAAGGATCTAGCAATTCTAGCTGTCATTTTTGTTGATTATTTGTATAGAGTTATTAAGGTTAAGTTTCTTGTAAACTTCATCCATTCTTTTGTTATATTCTTTATTATAACTTTCAATGACCATTAATACTTGACCAACAAGGTATTGGTTATTACTCTTACTTGCGTAATTTAGTTTTTTGTGTAGGTCATTTATCTTATCTTGTAAATCATCTGTTGAAAATTTAGATAAGTCTGATATGAAAGGATGTTCCATACAGATATTTATGTTATGAGTAT